>JGI24136J36422_10000748_pt1 | contig 12056 bp, 16 predicted proteins | sample BarGraNGADG00212_2_FD_36422 | JGI IMG/M metagenome (IMG submission 36422)
AGTCGATGGAGGCGCAGACATCATAGACGTTAAAAACCCAGTTGAAGGATCACTCGGCGCCAACTTTCCGTGGGTTATACGACGGATTCGGAGCCTCGTGCCTCACTCAATCGAAGTGAGCGCAACGATAGGTGATTTTCCACATCTCCCGGGTTCTGCCTCGTTGGCTGCACTAGGCGCAGCTGTGTCTGGGGCTAATTATGTGAAAGTAGGACTCAAAGGGTCAAAAACACGAGACGAGGCGATTTTTTTAATGCAGCACGTAACGAGAACAGTGAAGGAATACGACATTAACACCAAAGTCGTTCTCGCAGGTTACGCAGACTATCATAGAGCAGCGACTCTCGATCCCTTTCTGCTGCCTGAAGTTGCCCGCAGTGCTGACTGTGACGTCGTGATGGTCGATACATTCATCAAGGATGGAAAAAGCCTGTTTGATTTCATGGACGAAGCTGCTTGCAAGCGCTTTATCGATAAGGGGCACACAAAAGACTTGGACGTTGCCCTTGCAGGATCCATCAAACTGCCTGAGATTCCCATATTAAAACGCATAGGTGCTGACATCATCGGAATTCGAGGCGCAGCTTGTTCACACGGCGACCGTTTAACCGGAACGATACAGGTCGAAAATGTCAGGGCTCTAATGGACCTCGCGAGACAATCATGATGTCCCCTAAAAAAAGCTAGCTGACATCAGTATCGCCTAGAAAACTATTACGTTTCACGCTGCCATGTTTATGATATGAGTATAGACTACGCAGCTTTGTCAGACAAGCTCACGAGTGTTTTAGGCCTAAAAGGCTCACCCGTGGCGGTCAAACTTATTCGAACGGAATCGAGCCTTCCAAAAGGGCTTAGTCACACAAATGAGGTGCTGCGCCATTGCGAAATGGTGCAGAAGGCGAGACGCGGTTTTAAATTCTACGCAACAGTCGAACAGCACGCATGCAAGGGCGGCGCCGGGATGCTCGGAGTAATCGATATACCAGAGAACATCAAATCCGGCGAATTTTACTACAAACTAGGAAGATTCTCTTCAATTGAACACGCGGCAGAGACCATGCAAGGTATTCCGCGCGTCGATTTCAAAAGCTATGCGACAGCTTACTCGCCACTCGCTGAGACCCCTTTTGACCCTGACGTGGTCGTGCTCGTTGTTACCCCCTCCCAAGCGATGATGATCGCGCAAGCGAACGTTTACGAATTACATTCGCGAAATACTGCCGATTTTTCGGGAATTCAATCGATATGTGGCGATGCAGTCGCTGCGCCCCTAATGAGAGGTACCGTAAACTTCACGCTCGGCTGCTCAGGTTCTCGAAAATACGCAAAGGTCAGCGAAGATGAACTGATCGTCGGCATTCCTATGAAGATCCTNCCCAAATTGGCTGACGCANTCCAAAAACTGACCTAACNGNCGTATTCGAGCTCAATNGCGCTAAGTTAGGTGAACTGCACCGTTAAATATCAAAAAAACAATTCGCACACACTAGTCGGAGGAATATCATGGAAGAGAACTTTGGGGTACTCGTGCTGGGTCACGGGAGCAAGCTAACTCATAACAAAAGTACCGTAGAAGCCGTGGCAAACATGCTAGCAGAGAAAATGACCGACGCAATCATAAAAACCGCATATCTCAATATGGATAGCCCAACCGTTGAGGAAGGGATCGAAAGTTTTGCTTCTACCGGCGTCAAAACGCTTTACGTGCTTCCGCTCTTTCTCGCTCACGGGACCCACACCTTAAAGGATATCCCTGAGATTCTCGGATTGACAGACGGCCAACGCCGAACCACGCATTCGTTCGACGATAGAAGTATCGAGGTTATCTATGCAGAGCCACTTGGCGTCGACCCCTGCATCGCTGATTTGGCGCTTAAAAGGCTTAACGAGGCTTAAATCCCTCATGGACTTTAGCGGCAAAAACGTAGCCGTTTTAGATACAATTCACGGCGCGCGCGAGATCTGCAAAAAACTGCGCGAAATTGGGGCAGCCGCAGTTGCGATTAATATTTATCACAACACGCCGACGCCTGACGTGATCGACTCCTTTGACGTGGTTATAACACCCGTTCACGCCCACACTGCGCTTGTAGCGCGCGCTGAAGCTTTGGATATCCCGGTGTTAACGCACCACCAAGCTGTGGGTCAGCTCGTACGACAATCTGGATTATTAAACGACGCTCTCGTGTTTGAAGTGACCGGTGTCAAAGGAAAGACGTCGACCGCAGCGCTTTTGAGTAACGCATACGCGGATCGAAAGTTGCTTACGCTAACGAGCCTCGGACTCGAAGTTTCTGAAAATGGGAGATATATCGCAAAGAAACGGCTGAGCATCACCCCCGCAAGCATATTGACTGCTATAGACCTTGCCAAGGAGTTTGACTTTGATCCAGAGGTGTACATCTTTGAGGTGTCGCTTGGTGGAACTGGACTTGCCGATATAAACGTCATTACGACGTTGTTGCCGGAGTACGACATTGCGCAACACACAAAGACTTCTACGTCAGCAAAATTAGAGATGACAACTAATGCTAAGGCGAGTTCGTGCCTGATCGCTCCAATTAAAGCAGCACCCCTCATAAAACAGAGCTACTGCCTCAATACCTTCGGCGATGATGAGGCAAACGTACGATACGAGAACAAAAGAAGCAATGAGGCGACGATAGCGTACTCTGATTTAGAGCGAATGGGTGGAAGCCTGACATCGGGGGAAATACACTTTACACTTTCCGGCTACTTTGACTTTAAGAGTTATGAAAACGCCCTATTGTGTTTTACGGCTGCAGCACTGTCGGCGAACCTTAGTCCTGAAACAATTAGCAGCCAGTTATCGTACTTCAAGGGAGTATTGGGGAGGATGTCAACCGCGAAATTCAACGGACGATTCCTCATCGATAACTCAAATTCTGGCCTCGACGAGCGATCCATTAAACGGGCAATAAAATTCGGACTTACATTCAAGAAAGCTGGGCATAAAATCGTCTTAATCATCGGCATGGAGGCAAACGTCTGCGAAGGATTACCTTCAGAGGTTCTCTTATCACTAACTGAAAGTGATATACTCGACGACGTCGTCTTCGTTAGCGATCAAGTACAAACTTTAAGGAAGGGTGTCGTCCAAACGAACAACTTAGAGAGTGCGCTACGTAAGGCTCTCGAGCTGACCAATGCCAGTGACGTCATTATTTCGTGTGTAAAAATGTGGAGGTAGCAAAAAGTGTCATCAAAAACGCGCGGAGCAGACACAATTGCTGAGCAGGTAATCCATCCTCGACCGAGCTCAATCGTCGCCGCGCTTTATACGCTAAGAGACCTGGAAGCCGATGTCGTGATCATACACGGACCATCAGGCTGTTGCTTCAAGCATAGCAGACTCCTCGAGGAGGACGGGATTCGCGTTATCACGACAGCAATGGATGAGACCAATTTCGTGTTCGGCGGCGACAAAATACTTGCAAGGGTGATTACGCGAGCAGTGGAGCTGTTCGATCCAAACCTTTTAGGCGTAATCGGCTCGTGTGCAAGCATGATAATTGGCGAAGATATCCATCAGGCTGTGCTAGACGCACTCCCCCCCTGCCCTGTAATAGAAGTTGAGATTCACGCTGGTTACCGAGACAATACTTATGGCGCCATCGCGACACTTGCCGCAGCGGTTCAAGCAGGGGTGATCGATCATGCTGAATATCAACGACAAAAAGAACTACTCGTCGAAGCGACCAATCTTGAAAAAATGGCTGGAGTGGCAAGCAAAGAGTACATCTCCCCTTCGCGCGGTGATATCAAATACGTTACTGCCAAGAAGTTGCTGGAGCTTTTAGAACANAAAAAGAAAGGGCTTATCGTTTTAAATGCTAAAAAAGAAACCGCTTATCAATTTGTTGACGTTCTTGTCGCGCTCTCAACCGTTGCACACGATGTAGGTAATAAATACCTCAAAACTTTTGCCAACCTCGACGTTGACGTTGGATTACCGAGACTAAGAAAGCACGCAGAGAACATTTTAAACGACTTGGCAGCAAGCGACGTTTCAATCGACTACATCACAGGTGGATTGGACGAGTATCCCGTCACGGGGGTTCGTGCCGGACGCTTAATTGAAGAGCACTACAGCGACTATGACTTTGCAGTCCTGCTAGGCGTTCCGCACGCCGTTCCAATGAAGAGTTTAGGTCAAAAAACCATTTTTTCAGTCACCAATGGACCTCGACAAGTGGAGCCCCTAAAACAACTTGGTCACGCGCACGTAACGGTCGAGATAGACCTACATCCAAAGACGCTCGGTGTAAGTCACATCGTGCCGTCAGAACTTGGAGACACTTTACGTGCAGTGTTTTTAGAAGAGCGCGAAAGAACCACACAAACAGAGTGAAATCAAAGCGCCCCTGCTTTTTGCATCCCGCACCAATAGACAATGGAACAAACAGATAGCAGCGTACCCCGAATACTTATCGCAGCTGACCGGAGCTCTGCGGGAAAAACGACGATTACAACAGGGCTCATGTCTGTTTTGTCCAAGGAAGGACACGTCGTCCAGCCGTTCAAAGTCGGATTAGACTATATAGACCCGAGCTATCACTCAGAGGTTACAGGACGCTTTTCCCGTAACCTCGACGGCTATTTAATGAACCGGCATTCGATCATTGAGGTATTCTACCACGCCATGCGCGGCGCCGATATTGGGATCATAGAAGGTGTAAGAGGTCTTTACGAAGGTTTGGAAAGCTTAAGTGACGTTGGAAGTACAGCGCAAATCGCTAAGATGCTCCACTGCCCGGTCATACTCATCATCGACGCACGAAGCATAACACGAAGCACAGCGGCTCTCGTTAAGGGTTATCGTTCATTTGATAGGCGAATTGACATAAGAGGGGTCATACTCAACAAAATTGGCAGCCTAACGCATGCAGCTAAGGCAAAAAAAGCTATTGAACATTACACCGGGATAGAAGTCATAGGACAGATCCCGCGCAAGGATTCGCTGCACCTGACGACGCGCCACTTGGGTCTCGTTCCTGCTTCTGAAGGGCTCAAAAGAGACGTTAATTTTAGAAAACAACTCGACAACATTGAGAACGCAATTCACAATATCGACGTTGACAAGGTACTTCAAATCGCAAAAAGCGCTGGTAAGCTGCCAAAAGTTAAGCCCAAGGCGTTTGTTTCTTCGAATAAAGAAGGTATTCCGCATAAGAGGGGCGTGCGTATTGGCGTCGCTTGCGATGAGGCTTTCAACTTTTACTACCGCGATTTATTCGATCTTTTAGCCCTCAATGGCACAAAAACCATCTCATTCAGTCCTTTGCATGATGAGACGATTCCTGACGTTGATGGCATCTATATCGGTGGAGGGTACCCTGAGCTCTTTGCCGATGAACTGGAACGTAACCGTTCAATGCGCGATTCGATCGCGTCACACGCTCAAGAAGACTTGCCTGTGTTCGCAGAGTGCGGCGGCCTCATGTATCTGACCGAATCGTTGAAGTACGGCGGACGAAGCTCAAGGATGGTAGGCGTCATTCCCGCTAACGCCAATATGGTCAATAAGCGTGTAATTGGTTATGTTGCTGGTACAACTATTCATGATAACGTCATTGGACACAAAGGAACCAAGTTTCGAGGCCACGAATTTCACTATTCTGAACTTACCGATCTAGGTAGCAAGCCAAAATTTGCGTTTCAGCTTCAAAAAGGTGCGGGCATTTCAGACGGTTGCGATGGCGTACAAGTGGGACAAACCCTAGCCTCATTCACTCACTTACATCCACTCTCGTACCCCGATCTTGCTGCTCACTTCGCACGATCGTGCGCGAAGTTTACGGACCGAACAGCTCACAGCAAGCGATCTCTCTAATAAATACCGTGTTAAACTCTGCTAAAGCACGAGGATCGGTAGCCGTAATTATACTCCCATCTCGCTCCACTGGTCTGCCCGAATAGTTTGCGCCTGCCTCCTGCAATTCTCGTCCAACGGTGGGGTGCGACGTCAACGTTTTATTCTTGACGATTCCAGCTGAAATGAGCACTTGTGGGCCGTGACAAACCGCGCCGATCTGCAATCCTCGCTTGTAGGCCTCTCTAACAACTTTTTGGACGTCCTGATCGGCTCTTATTTTTGACGGTGCTTTTCCTCCTGGTATGTAGAGGCCAGTAAAGCCGTTAGCGTTGACGTCGCGCACAAGCTCGTCGGGAATTACCGCCTCGTCGCCGTGTAGCCCTTTGAGCACGTCTTTCACGGTGCTCGCAACGGTTATTTCAGCGCCTTCTAGCAAAAGTGCGCCCGCAACGTCTCGAAACTCAGAGTCATCAAATTCTGACGCTAGCAAAATAAGGACACGTTTTCCCTCTAACCTCTTGATAATTGCCATAGAAGCCTGTTACTGACAGCTTAACAAAAAACTTGTCCACGCTTTGAACAACATTCTGCATTAAATTCGCGATTTAGCCACTGCGATAAAGTCCTCGATTTATGTCTGACTGATTGATGGCCGATATTTCAATCGGTTCGTCTTGTAGCTCTGCAAAAGCCCCTTTTTCCGGCCAGCAGGGCACCTCAATCTAAATGGCCTTATGTATGGTTATTTTAGAGTACCAGCGCTTTGCATTATCCACTCAAGCCGCTATCTAATGGATTTCGGTAAAAATCAGACATCACCCTTTTTTATGACGACGTTGTAACTTATAGAGAGTTATTTCACGACGGTGGGTTATTCATGGAGTTTACGCATATTAAGAACGGCAAAGCACAGCAGGTGGATATCTCCAATAAACCGGTAGCTTCGAGGCGCGCTCTCGCTGAAGGGACTATTGAGCTCAAACCAGAAACAGTAGGAGCGATAAAACAAGGTTCGATAGAAAAAGGAAACGTACTAAACACAGCGACAGTTGCTGCTGTGCTTGCTGTCAAACAGACCTCGCAAATTATTCCGCTGTGTCATCCAATCCCTCTAACAAGCATCCAAGTGAACTATTCACTGCAAGACTCAACGATCAAGGCAACCGTTGAAGTTAAGTCTGAAGGGAAGACAGGAGTTGAAATGGAAGCGATAACTGGTGTAAGCGTGGCACTTTTAACGATATGGGATATGGTGAAAAGCATTGAAAAGGACGCCACTGGCAACTACCCCGTGACAAAGATTCGGGATATTCGCGTCTTAGAAAAGATCAAAGTCATAAAGTGAGTTTAACATCGGAGAGCGATCTATTTGCCTAGCGTAAGAAGAGTATCAGGAAAGTTGGTGCAACTCTGTTGTACGTTTACGTTGTTGGTAAAGGTCGCAAATCTGACTAGCCTGCAAACAATCGGAGACTTGCTATGATAACCGCGTCAGCACAAGGTGCAGGCACCGTCATTAATGCTATCGCAACGCTCAAAGGTTCTGCATTTGCTATAAACCTAAAGACTTATTCTGAGGTTGAGATCGTCGATAATGGCATCAAATGCGAAATTGCTGACAATCCCACAGCAGATACCGCGCTTATAGTTGAATGTGCGCGCTTAGTGCTGAAACGATTTGCCCCAAATGTTGGTGCGCGGATTACGACGAGAAGCGAGATACCAATCGCAGGCGGACTAAAAAGCAGCAGCGCAGCAGCCAATGCAACGATGCTTGGACTCATTGAAGCGCTCGAAATAGAAATGGAGCCCATCGATATCGTTAAACTAGGCGTCCTTGCTGCGAGAAGAACGGGGGTAACGATCACCGGTGCTTTCGACGATGCGTGCGCGTCGTTTTTCGGCGGACTTGTAATTACCGACAATGAGCACGACTTGCTGTTAAAGCGCGTTGAGTGGAATGCCGACGTTCTGATCCTCGTGCCGCACGAAAAAGCATACTCCGCGAAAGCGGACGTAGCACGAGCAAAACTTCTCGCACCGTGGGTTGATATAGCATTTGATCTAGCGAGCAATGGAGCCTTCGAAAAGGCAATGGTTTTAAACGGCGTGCTCTACTGCAACGCTTTTAGATTTAGTACGGAACCTATACTGTCCGCGTTGGCTGCCGGAGCAAAAGCTGCTACGCTGTCAGGAACGGGACCGTCATATATAGCGCTCGTCGACCGCGCGTCTGCACAACCGGTAAAAAAAGAGTGGGAGCAGCTTGAAGGACTCATCATTGAAACGAAAACGTCAAACAAGGGAGCGACGACAAAAGCACTTTAAAGATTTACTTGCTCACAAGCCAACATTCTTCTAATGCGAGGAACATATACTCAAGCTAGATGATAGAAGAGGTGCGAAGTAAAATAGAAGCGATCGACGCGGACATCGTCGAATTAATAGCACAAAGAACAGACTTAGCTTCGCAGGTGTTGCACGCAAAAAGAGCGGACGGTTTCACTAAGATCAACGACGAGAAGCAAAACGAGCGAGTGCTCAGCAGGGCAGTTGACCTTGCTACCGAGCGAAATATAGATGCTGGTTCAGTGAAAGCAATTTTTGAGATTCTTATTGCGATGAACTTGGAAATGCAGCACGGCCTGAGTGGGGAAGGCAACCTGCCGTAGCCCTAGCAGCCCTATGCGAAGACAAGAACCCGCGCCAATATGATCTATCAGAATAATGGGATATCCGTCAGTTTTGACGACGGGGCTAAATTTAGACTGGATCCGCGGACGTACTCACCCAACGAAATTAATTTAGTCTCACACGGACACTCCGATCACTTACCAACACGCTGCAACGGCAAAAGCATCGTGATGTCGGAAGTCACACAAAAGTTGCTGAAATTCAGAAAAAACGCCACCGCCGATATATTAAGTCACGGGTCAGTAAGCGCGCTTGACGCGGGTCACGTTATTGGATCGCACATGTTTTTGCTGGAAGGCAATACCACTGTGCTCTACACAGGCGACTTTTGCACCAAAGAGAAGTTCTTTTCGCACGGCGCACAGCCCNNCAATGTCGACGTTTTGGTTATCGAGTCCACATTCGGAAGCGAACAGTATGTTTTTCCAGAAACAACAAAAATCGCCGAGCAAATTCAAGAATGTGTCACNTCATGTATAGAGCACGATGAATCGGTGATCGTTCTTGCCTACCCTTTTGGAAAGGCGCAAGAGCTTACACATATCCTTCGAGATTATGTTCCATTTGTTGATAGCAGCATTTTCAAGATTAATGAAGAGCTGGAGAATTTTGGCTATAAGTTTCACCACCAGCTATTCAACGCTTCATCCGTTAAAGAATCACGAGAGCCTTTTGTATTCATTTCGAGCGGGAGCGCAAAGCAGCATGGAGATCTTAACGAACTGCCGTGTGAAAAAAAGCGCACAATTGCAGTTTCAGGGTGGGCGATTAATCGTGGTTTCAAATACTACCGGGGCGTAGACCACGCATTTGCATTGTCAGACCACGCTGATTTTCAAGACCTTTTGACCTTTATTGACCGCTGCAACCCAGAGCTCGTCTATACGTGTCACGGCAATGCAAAGCGGTTTGCGCGTCTTGTTCGCGATCGCCTCGGCATTGAAGCTATGCCGCTCGAAAAAGGCCAACAATTTTTATCTAACTATGTTTAAAACGTCCCCTGCCAACAAAACAGCAGCTCGGCAAAGATGTGAAAAAGCACATCTGACGAGTATATATAACAAAAGCCGTCAATTTATATTGGAGATGAAAGATGTCGGATACCAACGTTAACCAAACGAAGATACTAGATTATCTAAAAAAAGGGGTTACACGAGGTAAACAATTCTTTAAAAGCAAATCTATCGCGCGAGAGCTTGGTTTAAGTACCAATGAAGTCGGTACAAACATAAGCATGTTAGTCGACAACTCCGAAGATATCGTTATTGAGAAATGGAGCTATAGTCACGGGACGACGTGGCGCGTGTATACCGCAAAAGAAGCTTAATGANTGTCTTTTTTTAAAAAAAGCTTCGGTGAGCCATTGACTTCGATCTTAGTCGTAAATAACTTCGGCCAATTTGCCCACCTGATTCATCGCGCTGTTCGTGATCTCGACGTTGATTGCGAGCTCGTGAAAAACACGCTCGACGTTGACGAATTATTAAGACGAGACCCAGACGGTTTGATTTTGAGCGGTGGTCCGAGCATGGATCGCATCGGAAACTGCAAGCTTTACGTCAGAGAGACAAACTTGCCTATCTTAGGGATTTGTTTAGGCCATCAGCTAATAGCCGAAACTTTTGGTGGCACCGTCAGTAAAGGCGTCTCAGGCGGATACGCGCACGTCACTGTAGAAATCATCGAACAAGATGATATTCTCATCGACATGGGGCCAATAATTAAGACGTGGGCATCACACGCAGACGAAGTAAATCGCTTGCCGAAAGATTTTACGATACTTGCGCGTTCTGAGATTTGTGAAGTGGAAGCAATGAAAAACCGCGACAAGCCTATTTATGGCGTTCAGTGGCATCCTGAAGTAGCGCATACTGAAGAGGGAAACACTCTTCTACTAAACTTCATCAAAATCTGCGAGGAACGTTAACGCTTCTCTTTTGGCGCAGAGAAGTCGATTCGAATAGCGCCCTTGGGACAGCTTCCAATGCACGTCGTACAGCCTAGGCAGAATCTGGAATCCTTAACGACGCATTTTCTCTTGCCGTCAATGACGGCAACACCGTAGATTCGCTCGCCCTTTGGACAAACCTTAGCACATTTTCCGACGCCATCGCACTTTTCCTGATCAATGATAATATGAGGCATCTCAACTACCGTTTCCGCAGAATTACTCGGCAATCTCGCCGACCGGCAGTTCACTTACAAAATCTTCCTTATTAAAATGGAGCGCCAACTCACGCGAAGCAGACTCCAACGAATCGGCAGCGTGCACCAAGTTTCTCACCTGCTCAAGGCAAAAGTCCCCGCGCAGACTCCCTGGCATCGCTTCAATCGGATTTGTGGACCCGACAAGTTGACGAACCGCTCGCACTGCGTTGAATCCCTCTACAGCCATTATGATAATTGGTCCAGAGGTGACGTAGTAAACTAAATGGTCGTAAAATGGCTTGCCCATGTGTTCTGCATAGTGTTTTTTGGCCGTCTCAATATCTAAATTCTTGAATTTCAGGGCTCGAAGTTCCAGGCCTTTCTCCTCTAGCCGCGAAATGATCTCGCCAATAAGCCCCCTTTTAACCCCATCTGGCTTAATCATCACGAAAGTAGATTCAATGTGATCTTCAGACTCCATTTAGGCCCCCTCACGCTTTCTTGCGCGCTGATCGACCGGATTCTGTCCAAGCAACTCTTCGCGCAAGACGACCAAGCTTGAAGTTCTTCTCACATTTAGATGAGCAAAAATTGTGTACCGTCCCATCTCGCTTTACGAACATCTTGCCGGTGCCAAGTTCGATGGAGCTGCCGCAGAAGACGCACGTTCGCTTTTCCATCATCTCACCGTGTCATTAGTTTCTTGGCTTCGTGTGCCGTTTCGCGAAGCATAAGTATGTCTCCGATTTGTACGGGGCCTACACAATTTCGCGTTATTATCCTTCCCTTGTTTAGGCCTTCGAGGACGCGGCACTTCACCTGTTTCGCCTCTCCGTGCATTCCAGTGTTTCCCACTATTTCGATTATCTCTGCAGGGGTTGCGTCGTTATATTCTGCCACCGTCTATCCTCCACGATTGGTACTACAAGGCTAGCCTGAGCGAATCGTTTTAAGTTGCTCGACGACTTCGTCGACGAGCTTTACTCTTCCCAGCATCGATGATTGCAGCTGCTGCTGAGCCAACGTCAAGTCCTGCCGCAGCTCCGAGATCGATCTGTCGTTTTACATACAAGTACGATATCCCTTTCTCGTCGCAAAGTGGGGGAATGTGTGCTACGATTTCTTCAGGTTGGACGTCTACACTAATTAATACGAGTTGGACTATTCCTCGCTCGATCGCTTTCGTGACTTCGTTCGTACCCTTCTTTATTTTCCCGGTATCGCGGGCGCTCTCTAACGCTTCTAAGGACTTGTTTTCGATCTCATCTGGAATATCAAACTTCACAAACATTGGTTTTGCCATACTCACATACCTCTTTCAGGATCCGAATGCAATAGCGAATCCTGTCATCATTCATCGATATAGGTGCTCTAA
>JGI24136J36422_10000751_pt1 | contig 12042 bp, 11 predicted proteins | sample BarGraNGADG00212_2_FD_36422 | JGI IMG/M metagenome (IMG submission 36422)
CAAGTTCCGGGCGAGTTCCGCTGCCTGTTCGTGCCCGCGTCCGTTGAGATGGATTCCGGGGATATGTCCGGGCAGCCTATTTTTTGCTAGGAAATCGTTTTCACCGTGACGGATGAGGAGCAGGGTTGGCATGGGATTTGTCAATCCGGGTTATCTTGCTTCATCAGCCTCGCCGCCCGCCGCCCGATCTCTACCGCAAAATTCGTCCCCCGGTCCCACGGATAGACCTGGCTCATCGAAGCGAAAAACACTCCCTCTACCGGCGTCCTAATGACCGGGATATTCTGCGAATGGTTTACCAGCGGCACCGGCTGGGCATATGCCGTACGGAACAGCCAGGCTTTGCGCACCCAGTCCCGCTCGAACTTGGAGTTGAACTTCTTCAAGGCGGGCAGGAAGCGCTCCAGCAGTTCCTCCTGGNTNAGGCGGAANAACTCGTGCTCCGGTTCCAGGTAATCGCCCATGTAAACGATGTGGTCGCCGCCGAACTTGTCCGCCGGGACGTAGTTGGTGTGCTCCACCAGCGCCAGGAACGGGTAGCCCGCCGACTTCGGCAGGTTGTACCAGTAATAGCCTTCCTCCGACAGTTGGTGCTTGAGCGCCAGGACGATCACCACCGCTCCTATTGATTTCATCCTCCTCAAACCTTCCAAATACTCTTCGGGTAATGACGGGACAAGCCGGGACGTCGCTTCGGGCGAGAGCGTGACCAGAACCTTGTCGTATGCCTCGGTCGTCTCACTGCGGACCGTTACCGCGCTGGAACCTGCCGCGTGCTCGATGAGCGTGACCGGCGTCTGGAGGCGGATCTCGGCTCCCATTTCCCGCAGCCTGTCTGCGAACATATCGGCAAAGTTCTGGAACCCGCCCTCGAATGTGCCCAGGCGCGTGGTGCGTGCTTTTAAACGGGCCCACATCCAGGCCATGTTGACCTGCTTGTAGTAGCGCTCGCCAAATTTGCCGATGACCAGCGGCTCCCACATCATCTTATAGACTTTCTCTCCCGCCCACTTGCGCAGCCAATCATCCACGGTGAATTTTTCCAGGGCTTTCCAGTTATTCGTCAGACGCAGGAACACGCCTACCAAACCGAAGCGGATCTTGTTGATCCCGAAGCCCAGGCCGGGGAAGAGTAGCGCTTTGACGATGGAATCGAACGGGTGGAACTTCCCGTTGTGGTACATCACCGTCAGCGGGCGCGGGAAGATAACCTTGTCTTCCCAACCCAGTTCTTTGATGAGACCGAGCATATGCTTGTCGCTTGCGAACCAGTGGTGGTAAAACTTCTCCACTGACCAGTCCCATCCGGGCTCCTTGAACCCGCTTGCCAGACCGCCCACGTAATCCGCGGCCTCGAAGATGGTCACTCTGTGACCGGCTTTGGTCAAATCGTACGCAGCCGCCATTCCGCTGAAACCTGCTCCGATGATTGCGATTTTCATAACATTTTCTCCGTAGGGGCGATCCTTGTGGTCGCCTGGGTTACGCGTCTCCCTCATTTGTCTCTGCTCTCAGCGCATCATTCCACTTGATTCCCTCGCGTGCCATGTAATACGCGCCCAGCAGCGTGATCGGCACCCAGAGTGCCACATGCAGGACGAGCGTATAACCGGTCGCCACGGCCGTGTTCACTCCGTCCGCTACCAGCACGGCAATACCGGGGGCGTCGAAGGTGCCCAGGTAACCGGGTGCGGCTGGGATGGTGGTTGCCAGGTTGACCACGCCGTTCATCAACATCAGCGTGAAGAAACTGACATCTCCCTGGAGCCCGAAAGCATGCAGCACGAACCAGTACTTGACCGTTTCCAATAGCCAGATGATGACGGATGTCAGGAATACCATCAACACGTTGACCGGCGAGCGCAGTGAGGCCAGGCCGTCCAAAAACATATGCATGATACCGCTGGTCTTCTCGCGGATGTGGACGGGCAGCAGCCGGTTAATAAACCACTCGCCGAACCTGGCTGTCACCTTCGGGAACATGGCTGCCAGAAGGAAAATAGCCAGCGCNCCGAAGAACGCCACACTGCCCCATATAGCCAGATCCTGGATCGTGACATTCCACTTTCCGACCGGGACGGACACATCCGCCAGTTTTGCCAGTTGTGCCAGGTTAACGAAAACAAAAGCCAGCATCACCACCCCGTCGAAGATGCGCTCGACGATGATGGTCGCCAGTGAGGCCGAGATCGGCACGCTTTCCTTGCGCTTCAGAATGACCGCCCGCAGCACCTCACCCGCCCGGGCCGGGTAGACGTTATTGCCCATGTAGCCAATGCAAGTGATGGGGAATATCACCCGCGTCTTGATCGCTTTGATTGGCTTGAGCAGGTAATGCCAGCGCCAGGCGCGCGCCCAGACCGCTATAAAATAGACTGCCACGCCCGGCAGGATCCACCAATAGTTGGCGCTTTGGAGCGCCAACCAGAAATCACCCCATTCCAGTTTGCGGACCACGAAATACAGGAACACCGCGCTGATTAAGACACCGACCCAGAATTGCCATTTTTTCATAAGAATGATTTTACCATGCAGGCAGGTACCAACACTTCTACATTGAAAGTTCCAGAAACACCGTTGTAACTCTATCAGATTGCCTTTTTCGTGCTAGAATTACAAGGTACAGTGTAAATATCTGAACAATGGGTACTGCGTAGATATTTGAACCCAAATCGTCTTTTTTTCCTTGTTTTTTGCCGCTTCAGATCAGAAATTTAAACAAGAAGCAGTAAAATCTCGTTATTTTCGAACAATTCGATACAGGAAAGTTCATAGATTTATGCAAGAAGCACTAAGTATGCTCAATGAAACTTCTGAACGGGTTGCATTTCTAAACCGTATTCAACTTTTTTACGGCCTGAACCAGGAGCAGTTTGAGGCCGTGGCGAAAGAGTTGACTGAAGAAACATTCCCCGCCGGGAAAGATATCGTCAAACAAGGCGCGGAGGGCGATTGTCTTTACCTGATTTGGAGCGGCAGGGTAAGCCTCACCCAGTCGGGGAAAGAGCAGCCGGTGGCGACTTATGGGGCTGGCGATAATTTTGGGGAAGAATCGGTGCTTGTCAACCGTCACCGGTGGACAGCTACGGTCACGACCACCGAAGAGACCCTCGTGCTGGTGCTGAGGCGTGCGCAATTTCGAAATCTTCTAAAACAGGCTCCCGGTCTGAGAACAAATTTTGCTGTCACGGTCAACACCCATCGCCTGGAACGGCGTACCCTCTTCAAGTGGCTTCAGTCGAATGAGGTCATCTACTTCATGTCGCGCAAGCACCCCATCCTGCTTGGGCAGGCATTGATAGGGCCGGTACTGCTTGCGGTGGCAGCGATCATAGGGATGTTGGCGGTATGGTATTACTCGCTCTGGGTCCCCGCGTTAGCAGGCGTATGGTATCTGTCACTGCTTGTGGGTTTGGGCGCGGTAGGATGGGCGGTCTGGAATGGCTTTGACTGGAGTAACGACTATTATATTATTACCGACCGGCGCGTAGTCTGGGTGGAGAAGGTAGTGGGGATTTACGAAAGCCGCCAGGAAGCGCCGCTTTCCGCCATCCAGCGCGTCAATGTGGAGACGGAATACTCCGGGCGGATCCTGGATTATGGGGATATCGTTATATCGACGATTGTCGGAAGTACTCTTAAATTAGAAAATGTAGATCACCCCTATCAAGCCGCCGCTTTGATCGATCAGCACTGGAAACGCTCCAAGGAGACTTCCCGCAAGATGGACCTGGAGGAGATCAACAATGCTCTCCGCGCCCGCCTGCTGGATGGAAAGGACAAGCCCGCCCAGATTCAGGGGATTGTGACGAATCAACAGGAAAAGAAAAATCCCTACGAAGATCAGCGGGGTTTCGCCAATCTCTTCCGTCTGCGGTTTGAACAACTATCCACGGTCACGTATCGCAAGCATATCATCGTCCTTTTCGAACAGACGTGGATACCTGGCTTGATCCTGTTTATCCTGCTCGGAATATTTGTCTATGAGGTGTTCAGCCCCACTTCCTCCTTTGCCACGCTATTCAACGTGAAATCGGGTTGGCTGGTGTTAATCTGGATGTTCCTGTTTGTTGCGGCATTGATTTGGGGGATTTATGAGTACTTGGATTGGAGCAACGACATCTTCCAGGTCACGCCCGAGCAGATCATGGATATTGACAAGACTCCGCTTGGGGAGGCGACCAGCGACATCGCCTCTCTGGAAAACATCCTGTCCATCGAATCCAAGCGGATCGGCATCCTGGAACTGCTCTTCAACTACGGCACGGTTTACATCACCGTAGGCGGCGGTAAGGAGATGGCCTTCGAAAATGTCTACAATCCCTCCGCTGTGCAGGAGGATATCGAACGCCGCCGGCTGGAGCGGATCACCAAAAAAGAGCAGGAAAGCATTAAGGCCGAACGCGAACGCACAGCCGACTGGTTCGCAGCATATTTCAACAGCGAACAGCAGTTACGGCACGAAGAAGGCACGCCCGTCGATAAGAAACCGGAAGACAGCCAACCGAAGAATGAAGTAGAATAGGCGCTCCAACCTCTTGATTTATTGGTGAACTATGACGCTCCGTGAAATTGTCACCCTGCCCGACCCCGTCCTGCGTCGCAAAGCCCGGACCGTTACCCGCTTCGACGCGGAATTGCAAACCCTGATTGAAGATATGATCGAAACCCTGCGCGAGGCGCCCGGTGTTGGGTTGGCGGCGCCGCAGGTGGGCGTTTCAGACCGCCTCATCGTAGTGGAGTATCCTGAGGACGATGAGCAAGAGGACGCCCCGAAGAGACTCTTTGTAGTGGTTAACCCGGAGATAAAAGAGACCTTGGCAGAGACCGAAATGGGCATAGAAGGTTGCCTTTCCATCCCCGGCCTGCAAGGGGATGTTGAGCGGTCCCTGGCGGTGACGGTCAAAGGTCAGACGCGCCGCGGGCAGTCGGTCAAAATTAAGGCCAAAGGTTGGCTGGCGCGCATCTTTCAGCACGAGATTGATCACCTGAACGGTGTCGTTTTTACCGACCGGGCCACAAAGGTCTGGAAACCCGCCCCGGAAGAGCCGGTTTTGGATAACGTGTAACCCTCACCCTCCTATGTTTTTGACCCACCTCTCCCTGACCAACTTCCGCAGTTTTGCCCGCCTGGATATGGACATCCCCCGGCGGGTTGTTTTGCTGACCGGCAGCAATGCGCAGGGCAAGACCAGTGTGCTGGAGGCGGTCTATTTTCTGGCAGCCTTCACCTCCTTCCAGACCCACGCGGACCGGCAACTGGTCAACTTCCTCGAAGCCAAAAAGGAACTGGCGGTGGGACGGCTGGTGGCCGAGTATACGCGCGGGCCGGCCAAACACCGGCTCGAGGTCCGGCTGGTGCTCGAAGCGGTCGGAGCCACCGGGCAGCGCCTGCGCAAGGAAATCCTGCTCGACGGCATCAAACGTCCGCTGTCCGAAGTCATCGGGCATTTCAACGCGGTCATCTTTGTGCCGCAGATGACGCAGATCATCGAGGGCGGGCCTGAGGAACGTCGCCGCACCCTGAACCTGGCGCTGGCGCAGACCGTCCCCGGCTATGCCCACCTGTTGAGCGAGTATGGGCAGGCGCTGTCCCAGCGCAACGCCCTGCTCAAACTGCTGGCCGAGCAAGGGGGAGACCAGTCTCAGTTGGATTTCTGGGATGAGACCATCACCCGCACCGGGGCGACCATTATCTTGCGGCGCATTGAGGCGGTGCACGAGATCGAGAAACTGGCCGCCCGCATTCATCGGGACCTGACGCATGGCGCGGAAGTGCTGCGGATCCATTACCATCCGGCTTACGATCCACTGCCGCCCCCGGACGGGCAGATCGCCATGCCGCTCAAGACCACTGTGCAGCGTAACGGCTTCACCGAGGATGACATCCGCCAGGGATATGCCGCAGCGCTGAAAGATAACCGTGCCGAGGAAATCCGCCGCGGGGTAACGGTGCTCGGTCCGCACCGGGACGAGCTTCGTTTCCTCGCCAACGGGATTGACCTGACTGACTTCGGTTCGCGTGGACAGGTGCGCACGACGCTGTTGGCGTTCAAGCTGGCCGAGATCGAGTGGATGAAATCCCGCACCGGTCAGTGGCCGGTGCTGCTACTGGATGAAGTGCTGGCCGAACTGGATACGCAGCGTCGTCTTGATTTGCTGGCATATCTGGATAAAATCGAGCAGGCGATCCTGACCACGACGGATTTGAAGTTGTTTTCCCCCGATTTCGTTGAAAAGGCTGAAAAGTGGGAAGTTTCCTCCGGGACGGTCAAGGTCCGGGAGGCTGGAAAGGAAGGGTAAGATGTCTGTCAAACACGCGCAGGATGTGCAAGCGCAAGTTGTCAAAGCGGGAGATAAGACTACCATCCAGGTGTTGATTTCATCACAGGAAGGGCCGAATTTTGCCTTGCGCCGTTTCGTGATGGAACCCGGTGGCGGGATGCCGGAGCATACCAACACGGTGGAGCATGAGCAGTACGTGCTGCAGGGTCACGCCAGCATCGGCATTGGCGATGAGACTTTCGATGTTCACGTCGGGGACGTGGTCTTCATCCCGCAGGGCGTGCCGCACTGGTATCAGAATGTGGGCGAGGAGAATTTTGAATTCCTGTGTGTAATTCCAAATAAAGAGGATAGGATAACTTTACTCGACAAGGCGTCTTGTTGACATTACTCCCCGCTACTCCCCACTGATTACTGACAGCTGAACACTGGCAACCGGTTACAACGGCTTCTTGGCCGGTATGCCAGGCTTGCGCGGATACTGCGGGGGTGTTGCAGCCACCTTATCCATCACCACCAGAAAACGTTCGTCGGCCACACCCGGTAATGTGACGGGGAGCAGTTGGCGCGTGCGCCCGCCGAGAATTTTGAGCGCCTTTTCGGCTTTGTGGGTCTCAGCCGGTCCGCTCTGGCCTTTCTGCGCCAGCATGGCTCCGCCCACCTGCACCAGCGGCAGGAGATATTCGGCCAGCACCTGCAAGTTCGCCACGGCGCGCGCCACGGCCCAGTCGTAGGCTTCACGGTGAGCGGGCATCTGCCCCACATCCTCAGCGCGGGCAGTGACCACTTCCGTGTCATCCAGTTTCAGGGTCTCGACCATGTGCCGGCAGAAATTGGTTTTCTTACCCACCGATTCGACCAGCGTCAGCCGCATGGACGGGTACAGGATTTTGAGCGGTATGCCCGGAAAACCAGCGCCGGTGCCGATGTCAATCAGCCGCCGGGGCGGATTTTCCTTCCAGGCCAGCACGCAGGAAAAGGAGTCCAGGAAGTGTTTGGTGCGGATTCCTTCCACATCCCGGATTGCGGTCAGGTTGAATTTCTCGTTCCACGCCAGCAGTTCGCGCTCGAATGTCATCAGCGCCACCACCTGTCGGCCGGTCAGGTGAACGCCAAAGAGTTGCTGGGCCTCGTGGACAAGTTTCTCCATTGACAAAATTATACCCCTCTCCCGGCTTGCCCTGAGCGAAGTCGAAGGGCGGGAGAGGGGTATTGGAGTGATGAGGGTTGCTTAAACCTTACTGGCCTTCTTCCTCTTTTGCCGCTTTACCAGTGACACGATGCCCCAGATCACCAACACAATCGGGCCAAAGATGGTGATCAAAACCGGCAGGACGAGCAGGAACAAATTGATCAGGAAGTTCACGAAACCCTGCCAGAACTTGATCAACGACTGGATGGCGTCTCGGGCCACCCCTTCGGGTTTCCATCCGCCAATCTCAATCGGTTGGATGGTCTCTTCGGCGATCAGGGTCACATTGATGAGCGAGTAGGCCGAGGACTGTTCGAAGTACTGCATCTGGCCTTTGATTGACTCAATCTGCCCACGCACGGAGATGATTTGATTATAGACTGCCAACACATCTTGCGTCTTGGATGTGGTATTGCTATTGGGGTTATTCTTGGCTTCATCCATGATTGCCTGGAGGTCCGCCTCGGCCATTTCCAGGTTGGTTAGCTGGCTTTGCAGGTCTACGTATGCAGCGGTTACGTCCTGACCGGAACGGGTCTCATTGCGCACTTCGACAGCATCGGCTTTGATCTGGCTCAAGGCGTTTTCCAGTTTATCTGCCGGGATGCGGATGGAGATGGTACCTTCCGGGGCGGTTTGGCCGTTTTGTGTGTAGGTCTGGTACATATTCATCGAGATAACGAAGCCGCCCAGGTTATTCGCCATTTGATTTATGGCTTCCACCTTGGCTTGCGGGTCGGGGACGACGATGGTCAGGTCGGCGTTCATGATGACCAGCCGTTCCTGGAGGGCCGCGCTGCTGGCACTCACATCTCCGGGCGCTTTGCCGGCATCGGAAGAACCCGCGTAAGATTGGGTGGCGGCTGGTGCATTTTCATAGGCTGGCGCGCCACGTACACCCGCTTCCACCGTCGGCGTGCTGACGGCTTTTATTCCGCAGGCAGTCAGGACCAGGGCCAGGGCGACAAAAACGAAAACGATTCTCTTTTTCATGGCGTTCTTCTCCTTAAAAGGGCTAAACAGATCAGGTTGCCTCATAGACGACTGACCGGCAATAAATGTTCCATTCGAAAAGCACCGTAGTGACGGCTTTATCATCCCGGAGGGGGCAGCCGTCCATCTCCCGGGAAAAAGCGACTACACCTGCCCTCCCGGAAGGACATCGGGATGATATGGCGGGCGGTACCAGGGAAATCGCTACTACAGCCTTTACCATAATTCACGTTAAAACAAAAAAGCACCCGCAGCATCTTTATCTCCTGGTGCTTTTGCTATCACTTTTACCAGCCTCCGGCGAGGCGTTCGGCATGGCGGGAAGGAAGGCCCGCGGCCAAAATCATTTTCTGCACCGACTTGACATCGTATTCCACGCGGCGCGGCCCCCAGGTGTGCGCTTCCGGGGAGAAGATGGCGTAAGCGGCGCGCGGGTCCCGGTCGCGCGGCTGGCCGACCGAACCGGGGTTCAGAATGGCGCGTTCTTTGAGTTCAAATTGCTCTGCCGGACGCGGCACCACGATGGACATGTCATCGGTATTGGCATGGAACTGGAACACGGCTTGAAAATGCGTGTGCCCGACGAAACACCAGGGCGTGTCGAAGAAGGTCAGGTTGATTTTCGCAACCAGCGTGTTCATCACATATTCCCAAATCGGGTCACGCGGGCTGCCGTGTGCCAGTGAAACCTCACCGTTCACAACCAATTTGTCAGGCAGGGAACTTAAGAAACTCCGGCTTTCCTCATTGAACATTTTACGCTGCCAGAGCAGGGCCTTTTTTGCGTCGGAATTGAAGGTCTCCAGCGGCATATCGCTGATGGCGGCGAAATCATGGTTGCCCATCATGCAGGTCAATTTAGGCAGAGAGCGGATGCGCTCGACGCACTCGTTGGGCTGTGGGCCGTAGCCTGCCACGTCGCCCAGACACCAGGTCTCGTCCACTTTCCCGGCATCCGTCAATACGGCTTCAAGCGCGACGGCGTTGGCATGTACGTCGGAGATCACCAGAACTTTTGTCATCTACTCTCCAGGATTACTATTAATTTTGCGATGATGGTCTCTGCCACTTCGGACTTGCTCATCAACGGCAATGTTTCTTCCTTTGCGTTCGGGAACAGAAGCGTGACGCGGTTGGTGTCAACGCCGAACCCGGCGTCGGGAGCGGAAATGTCGTTGGCGACAAGCATATCCAGCTTTTTTGACTTTAATTTGCTGGATGCGTTCTTGAGCAGGTCACGGCTTTCGGCGGCAAAGCCGATGACAACCCGCGGCTTTTTGGACCCTAAACCGGCTACCGCCAAAAGGACATCCGGCGCGGCCTCCAGTTCGATCTGCGGGATCCCATCCCGTTTCTTGAGTTTGTTTTCTGCGACTGTTTTCGGGCGGAAGTCGGCCACCGCGGCGGCCATCACCAGCGCTTCCGCTCCGGCGGACTCGCCCAGCACAGCCTCCAGCATCTCCCGTGCGGTGCGGACCTGGACGACTTTCGCGCCTACCGGCGGGGTCAAACTCGTCGGCGCGGTGACCAGCACCACGGTCCCGCCTGCATCGAGGGCGGCCTGAGCTACGGCGTAACCCTGTTTGCCGGAGGACTTGTTCGTCAGCATCCGCACCGGGTCGAGCGGTTCCTGTGTTCCGCCGGCGGTGACAACGATCTTCTTCCCGGTCAGTTTCCCGCCGAATCCCGTGGTAGTCCCGGTTCCAGTATGGGACAGAGTAAGGCGAATGTGACCGAGCAGTTCCGCCGGTTCGACGAAACGGCCCTTGCCTACCAACCCGGAGGCCATGCGCCCTTCATCAGGACCGGCGAAATAAGCACCGCGCTCCGTCAGAATGCGGACATTATCCTGGGTGGCGGCGTGGGTGTAGATACCCACATCCATGGCCGGGGCGATGAGCAACGGGCAGCGGGCGGCCAGAGCGGTGATGGTGAGCAGGTTATCAGCGATACCGTGGGCCAGTTTGCCGAGCGTGTTGGCGGTGCAGGGGGCGATGACCAGCAAGTCGGCGTTGTGACCGAGGCCCACGTGCAGCACGTGCGCTTCTCCGCCCCACAGTTCAGCGTCCGTGAAGGCTTTCCGCCCGGTGACGGACTGGAAGGTGAGCGGGGTGATGAATTTCTCCGCGGCGGGGGTGAGAATCACATCCACCTGCGCCCCGGCCTGGGTCAGTTTGGAGGCCAGGTCCGCGGCCTTATATGCGGCGATGGAACCGGTGATACCGAGGAGGATGTGTTTGGAAGTGAAAATGGACATTTGTTAATTATACTGCCAACCGGCAAAGCATAGGGGCAAGTGGTGGTGCTCGCCCAGGCCGTTCCACTTGCCTGCATGAATGTCATCAGTCCGCTTGACGCATTGGAGCATCAACGTGTGAACGTCATGGTGGATGTAGCAGAGGGGGGCGAGGATCATAGCATCATCGAAACAGTGCTTCCAGCCCGCGCCAGATGTCATCGCGCCAGGCGGTGAAGTTGTGCCCCCCGGAAAACTCGTGATATTTAACTTTGAATTTCTTCTCTTTCAGCAGGGCGTACATTTGCCGGTTGCTGTCGAGCAGCCCCTCGTAATGACCGGTGTCCATCCAGATGTCAATTTCGGGAGGTGGGGCGTAGCGTACCAGGTCCACCACTACAAACTGGTGCTCAGGCAGGATGAACACTCCCGACTGGCTCAACACTTTACCAAAAACCTGCGGGAGGCGCATCCCGGTGTACATTGCCATCAGTCCGCCCAGTGAAGCGCCCAACACACCATACGGTTCACCGCCGGGAGGCGTCAGCGTAAGATGCTCCTGCGCCAGCGGGATGACACATTCGAACACGAATCCCAGCGTGGACTCAGAGCAGGAATATTCCAGGCTGCGTGCATGTCCGCCGTTCTGGACCATCGCCATTGCAAACGGGCGGACGCGTTTCGCAGCGATCAAGTTGTCCACGATGACGTTCAGTCTGGCGCGTTTCAGGTAGTCGGGACCGTCGTAAACAACCACCAGCGGGACGGGTGTCTTGACCAGGGGCTGGTACAGGTACACAGTCCGGTTCGCGCCGACAACGTATTCTTTTGTCGGGACCTGGTGCCGGGTCACCGTTCCCCTGGCAACTCCTTTGACCGATTGGACGAGCGGATTTGGTCCGCTGCGCGGCATGTAGAAGTAATGGTTGTAAGCATTGATCCCGTTCCAGATGCGGTTCGGGTTGAGCGGATCGGGGACGCGTTCGCCGGTCTTCGGGTCGAGGAATGCGTATTCGAAGTAGGCATCGGCGGCGAGGGACATCGAGTAGGACCACAGTTCCGTCCCGGCGCGTTGCATGGTCTGGGGGTCTTCCTCCCAGTTGTGGAAATCGTCCATCAGGCGCGGGGCGGTCTTGCCCTGCCAGATAAAAGTGACTGTTTCGTCTTCGATGACGGGGTTGCCTATCGTGCGGGCCATGGCAAGCAGAGGGTGGGTGGGCAAATCAGCGTTCCTGTTTCGTGGTAGTCCCGGTTCCAGCGTGGTAGTCCCGGTTTCCGGACGGGACGCGGGGTTGGGTTTCGAGCCACTTCTGGATATCTGTGCGGTGTTCTTTGT
>JGI24136J36422_10000755_pt1 | contig 12006 bp, 9 predicted proteins | sample BarGraNGADG00212_2_FD_36422 | JGI IMG/M metagenome (IMG submission 36422)
TCTCTGACCTACACGTTCGACGGCCCCGGGCCGTATGCATTCGCCTGCGCATCGCGTCGCACCGCAGTCGCCGGGTGGATGCCGAGGCGGGCTGATCGTCGCCCATCGGGCTGTCGGCGGTCGGGTTAGGCGAGTCCCGATGGTCGATGCGTCGATCAGCCCCACAACGTCGAGATCGGTACGGCAAGCAGACGATCGCCGAGGCGATATGCGCGCGGTCCTGTGTGAAGCACGACCCCGGCCAGGAACGCCTCCGGGTACCGGTCGCGAAGCGTGGCGAGATGCCGCGCGCTGTCGGCGTTCGGGGCCGCTTCGGCTTTGATCTCGAGCCCGATCAGCCGGCCACCGGCCAGTTCAGCGAGGAGGTCTACTTCGAACCGGCCTTGCTGCTGACGCACGTGATAGAGGCGCGGTCGCGAAGCGGTGATCGCGAGCTCGGCGCGGAGTTGGGCGACGACGAAGGTGTCGAGGAGTCGGCCGAGGAGGTCGCCGTTGCGCATCACGAGGTCGACATCGAGGCCCAACACGGCAGCGGCGAGCCCGGGATCGACCACGTAGCGCTTCGGTGACAGGACGAGCCGCTTGAGCCGGTTCGAGGTCCAGGCGGGCACCGCCTCGACCACGAGCAGATTGCGGAGCAGCCGCTCGTAGGCGAGCGCCGTCTTGCGGTTGATCCCCGCTGCCTCGAAGAGGGTCTGGTCTTCCACGATACCGGCTGTGTTGAGCGCGAACGCCTCGAGATAGCGGCGCAGGCGGACGGGGTCCCGGCCACCTTCAATCTGCTCGGCGTCGCGGGTCAGCAGGTGCTCCACGTAGCTCTCCAGCCAGCGACGGCGGGCAGCGATCCCGAGGTGCAGGGCGGGCTCCGGGAACCCACTGCGCAGGAGGAGCTCGACGTAACCGCGTAGGTCGGGCGTATCGCGCGCGGGTTCCACGTCACCCGTCAGCACTCGATCAAAGAACGTCACGAAGGATTCGAGTCCGAGCTGTTCTCGCACCGTCATCCCGAACAGCGGAATGCGCGTCAGCCGACCGGTCCCGGGCCAAACCTCGCCCTCGAGATCACCGCGAACCGACCCGGCGACGATGAAGCGACCCGGATCCGGTCGTGCATCGACGGCACGCTTCACCGCGCCCAGGACTCCGGGCACGACCTGCCATTCGTCGAGGAGGACCGGCTCGGGCAAACCGCGCAGCGCCGCGTCGGGGTCCGCGCGGAAGGCGACGGCCTCCGCCTCGCGGTCGAGACGGACGACGGTCCTCGCGAGGCGAGCTGCGGTCGTGGTCTTGCCCGTCGCCCGCGGGCCAGTGATGAAGAGCGCGGGCAGCTCGGTCAGCAAGTCTGCGAGCAGACCGTCGACGAGACGCGGTCGGTAGGCCACCATGATGGAAGACTACCACTTCCCCGCGCTCCAGAATACCACTCTACCGCGCGTCCTGATGCAGCTCTACCGCACCGCCGAGTCTCGAGCGACTTCGCTGGCTGCCCGAATGCGCTGATGGTACGCAGGGGCCGCCTGCCGCCTCGCCCGCCTCCTAGCGGCTGTGCGGGGCACGAGGTTCGCCAAGGAGCAGGTAACTTTGAGGGTCAGAATTGGAGCTGTGCCTCGCTCAATGGATGACGGCCCCGTCCGGCCGGCGTGCCTCGATCGCCATCCCGAGGGCGTTCGTGACTAGAGCGGCCGTCCGCGTCGCATCGATCGACCCGACGACCCGGCGGCTGAACACGTCGAGGACCACCGCGCAATACAGCTTGCCCTCACGAGTCGGAAGCTCGGAATCTCGGTGACCCACAGTCGGTCGGGTTCGTCATCGCGCCGATCAGGTCAGGTACCGAGCGCCAGTAAGTACTAGCCGACCTCGGCCTCCGGCCCTGACGGCGCAATAACGGGTTGCGGTCGCCGTCCGGGCAGCAGCAGCGAGAACGCGAACCCGAGCAGGACGAACCCGGCGGCCACCAAGCCGGCGAGACGCGTCGCGGCGACGAATGCGTCCTCGATCGGCCCGACCGTCCGGGGCAGCGCGGCCAGGAACGTGGGGTCGCGGAAACAGGCGGCCTGATCTGGCGGGAGGGCGCCCGAGCCACCACCGAAGCCCGCCGCAGCGGCCTGGGCTGGATCCCGCAGTGCCGGCAAGACCTGCCCCGCCGAGTCGTCGACGAGACCGCTGACGAGCTGCACGCACGTCGGCGCGACACCAGGCAGGGCGGCTGTCATGTTGTCCGCGCTGCCCGACACCAGGGTCGAGAAGAGCACCGTCCCCAGGATCGCAATGCCCAGGGCCGAGCCAACCTGGCGCAGGGTGGAGTTGGCGCCTGAGGCAATCCCCGACCGCTCCACGGGCACGTCCGACAGGACGATGCTGGTCAGCTGGGCGGTCGCGAAGCCGACCCCGATGCCGTACACGAACAGGGGGATCGCCAGCGTCCAGCCGCTGACCGAGGTGGAGATCAGCAGCGTCGTGGCGATGATCCCGACCGCCTCCAGGGTCATCCCGGTGGTCACAACCCAGCGCGGACCGTAGCGCCGGGCAAACGTCACGGCCCCCGGCGCCGCGAAGAACGCACCCACTGCCAGGGCCAGGAACACGAGGCCCGTCTGAAAGGCCGAGTAGCCCAGGACGGNCTGCAGGAAGAGGGGCAGCGCAAACAGCAGGCCAAACTCGCCCAGGGACACGATCGTCCCAGCGAGATTGCCGTACCGGAAACCCCGATAGCCCCACAGCGTGAAATCGAACAGGTAGAACTTGCCGGCGTTCCTGCGGCGGGTTTCGACCAGGGCGAAGATCCCCAGGGCCAGGAGGCCGGATGCCAGCGCGAACGGGATGATCGAGACGTCGGCCAACGGCCAGGCCCAGCCGAAGACACTGAAGGCATGCCGGACGTTGGGCGTCCACCAGCCGTATTGACGGCCTTCGATCAGGCCGAAGATGAAGGCGCCCAGCCCGAACGTGATCAGCAGGAAGCCCGGCACGTCGAATCCGGGCCGGGCATGCTCGTCCTTCGACTCGCCGATGTAGTGGAGGGTTCCCGCAATCGCGAGCAGGCCAACCGGCAGGTTGATGAAGAATGCCCAGCGCCACGAGAAATAGGTGGTCAGGAAGCCGCCCAGGAGCGGTCCGACGGCAGCCACACCGCCGATCACCGAGCCCCAGATCCCGAAGGCGATCGCGCGATCGCGGCCCTGGAAGTTGGCATTGAGGATCGCCTGGGTCGAGGGCAGGATCATCGCGCCACCCACGCCCTGGAGGACCCGGGCGAGGATCAGCGTGTCGCCCGTCGGAGCGAGGCCGGCGAGGACCGAGGCCACGATGAACAGCCCCAGGCCGCCGACATACAGGCGCCGCCGCCCGAGCACATCGCCGAGGCGGCCGAGGGTGATCAGCAGGGCAGCGAAGACCAGCGCGTACGTCGTGTTGATCCACTCGGCCTGGGTCGAATCGAGCTTTAGCTCGCGGATGATCGACGGCACGGCGACGTTCACGATCGTCGCGTCGACGATGATCATGGCCACGCCCACGCTGAGCATCGCCAGGCCGACCCACCGGCCGCGACCCGAGGCAGCCATTGAGGCGCCGCCTGGCTGGCCGGTCATCGGATCCCACGCCCTTTCTCGAACACGATCTGGAGGTCCTGGGTGATGCCGGTGGCGAAACCGGCCTCGCACAGGGCCAGGTAGTACTCCCACATCCGGACGAACCGATCGTCAAAGCCCTGGCGCCGGACCGATTCGAGCTGAGCCATGAATCGGGTCCGCCACTCGCGCAGCGTACGGGCGTAGTCGGGACCGATGTCGGCCACCGAGCGGATCAGCAGCCGGGTGCTCCGGCTGGCTCGCTCGATCACCGCCAGTGACGGGCACAGGCCACCCCGAAAGATGTACGTCTGGATCCAGTTGGCGCCGCGACGCTGGGTTTCGTAGGTGGCATCCGGGAAGGTGATCGACTGGAGGCTCAGCCGGCCGCCCGGCACGAGGGCCCGGTCACAGGCCTGGAAGAACGTCTCGTGGTACTCGGCACCCACGGCTTCCAGCATCTCGATGGAGACGAGCGCATCGTAGGTTCCCGTGATCTCCCGGTAGTCGCGCAGCTGGATGTCGACGAGGTGCTCCAGGCCGGCCGCCTTGACGCGCTCCGTTGCCAGGTCGTGCTGCTCCTTCGAGATGGTGATCGATGTGACCCGGCAGCCCAGCTCGCCGGCGGCGTACAGGGCGAACCCACCCCAGCCCGAGCCGATCTCCAGGACGTGCTGGCCGGCCGCGGATCCGGCGACGAGCCCGGCACCTTCCGCGATCAGCCGGTACTTGTTGCGTTGGGCGTCGGCCAGGGACTGCTCGGGCGACGCGAAGACGGCGCTCGAATAGGTCATCGTCTCGTCCAGGAACAGGCGGTAGAAGTCATTGCCCAGGTCGTAGTGGGCGGCGATGTTGCGCCGGCTCTGCGACCGGGTGTTGCGCCGGAAGCGGTGGGCCACGATCCGGCGGAGCTCGGCCGGGAAGCGCCACCAGCCGGCCGACAGGGCCAGCGAGGCGCGGTTCAGGGCCGCCACCCGAATCAGGCCGGCCAGGTCGGGGCTGGACCACTGGCCGTCCATGTAGGCCTCGCCGGCGGCGGTCTCGCCGNCCAGNAGGATCCGGACCAGGGCCGCGCTGTCATGGATGTGGATCTCGGCCCGGTCGTCCGAGTCGCCGTCGCCGAAGGCCCGGCGCGTGCCGTCGGGCAGGACGACGGTCAGGCTCCCGACCCGGATCCGCTGGACGGCGGCCAGTCCCACCCGCCAGGCGAGCCTGGCCAGGATCGAGTCGGCCGTGGTGGACGCGCGCCCTGGCGCAGTTCGGGTGGTCATCGGGTTGCCGCTCCATGTCGATGAAATTGGGCGCCGCGTCGCCACAGGCGGAGTGCGTGCCAGTGGATGAGGCCGATCGTGCGCTGGGTGGCGAACGGATGCCGGACGAGCATCCGGGCAACCGTCCGGTCGGTCAGCGGCCGGCGGCTCAGGTCAAGGCTGGTGTGGATCAGGAGGTCCCCGGCCTGGTCTTCATTGATCGAGATGCGCAGGCGCCCGGGCTCATCCCGGACCCGGACCGTGTACCGCCCGACCATCTCGATGAACGGCGAGACGTAGAAGTCCTTGTCCATCGAGGCCACGAAGTCGCTCCCCTGTTCCGGTCGGCGGAGCGTGTACAGGTGCCGTTCGAGATGGGTGTTGTGGACCTCGACGATGACCAGCTCGAGCGTCCCGGAAGGGTCGCGGCAGAGGTAGAAGCTGGCTGGATTGAAGACATAGCCAAAGACCCGCAGATTGGTGATCAGGGTCAGCCGCCAGCCCTCGGGATCGAATCCCTCGGTGCGCAGGTGGGCCCGGACGGATTCGCGCAGGTCGGCCGCAGGCGGCGCGAGATGGTCGTCGTCTCGGAAGGACAGCAGGTTCGGGCGGTTGCGACTGACCAGCCGCAGGCTCCGCCCGACCAGGTCCAGCTCGTCCAGGTCCAGGGCCACGTAGAAGACGTCGTGCTCCAGGGCATAGACAAACGGCCGGGCCCGACGGTGCCGGACCTTGCCCTCCAGCAGGTGCGATCTCATGCCGCACGGTCCTCGTCGGCAGCCGTTCGCCGACAGGCCGAAGACAGGAGCTCCGCCACGTCGTAGCCGGATCGACAACCGTCCTCGTGGAACCCGTAGCCAAGATGGGCTCCGGCGTACCAGGTTTGACGGTGCCCCTGGAGGCCGCCCAGGGCAACCTGCGCAGCAAGCGTCCGGAACGTGTACATGGGGTGGCTGAATGCCCGTTCCACGATCCGCTGAGCGGGTGCCACGCGGTCCCCGGCATTCATCGACACCTGGTACTGCATCGGACCGGGCAGCGCCTGGAGGCGGTTCATGTGGTAGGTCATCGTGAGTGCCTCGCCGGGCTTCCGGCAGTCCGCCTGGTCCACGTTCCACGACGCCCAGGCCGCGCGCTGCCGAGGCAGCATCTGCCGGTCGGTGTGGAGCAACACCTGGTTCGTCGAGTATTCAAATGAGCCGAGGACGGCTCGCTCAGTGTCGTCGGCGTCGCGCAACATAACCAGCGCCTGGTCGGCATGGGTTGCCACGACGACTGCGTCAAACCGCTCNGCCAAACCGGCCCCGGTCCGGATCGTGACCCCCAGGTCGTCCCGGCTCACCTCGACCACCGGATCGCCGGATCGCAGCGTCCCGTCGGGCAGGGCGGCAACGATCCGGCGCACGTACTCCATCGAGCCGCCCTGGATGGTCCGCCACTGGGGTGCGTTGCCGACCCCGATCAGGCCGTGTTGATCCAGGAATCGGAGGAGGTAGTCGATCGGGAAGTCGAGGATCCGATCGGGCGCCGTGGACCACACGGCGGACGTGATCGGCATCAGGAAGTGGTTGCGGAATGCCGGGCCGAACGCGTTGTCGGCCAGGTAGTCGCCCAGCGTGGAGCGCGAGGGACTCCCCTGATCCAGGCGCCGTCGGGCGTCGCGATAGAAGCGCAGCGTGTCGGCCAGCATCCGCCAGTGGGCGGGCCGGCCCACCGAATCCGGGCGAGCGAACAGGCCCCGGATCCCGCGCGAGCTGAACTCGGTTCCGTGGGCCCGGCAGGTGGAGCCCAGGGACATGTCGCTGGGCTGGGTCGCCACCCCGAGCTCGGCCAGGAGCGCCACGAACCGGGGATAGGTGCGCTCGTTGTAGACGATGAAGCCGGTGTCGATCCCGGTGGGTCCGGCGGGCGTGTCAACGACGACGGTTCGGGCGTGACCACCGGCCGCGGCATCGCCTTCGAACAGCCGCACCTGGTGGTCCCGGCGGAGGGCATACGCGGCGGTCAGGCCACTGACCCCGGCGCCCACGATCGCGACCTTCATGACGGTTCAACCGGGGCGCTTGCCAGGGCCTCCGCGCGCGCGTCCAGGGTCCGCTTCATGCCTCCCAGCGCCTCGCGCCCGATCCGGGCGAACTGGCCACCCAGGAATGGCTGGACCAGGCGGAGCACGCCACCCAGCCGGATGTCGGCCGTGTAGTCGATCCGGGTCCCGCTGCCGGCCGGCGTGAACCGAATCTCATCGACCGCCGAAACCCCCGAGCCGGCGCCCGCCAGCACAACCCGCCGGGACGGCTCCCGGACCGTGATGCGGTACTCCATCGGGGCAACCCGGCCGGCAAGGCGGACGCCCAGGCGGTAGCGCGAACCAACCCGCGGCGTGCCGTCGTCGATCNGCTCCGAGGTGGCAACGCCCGGATCCCACTCCATCGAGTTGGCAAAGTCGGCCACGAAGGCGAAGGCCGCTTCGGGCGGCAGGGCCGTTTCGATCTGTTCGATGAGCTTTGTCACGAGTTGCTCCGATCCGGGTGATACTCGACGGCATGGATGCCAGGATGGTGGTGGACGCGCTGCTCGAGCAATCGATCGTGGGCAGCTTCACCCGGCTCGGGATTGGGCTGCGCCGACAGGTATTCGCGTGGCCGCCCATTCCGGATGGCGCGCTCGCCGGCCGGACGGTCCTGATCACCGGCCCCACGTCGGGACTGGGCAAGGCGGCCACCGAGTTGCTGGCTGGCCTCGGCGCCCGGGTGATCCTGGTCGGCCGCAGCCCGGAGCGGCTCGCCGCGGTTCGCGACGGGCTGGTCACGACGCACGGCGTCGACCGCTTCCCGATCGTCGTGGCGGACATGGGCTCGCTCGCGTCGATTCGGGCGGCGGTAACCAGGATCCTTGAGANGGAGTCCCGGCTGGACGTCCTGATCGACAACGCNGGGGCGATCTTCCCTGAGCGGATCGACGGGCCGGACGGCATCGAAGCCACGTTCGCGACGCTCGTCGTTGGCCCATTCGTGCTCGTGTCGGACCTGCTCCAGCTCCTCCAGCGGACGCCCGGCTCGCGGGTCATCTGCGTCACTTCGGGCGGGATGTATTCGCAGCGACTTGATCTGGATGACCTTGAGTCGACGTCCGGGCCGTTCTCCGGTTCGCGGGCCTACGCTCGAGCCAAGCGTGCCCAGGTCGCCCTGGTCCGCGAGTGGGCGCGCCGCCTTGGGCCACGCGGCGTGGCCATCAATGCGATGCATCCGGGCTGGGCCGATACGCCCGGGCTGGCCGAATCTTTGCCGGGTTTCCACGAGCTGATGCGTCCCCTGCTCCGGACGCCGGCCGAGGGTGCCGACACGATCGCCTGGCTGGCGGCCACCACGGACGGCCGGTCGCGCAGCGGGGCCCTGTACCTGGACCGCCGGCCTCGGCCGTTCGATCGTATTCCCACGACCCGGCTGTCGGCCGGCGACCGCCGCCGGCTGTGGGACATGGTGGTCGCGCTGTCGGGCATGCCCGATCCCTTGCCGGAGCGCTGACCAACCCGTCGCCGATTCGATTCGTGGAGCCTGCTGGCCCGGATTCATTCGATGTTCACCCTTTGTTTAAGGTAGGACGAACAGTACCCACCGAGCCGGGGGCTTGTCAAGGCTTTGTCTAGTGTTATATTGGACAGACCATGTACACGATCAAGCAAGCAGCCGCCCGCACCGGCCTGAGCGTCGCGCTGATCCGGGTCTGGGAGCGCCGCTATGGCGTGGTCCAGCCGAACCGGACGCCGGCCGGCTACCGGCTCTACGACGATGCGGCGATCGCCCGCCTGGCGGCCATGCAGCAGCTGGTAGCCCAGGGCTGGGCACCCAGCCAGGCCGCCCAGCGATTGCTCGAGCCGGACGTGGATCTGAGCGGGCTGGCCGGGGCCACGACCGTCAACCCGCGCCCCATGGTGTCGAGCGGCCGTGGCTTCGATCAGTTCGGCGCGACGCCCACCTTGCCGTCGTCGGCCGGCCACGGTGAACGCGACCTGTCCCTGGTGTCAGGGCTCGTCTCCGCGGCGCGTGAGCTGGACGTCCCGGCCATGGAGCGGATCCTGGACGAGTGCTTTGCCGCCCAGCGCTTTGAGCTGGCGATTGAGGGTGTCGTCTCACCGGCCTTGCGGGCGATCGGCAGCTCGTGGGCCGAAGGCACGATCGACGTCGCCGCCGAGCACGCCGCCAGCGAGACGATCCGGCGCCGGCTGGCCCGCTTCTTCGATGCCGCCGGCCTGGGCGATCGGGTACCCACCGTGATCGTGGGGCTGCCGCCTGCCGCCCATCACGAGATCGGGGCCTTTGCCTTTGCCGTGGCGGCCCGGCGGGCCGGCCTGGATGTGCTCTACCTCGGTGCCAATGTGCCGGTGGCGAGCTGGGCGCGAACGGTCAACGAGACCGGCGCGTCGGTCATCGTCCTGGGCGTGGCCGCGCCCTCGGACGTGGACGCGGCGGCCGAGGTCATCGAGGCGTTGCGCTTGACGGAGCGCCCGCCGGCCTGCCTGATCGGCGGCCCATTTGCGGCCGATGCGCCGGACGCCATCGGCACGGTCCGTTTGCCGGCGCCCCTGGATGCGGCGGTCGCGGTCGTCGTCGAGATCCTCGAATCGGGTCGACGACCGACAGCCTGATGGACGCGGCGCGGTCGGTCAGGCCCCGAGGCCCGCAAAGATCTCGTTGCACTGAGCCCCGAACGGCGGCGGTCAGCTCGCAGGTGGCCTGACGCTTGATTGCTCCGACACGCGGGAAGTGGCCGGCGAGGAGCTCCCACCGGGCTGCGTCCCCCACCCGCTGAGCGGCTGCACCGCGGACGGCCCCGACGCCCCGAGCGACGGCAGGCCAATGTCGTTGGCCAGCGCCTGCTGCCCGTGTATTCGTCCGGTCCGCTTGGGTCACGTCTTCCCACGAACACGAGCGCTGCCGCCGGTCAGACCGAGGATAGCAGTCGACCCAGCGTGGGTCGCGTTGCAAAGCCACCTCGAGTGGGCNCGGGGGTGCGGAGTGCAGNCCGTCTACGCGATGGGGTCACCGAGCTTGCCGTGTTCGGGCGCGAGCACCGGCTGAGNTGCGCGGGCGGGCCCCTGGACCGTCGGGATCGGATGCGTGGATCGGATGAGGTTCCCCGGGTCGTACTGGGCCTTGACGCGGCCGAGCCGTTCGCAGGTCGNGGGCGAGAAGAGATCCGACACGTTGAAGGATCGCTCGGCGAAGTTGGGATAGTTCCGCTCCGCCTCCCACGGTGCCAGCGCGGACCGCACGATCGCGGCGTGGCGCTCCAGGGCGGCCTCGTTCTCGTTCATCGCCATGCTGATCGTGGCGGTCGCGAACCCGGCGTCGAGCGAGGCGAGCGCCCCGTGTTCCGGCGCAGNATCGGCCAGCGCACCTCCCAGGTGCCGCAGCTCGACTGAGAGCAGCGGCGACCCCGACCCGGGACCTGCGGCCTCGACAAGGGCATCGATAGCCGCCGGCGGCAGGTCCCCAAGGAGCCACCCGTCGATGTGGGCCGGCACCGGGTCCACCGGGTCCATGTGCAGCGCGCCGAGCTCTGTCGGCGGCAGCATGGCGAAGGTGTCGATTTCCGGCCCGAGCTCCCGGAGTGGCCGCAGCAGCTCGATGCCCTCGCCCTCAGCCACCAGGCAGGCCGCTTCGACGAGCACGAACGAGCGGCCCCGCAGCCGNTCGGGGATCTCCGCGACGGGCGGCAAGTTCAACAGGCGGCCGACCGAGGTGACGGAATCTGGGACGCCGGCGGTCCACGCCTGCCAAGCGTCCAGGATCTCGGCCGCGCGCTCCTGCGGCCAGTACAGCACGCCGGCATACAGCGTGCGCACGGGGTAGAGGGCGAACTCGAGCGCAGTGACGATCCCGAAGCTGCCCCCACCGCCGCGGAGCGCCCAGAAGAGGTCCGGCTCGTGCTCGCGGTCGACGTGCAGCAGCCGGCCATCGGCGGTGACGACATCCGCGGCGAGAACACTGTTGCAGGCCAGGCCGTGGCGCCGCGACAGCCACCCCAGGCCACCGCCCAGGGTGTACCCGACAACGCCGATCTCGGGCGAGAAGCCGGACAGGCCCGCCAGGCCGTGCACCGCTGCGGCACTCTGCACCTCGCGCCACAGCGCCCCCGCCCCGACCCTGACGCGACGCCGACTCGCGTCGATCGCGATGTCCCGCATCTGGGATGGTTTCAGGAGCAAGGCGTCCTCGATCGCGCCCAGCGGTGCCGCTCCGTGTCCCGTCCCCTGGGGTGCCACCCGCAGTCCCTGGCNGCGAGCGAACGCCACGAGCTCGACGATGTCGCGGGTCGTCTCCGGGAAGGCGACCACCGGAGGACGCTGGGCTGCGGAGAGATTCCACGCCTGGCGGGCNGTATCCCACTCTTCTTCGGTCTCCGACACGATTCGCCCGGCGACCAGCGCACGGATGTGCTCGAGACGCCGCTCGCGCCGCGCGACCTCCGGCGCGGCGATGATCTTCTGCATCCAGTAGTCAGGGGGGAACACCCCGGCCTCCTTTTGCGGATACATGTGATGTGCGGCACCGTGGCCGCGCTTCTCAATCTCGAATGTCAGCGGTGACGAAGCAGGGAACCGTATCAGACGTCGCCAGGCACGCCTCCTGTCACGGGTGCCGGGAGGTTGGGATGTGACCGTCGGTTAGCCGGCCTCGGTCGTCAGTAGTACGTCGCCGGCCCACACGTTGGGCGGCGAGGCGGGCCGGAATGTGGGGACGTGGCGTCGGGCCCAGGCGACGAATCGACGGCCCGCCTCGACGAGCACTGGTTCGTCGTGCTCGACCATCGCGATCGCGACGATCAGTCCGTCGCGGGTGCGGATCAGCCGCCCGCCGGCCAAAGTCCGGGACGCCGATGAGCAGGGCTCCGATATCAGCGGCACGGGCGACTACGGCGTCGACGGCGGACGCCGTGGGGAAGCAGCGCCGGGCGGTCGCAAACACAGGGCCTCTGTAGGTGCTGGTGCGTCCGCCTCTGTCGACGCACCGGGACGCGTCACCGGGATCAGAGGTGCGTCACGCTACCAGATCATCAGCCACGCGTCGAGTTCCTCCGTCACGTCACACGAGCCGGCTCGACGATCGGTGTCCTCTGGTCAGGTGCCGGCGGGCTCCTCTGCCGCGAGCTCCGCCGCCGCTTCGGACGGGAGCCAGAACCAG
>JGI24136J36422_10000763_pt1 | contig 11936 bp, 10 predicted proteins | sample BarGraNGADG00212_2_FD_36422 | JGI IMG/M metagenome (IMG submission 36422)
AACTATGAGAGTTGATTTGAGTTGGATAGATTATCTGATCATGATAATCTACTTTTTATTTGTACTTGGCATCGGCTGGTTCCTGAGAAAATTCATGAAAAATGCCAATGCATTTCTTGAGGCCGGAAGGTCTATGCCTGCATGGGTGGCCGGATTAGCGTTTATATCAACCAACCTTGGAGCCCTGGAGGTAATGGGGATGACAGCATCGGGCATGAAGTATGGTATGCTTACAACCCACTTTTACTGGATCGGCGCTATTCCCGCGATGATCTTTCTCGCCCTGTTCATGATGCCATTCTACTATGGGTCAAAAGCAAGGTCGGTACCCGAGTTCCTCAAACTGAGATATGATGAGAAGACCCGTGCCTTGAATGCAATTCTTTTTGCTGTTATGACGGTTCTTGCATCAGGTATATCAATGTATGCTCTGGCTCTTCTGATGGAAAAAGTATTGGGATGGAATTTCGATCTTAGCCTGTGGATATCTGCTTTGATAGTTCTCGGTTATACATATCTTGGAGGACTATCATCTGCAATCTACAATGAAGTTCTTCAGTTTTTCATTATTGTGATAGGACTGTTACCTCTCGTGTTCTTAGCTTTGAAAGACGTTGGAGGGTGGGTCGGACTTAAAGCACAGTTGGCTCCTATAGCAACATCCAGGGGATTCGCACCTGAAACATTTACCTCAACATGGAGCCATACCGGCTCAGCTGCATCCAATCCGCTGGGGGTAGAATGGTATGGAATATTGTTTGGTCTTGGATTTGTATTATCCTTTGGTTACTGGTGTACAAACTTTCTGATCGTTCAGAGAGCATTTGCCGCAGAATCAAAAGCAGCAGCAAGGAAAGTCCCTCTTATCGGGGCATTACCTAAAATGTTCATTCCATTTTTGATAATTGTTCCGGGAATAATAGCACTGGCTCTTTCACATGATCCCGGTAAAGGTTTCATTATCCCACCAGATGCGAGCGGAGGACTGAATTATAATTTAACCATCATCATGCTTTTAAAACAGTACCTTCCCGCAGGTGTTCTGGGACTTGGAATCACTGCATTACTGGCCTCTTTCATGTCGGGAATGGCTGGTAATGTATCAGCATTTAATACGGTCTGGACCTATGATATTTATCAAAGTTACATGAGACCACGCACCGGCGATGAAGAAGCTGACGGAAAACATTATCTGAAAGTTGGNCGTATCACTACCATTGTCGGGATTCTCTTAAGCATTGCTTCAGCTTATGTAGCTGGTAAATTCGGCAACATCATGGATTTTCTCCAGACAATTTTCTCATTGATCAACGCACCTCTGTTTGCAGTTATCTTTCTTGGAATGTTCTGGAAGCGGACAACAGGTCATGCTGCCTTCTGGGGATTGCTTATGGGCTTCCTGCTGGCGCTGGTGCATCATGGCCTGACAATACCTGCCGGGGCAACATCTCTTGTCAAAGGCGGCTGGATTGCCACACTCCACACATATCCGGTTGAGATGGCTCAGAATTTCTGGACTGCTATAATAGCCTTTGTTGTAAGTACAACTGTTACAGTCGGGCTTACCCTTGTGACAAAACAGAAAAAATCTGATGTGGAATTGACAGGACTGGTTTATGCTCTGACTCCACGTACGCTTGATGATAAAGATCTGAAGTGGTATCAGCGCCCGATAGGACTTGCAATCCTTGTCGGTGTGATCTTTTTAATATTAACAATAATGTTTTGGTAGGAGGAAATTAAAATGGTAGATATAAGAATACCTATAGGTCTGATGTTTTCGATCGTAGGAGTATTAATTACAGGATTCGGTTTTTTCACAATGTCAAATACCGAAATGTATCATAAATCACTGGGCATCAATGTAAATATTATAATGGGTTTGCTGATGCTTGTATTTGGATTGATATTTCTGTTTTTTGCTTTCAGGAAGAAGAAAAAAGCCTGAAGAGAAGGTATTGGGGATAGAGAATGAAAAACATTCATGTAAAACGTGGTTTTGCCAGCGATAATAATGCCGGTATTCATCCGGATATTCTAAAAGAAATACTATTGTCAAACACTGGTCATGTAACTGGTTATGGTACAGATGTATATACTGAACAGGCTTTAGATATATTTAAAGAACAGTTTGGAAGTACCACAGAGACATTTTTTGTATTTACAGGAACAGCAGCCAATGTGCTTGGACTTTCCTCAATAACAAGATCGTGGAATTCAGTAATTACTGCATCCACGGCACACCTGGAAGGTGATGAATGCGGAGCACCTGAAAAATTTATAGGATGCAAAGTTCTCGTTGTCGATACTCCGGATGGGAAAATAACTCCTGATCTCATAGAAAAACATATGCACGGTCTGGATTTCGAACATCATTCCCAGCCAAGGGTAGTATCTATTACACAGGCTTCAGAAATGGGGACCGTTTACACAGCTTCTGAGATTTCAGAACTAGCCGGTTATGCCCATGCGAGAGGTATGCTGCTTCATATGGATGGTGCCAGGATAGCAAATGCTGCCGTATCGCTTGATCTGCCTTTCAAAGCATTCACGACTGATGCCGGTGTTGATGTACTCTCTTTCGGGGGTACCAAGAACGGTATGATGTTCGGGGAATCGATCTGTTTCCTCAGACCGGGTCTTTCTGTTGATTTTAAGTATATCAGGAAGCAGGGTATGCAGCTTGCCTCAAAAATGAGGTTTATCTCGGCTCAGTACATTGCCTATTTTCGCAATGATCTGTGGGAAAGATGTGCTTCACATTCAAATGAAATGGCCGGTATGCTCGCAGAGAAACTTAAACAGATACCGGAAGTTAAGATTACCCAGGAAGTTCAGTCAAATGGTATTTTTGTTATAATGCCTTCCGGAGTTGCTGAAAAGATGAGGAACCATTACTTTTTCTATCCCTGGGACGAGAAACGGTCGGAATGGCGTCTGATGTGTAGCTGGGATTCGGAGGAGAAGGATATTGAGGATTTTGTTAAGTTACTTTTAAAGGCGCTGAAGAAGTAAAAATTACGAACAAACGAACAGCGAATGTTGAATTTTAATCACTTCTGATTTCTGAATTCGTTTGTTCGTTGTTCTTACTTCAAATATAAAAAGGCCGAATCTTACGATCCGGCCTTTTTATATAATAAGTAAACCAGGATTTTACTTGAGTGTAAAGGTAATTGGAACCATATACCATACAGGTACCGGTTTTCCACCCTGTTTGCCAGGTCTGAATGTAGGAAGTGTGTTAACAACCCTGATTGCTTCTTTATCAAGCTCGGGATCAACACCCTTCAGTATACTTACCTGACTGACACCACCTTTGGAAGTAACACAGAACCTTACAATAACTTTACCCTGGATATTGTTTTCTTTTGCAACTTCGGGGTACTGAGTGTGTTCTCCAATATACTTCAGAAGTGCTACATCACCACCCGGGAACTGTGGCATCTCCTCGACTACGACAAACGGTGTAGCTTCGGGATCTGCTTCCTGTACTTCTTCTTTAACCTGCTGTACAACTTCAACTACCTCTTTGTTTGTAACTTCCGTCTGAGCCTGATCAGCTGTCATGAGCTGCTTTACATCTTCAGGTTTGATCGAGTCAACAACAACAGGAGGCACATATCTCTGCTGCTGAACAACATCGGTAGGAGGAGGAGGAGGAGGAGGAGGAGGAGCAACCAGTTCGTGAGGTGTATCAAGGTTCTCCAGCTTGATTTCAACCTGCCTCTCGGCACGTTTTGCCCTGCCTTCAGCAGCTTTTGCATTCAGGTACGGAGTAATAATAGCAGTTGCTAATATTATAATACCTATCATCATCCCGATAAGTACGTTACGATTGTACTTTTTACGTAGTCTGTAAGCTCCGTATTCCTTATTCCTTGCTTCGAATACTATATCATCAAAGTCAGGAGCATTTATTTTTTCTTCCATTTTATTTCAGGTTTACGGTTTATTTCTTGGCAGGAACAGGAATAGCAGTNNTTGTTGGTGCAATTCCTGCAGCTTTTTCCACCATTCTCTCATCGTACCANGCAATTGGAACAAAATTATAACGGGCGATTCCGCAGATATTCATCTCATCGAGAATATCAACAAAATTTCCGTAATTTGCTTTCTTATAAGCTTTTATAAGAACAATTGGACCGGTATCGTCATCTGTCTTCAGTTTACTGACATTTTTCTGAACAGAATCCTGAGGCATAACAAGTTTCCCGGTAAGCACCTGGTTCTTGAAATCGTCGATCTTTTTAAACAGAGACCTGTTTCTTTCAAGCAGCAAAGGACGAATGCCGGTTGCACTGAAATTAGTTTCATTAAGAGGAGGCAGATCATTATAATCCTCTTCTTTTATATTTCCCGGGTACCAGTAAATTTTATTATCTGGTCCAAGGATGATATTCAGCGTACGGGCTGCAGCAATCTTCGGAGGCTCAATAGTTTTATCTTTGAGCTTCTCGGGTATGTTAATGTCCATGACCTTTGCTTTACTGAAAGCTGTGGTCAACATGAAAAATGTGATCAGCAGACACATCAGGTCAACCATCGGTGTCATGTCTATATGCGGGGCGTGTTTCTTAGCTTTCTTTTTCCCGCCTGCTTTTTCCTCTTGAATTATTTCTGCCATATCACTTTTGTATTTCTGCAAGGTTTATTTTAGCTGCTTCAAGGCTTGTGATCAGGCTAAACTTGAACACATTCTTGTCAGTGAAAATATCAAGGACCTTCTGAACCAATTCAAAACCTGTTTTGGAATCTCCTTTAATACATACCTGTATATTCTGATTTACAGTACGTGTAGATAAGATCCAGTTTGCAAGCTGATTATCGGTCGAGTCGATTGGAACTCCGGTCTGTAAAGCAGCTCGCCCCTTATTATCTTTTGTATCAAGAAAATCCTTCATCTTCAGAATCGGAACGCCCATTGAAGAAGGGAATTTTTTAAATTCTGCCTTCTCGGCTTCCGTAAATTCAATATTGTATATCTTGCCCATTTCCGCAAGGATTTTCGGCCTGAAAGCAACTGCTGTGTCCTGTCCAAGGACACTANAGTTATCAAAATTCAGAAATACCTTGTCATCTTTTGAAAGAAGAATGGTCATTCTGTTAAAGTCAGGTGTCGGTTTTTCTGAACTTGAATAGGGCGTATCAACAGGAGCCGGTTCCGGCTGTCTCATTGTAGTTGTCAACATAAGGAATGTCAGCACCACCGAGAACAGGTCAACCATCGGCGTCATGTCGATATGGGGCGACTTTGTCGGTAATTTAATCTTTGGCATTGTAGTTTTTATTTATATTATTAAACCAAAAGATAAATTTAAAATTAGTTGGTCTTCAGTGAAGCAGCAAAATTCTGTGTCAGGCTGAACCCTGCTTCGTCAATTTTAAATGTATATGAGTCAATTGTTGATGAAAAATAGTTGAATGCAATGATTGCCAGGGTNGATCCTGTTATACCAAATGCTGTGTTAACAAGAGCNTCAGAGATACCNGTTGCAAGAGCAAGGGCATCAGGAGCTCCTGATTGAGCAAGGGCAGCAAATGCACGGATCATCCCGAGAACTGTTCCAATAAGACCGATCAACACGGCAATTGAAGCTATCGTTGAGAATATAACCATGTTCTTTGAAAGCATGGGCAGTTCAAGAGCTGTAGCTTCTTCAAAAGCTTTCTGAATTGAGAGGATTTTCTGGTCCTTTTCAAGTTCTTTATCTTTCTGAAGGTCACGATAACGTGTCAGACCGGCTCTCATNACATTGGCAAGAGATCCTCTTTGCCTGTCGCAAGCTTCCATAGCCTCTTCAATTTTATCTGCAGCGAGATCAGCCTGTAACTCACTTACAAATGAATTGAGCCTGCCTTTACCTTTTGCCCTTGACAATGTGATAGTTCTCTCGATGATGAAAATCAGAAGAACAAGAACTAATGTCATAAGAATAGGAACAATCTGACCACCTTTATAGACGATTCCGAGATAGTTCCCTTCCAGCGCTTTTCCGGCAGGATTACCACCTTCAAAATTTACAGGATTACCCATAACTGTTGAGAATAAAACCTCGGCTACTATAAACGATATTAAAATAGCACTAGTTGCAAAAATATTCTGCAACACATCTTTGAACGAACTTCCTTGTTTACTCATTTTTATCGATTTGTTTAGGTTTAAGATTTTTTTACGATTTGCAAATATATATTATGAATTGATTTTTTCCAATAGAGCAAACAATAATGTTAAACTTTTGATATAATTTAGAACAATTCTCCAAAAAAAGACCGTCAAAACAATATCTTACCCTATATTATTATTTAATAAATTATAACTCTTCTGTCATTAGTAACTTTATTGTTCCAGTGTAACGTTATAAATCCTTGATTTTGTGATCGGGACTTCCAGAGATTTGTATCCTTTCAGGCTGATGATCAGAGCTTGTGAATCCTGGGGGATCTCAAATCTGAATTCACCCTTTGTGTTTGTCATATTCTCAGCTGCAGTGTCTTTTACTCTGACCGAAGCATATGGCAATGGTTGGCCCGAAGCACTCTTTACAACACCTTTTATTTCATTAGGATTAATACCTTTCTTAATTGATGCTTCGAATTCGTGGATATAATTTATCTGGCCTTTAGCTTGTGTATTCATAGGGTCAATCGCCAGAATTTTATTATACGCATCCGTTGCTCTTGTCAAATAGGGAAGTCTGCCTTCATTTGTCTTTTCAGTTGTAGTCGACCGCAACTCAACCGATCCTATTCCAGTATATCCCTTAATTTTATTCTCTTTGTTGTTGGGATTCAGGTTAATCATCCTGTTATAATAGTCCTTTGACCTGCTGAAATTATCTTTCATCATATAGTAATAACTGAGATACCCGAAAGCTTCCATCATCTCACTTTCATTCTTAAGTGAATCAGTCTTTGCAGTTTCAACAAGCTTTTCGAATTTCAGCCTGGCGGTTCCGGTCATTTCCGGATCCATTTTGTAATATGTCCTGGCAATCATAAGATATGCCGGTACATAATTCGGAGATTTACCAAGAATAATATTAAACACCGAATCGGCTGTTTTAAACTTTTCCCCGGTATAATATGCTCTTCCAATACGCATGTAATCTTCAGTATTATCTTTAGCCGGATCAATAAGTTTCAACCAGGTTTTTGCTGCAGCATCATATCTTTTATAGTTATAATAATTAGATGCGATCTCGTTCGACACGCTTTTGTCTTCGGGATTAAAGGCCAGAACTTTAGCATATTCGCCAAAAGCTCTGTCTATTTCGGCATTAGCTTTAGAAATATCAATATCAAGAGTTGCTATTTTAGTTGTAAGACCATCAATACCGACTTTGATTTTGGCTTTTTCAGCAGCGTTTGGCGCTATGGAAAGTTTTGACTTTTCTTTGTCCAGCTGTATTTTAAGACCATTGCTCTCCTCAATCANTTTCTGATAATTCTGGTTCTTTTTCAGAAGTATCCTTGCCATATAATAATAGTCCTTCTTAATGATACGGTCGGGTGTAACTGTTTTAAAAAGCGTCTCCATATATGAAAGAGCCTTATTATAATCAGGAGGGTTTTTCTCGTAACATGAATAGCCGGCGATCCGGTTCATATAGGTCCTCGACTTGTCAACAACGAAAATCTCTTCAACGTTTTTAATAACGCCGTCATAATCTTTGGCATAGAAAAGCGCATTTACATACTTGGTCTTTGCCGGAATATTACCTGCAGTAAGATCGAGATACTTTTTAAAATATTCTTTTGACTGATCGAACCTCTGCGCGAGTAAATATAATTGCCCGAGTTCGCGGTAGGCAGGAGCATAATTGGCATTGAGCGAAATTGCTTCTTCATAATATGGAATTGCCTGTTGTAATGCGCGTCCCTTAACATATATATTACCGATTTTCATGTTTGCGGTAGGTGATTTAGGATCGGCAGTCTGTGCCTGGTTGTAATAGTAGACAGCCTTTGAACCATCGTTTAACAGATTATAAATATCACCTGCAATAAGATAGACATCTCTGCTCTTATTGTCAATTTTTATAGCTTCCCTTATCAATGGCAGGGCAAGTGAAGTATCGACATCTCCGTTCCTGATATATGATTCGGCAATCTTTGCCAGAGCAAAAGCATATTCTGTAGCCTGTGGCACTATCCTTTTAATATTTTTATAGGGAAGGAGGAAGCTCTTTGCTTTTGCCCGCATATCAGCAGCAGTCTTATTATCCCCGACATAGAAAGCAACTTTTGCCAGACCTATATAATTAAGAGGATCATTTGGACTTGCATCAACTCCTTTCTGGTAGATCTCCTTTGCTGATTTTGAAGCTACAGTTAATGAGTTTGAGATGGTGTCGGCAAAATAGTCCAGAAGGTAATTCTCTCCCANGAAGAAATAATTTTTGCTGTTTGCAGGCTCTTTCTGAATTAACTGCAGGAACATTGCCTGGGCCTTATCATATTGTTCGCTTCCTGTCAGGAGAGTTGCAGATACCAAATCCTGTGCCTTCAGGTTAAAAGAAAATACTATTGATAAAACTGCCAGAAAAATTGCCGGTCTAAAAGATGAACGTTTCATAATTATAATAATTTGATGTCAATTATAGTGTTATTTCCTGATATTATTCAAATTTTCTATTATTTGTTGCTTGTTACTTGTTACTAGTTGCTTGTTTTCTTTTTACTTTTGTCTTTTGTCTTTCACCTCATACCTCACACCTCATGCCTAGTGCTTTATCTGCACCAGCCTTATCGGCATCGTCGCCGGTACAAGTCCCGATTTCAGAACAATCCTTTGACCCTGCTCTGCACATGCCCAGTTTATAAAACCTGAACCCAACCCGCTGAATGTCTCCCTCGATATCAGGTAAATTTCTCTTACGAAAGGGTATGATTTGTCATAGATAAAACCCTGATGCGGACGATAATAGCTTCCATCATTAATATACTGCTGTGAAACTGCAACTACATTTATCTTCCTGATAAAACTCATTGACAATGAATCATCTTTATCACTTATCCAGTTGACGCTGATAATACCGAGAGCATCGGGATTTCGTGAAACAAAATCGATAACTTCCGCATTATTATTGACAGCGAAGAAATTCTTACTCAGTGAGTCCTTTATTTCAAAAAGTTCTTTGAAATATCTTATATTCCCCGATTTGTTATTATCAAAAATAACGTGGATATCACCCAGTTTGGATTTTTCATTGATCTCTTTCCATGTTTTTATTTTGCCGAGGAAAATATCTTTTACAGCATTATATTTTAATAGTGTATCCCTGTTCTGGCGGTTTGTAATAAGTGCCAGTGCATCATAAGCATAAGTTGAGGTACGTGCTATGGTCTGAGTGTCGCGAAGGTATTGAATCTGATAATCCGAAAGCTTTTTACTTGTAACAATAACCTTTACTGAATCATTCATAAAATCATTTATTACATCATACTCAGGCTTATATACAGGTTTGATTTTTGCACCTGTATACAGATGCGTAAATGTAAAAACTTCAGTTTCAACGAGTGGTTGAAATGATTCGTCAGCCAGGATCCTGATATTTCCTCTGGTGGGTGTTTCATTAGTACCAGTTTTACCCATACCACCACAGGATGCGAGAAAAAGAGACAATCCAAAAACAGGAATGTACAATAATTTATGACAAATATTTCTGACCACTACGTCACTTGGTGTTAAAACTTTGTTCCCGAACGCAATAATACTAAAATTTTGAATAACTGATACTCTGTTCATATGCTTAAAATTAGTTAAGATTTGAATATTTTCATTCTCTCACTGCAAAGTATGTGCCAAGCCCGCGGCAGGAACGAAAATGATAAGATCTATTCATTATCATTATCTTTTGTAAAGAAAACCTCAACTATTTTAATATATGTCGTGTAAGCTCTGTATAAACCATAAAAGATAAATGCCGAGCCCATTATAACCCGCACTGCTTTATCAAGATAACTAAGATTGGAAAGGAATACAAAATAATAGCCTACTCCAAGATAAAACAGTACCATGAAAATTGAAAAAATGGCTACCACCTGTTGCATTAATCTGTTTCCGTCCATTTATATTAATTTGGTATCAAATTAACAAAAATTAGATTTATTATCAAAATTAAACTAAAAATTTCGTTATAAAAATAAAATTTGATGAAATGCATTATAATATTGATGAATACCCTTGTTATCTTAACAGAAGTGAACTGTCGCCATAGCTTAAAAATCTGAAACTGTTTTTCAGAGCGTAAGTATAGATATCTTTCCATCGGTTTTCGGTCCAGGCAGAAATAAGCATCAGAAGAGTGCTGCGGGGTTGATGAAAATTTGTGATCATTCCGCTGGTTATCCGGAATTTGTATCCCGGAACAATCATAATGCTTGTCGAAGCCTCAAGATAAGGTAAATTCTGTTCATAGAGAAAATTCAATAATGCTCCAAGTGATTGCTTTACAGAAAAATCAGTTTCTATGTCATAAACTTCCCATTGCCCCAGTGAAAAAGAATGAGAAGTACCGGACGGGTTTTGAATCAGCCTGACTCCCAGCCAATAAAGGCTTTCCAATGTTCTTACTGATGTTGTACCTACTGCAATGATCTTCGTATGATTCTCAAAAAGTAATTCGATTGTTTTTGTATCTATAAAAAAATGCTCGCGATGCATTTCATGGTTGTAAATGTTTTTAACTTTTACCGGTTGAAAAGTCCCTGCGCCAACGTGCAGAGTCAGTTCAACTGATTTTATTCCTCTGGTTTTGAGCTTTTCGAACACATTGGCTGTAAAATGCAGACCGGCTGTCGGGGCGGCGACAGATCCTTTGATGCTGGAGTATATAGTCTGATACCTTTCAATATCTTCTGTTTCATCGTCCCTGTTAATATATGGTGGCAGGGGAATATGTCCTGTTGCTTCAATCACTTCACCAAAACTTATCTCCGGATTGTTCCAGCTGAATCCTATCTTCCACGCGTCACCTTCCGGTTGATTCCTTTCTGCGTAAAGATTATACTGGTTACCATTATATTTAAAAGGGGTAACTATTTTTCCTCTCTTCCATTTTTTAAGATTTCCGACAATACATTTCCATTCAACAGTTTCTTTTGAACCGAATGATAATGCATAATCTGAAGGAACGACAGGCTCGAGACAAAGAATTTCAATAACGGCTCCTGTCTCTTTATGAAAAAGAATCCGGGCCCGTATTACCATGGTGTTGTTAAATACCAGGAGTGAATCGGGTGGGAGGTATTCAACTATATTTATGAAAGTGTCTTTTTCAATTTTGTCATCCTTATAGATAAGAAGTTGTGACTTATCTCTTTCTTCGACAGGATATTGAGCAATACGATCCGGAGGCAGATTATAATCGTAGTCGTTTATGTCAATATCTCGCATAAATCCTATATCCGTCTTTTTTACTTTTGCGGTTTGCATTTTGCCTTTATCCTTCAGTTTATTCCCTTTGTGTTACTTTGTGTTTTCCTTTGTGATACTTTGTGGTTAAAGGATTTTTTTTACCGCAAAGGGGCACTAAGGGTTTCACTAAGGTACACAAAGGGTCACAAAAATAGCCATTATTATAGAGTGTATCACCAATTCCGGAGCATTTTATTACCTTTGCGGTGCAGCAGGCTGTTCCATCGTTCCGACCTGGGCGAAGGCAAAGGTCGGGAAGGAAAGTCCGGGCAACACAGAGCACCATATTTCCTAACAGGAAGATATCCGCAAGGGTATAGTAGTGTAACAGAGAAAAACCGCCCCCTTCGGCTTCGCTCAGGGGGGTAAGGGTGAAAAGGTGAGGTAAGAGCTTACCGGTCGTGGTGGCGACATCATGAGCCGTACACCTTATGGGTTGAAAGACCATGTATACCGGCGAACAGGGCTGCTCGTCCGATGCCGGGGGGTAGGTCGTATGAGCACGGTAGTGATA
>JGI24136J36422_10000769_pt1 | contig 11894 bp, 8 predicted proteins | sample BarGraNGADG00212_2_FD_36422 | JGI IMG/M metagenome (IMG submission 36422)
ATTTACGGATATATGCAACATTAACCGGACCAGTTCCTTACCAGTGGGTCCAGATGTACTTTGATTCCGAACTGAAAATGACCTTAAAGCCTTCGTAATAATACAAATTGAACTTCTTACCCCTTCTTACTTCTGAAATTCTGTTATTTTGCAGTCACACAGGATTCAAGCTGAGATTTTATTAACGGTCATCCAAAAGATGGCAATGAAAAAGAAAGTATTCTCGATAGTAGCACCACTAAAACCGGGTTTCTTCGTTTTGTGATTCATGATTACGGTATTGACATACTCATGGACAAGGTGGCATGGCAAAAGGGTCCGGTATCAGAAAGATATTTTACAAAGATTCCTTTGGGTAAGGTGTATTAGCCTCTCAAAGTTCTAAAACCTGGACAGTCGATTTTAACCACCCCCGCCACTTTCCGCGCATCCTTCAAAGGCTGAGAAATCTGTGACGCGTGCCGGTTGTTGATCGATCTTACCGAAAAAACAAAATCACTTGTAAAAAGGATAGTGAAAGATCATTCCCTGGTAACTGGCACTTCATAAATGGATAAGCATCCGTTGAAAAACAATTCAACCACTTTGTGGTTGCAGGAAAGAAGACATCACCCTCAAAATTATTGTTAAACACTTGCCCGGGCATCTCATAATTGAGGGAATTGGAGGCACAGTAACTGACATTGACGGTAATGTATATCATTTTATCACCATCGGCACACAAGTATGGCTGGTTGAGAATCTGAAAACAACAAAGTACCGCAATGGCGACCCCATAACAAATATAACGGATAATAATACCTGGAGCAACCTTACAACCGGCGCTTACTGCAATTATAATAACGACGCGAATAATTCGACAACCTACGGCAGGTTATACAATTGGCAAGCAACAACTGACAGTCGAAGCATAGCCCCCACGGGCTGGCATATACCCAGCGATGCCGAGTGGACAACTCTGACTTCTTTCTTGGAATCCACCGGTGGTTCTGCAGGAGGCAAACTAAAAGAAACAGGCACAGCTCATTGGCAGAGTCCCAATACAGGAGCGACCAATGAAAGCGGTTTTACAGCTTTGCCCGGTGGTTACCGCGACTTTCTGGGAGTCTTCAGCAAAATCGGACTCAACGGATACTGGTGGTCAGCTACAGAGATCAGTGTAACAAGCGCATGGTACCGCAACCTGTATTACGCTTCCCCGGATATGGGCAGTGACTACATCATGAAGGTTGACGGTCATAGTATCCGGTGTCTGAAGGATTAATTTGCTTATTTGTTTGAAATAAAACCTAAAACAGCAACCAAATTGACGTTCCTTTTCCTTCAACAGATTGTATCTGGATATTGCCATTATGAACCAGCATTATCTGTTTGCAAAGACTTAAGCCAATACCGCTACTGTTTGTAGTACTGAAAAAAGGAACAAATATTTTATCGAGATTTTGTGATGGTATCCCCACACCATTATCACTTACTTTTATTATTATTTTATTTTTATTTTTTTCCGATGCTGATAATGTAATCAGTGGATCAGGTTTTTCTTTTACTGCATTCATTGCGTTGGTGAGTAAGTTGATGAGTAATTGCTCAAGTAAACCTGCATCCGCCATTAATGAAATGCCTGGGTCCTGAATAATAATTTCCAGTTCTATATTCTTCTGTTCAAAAAGAGGTTGCATTAATTGGTGAAGGCGTTCAAACAAATCACGTATAAATACTTTATGTAAATCAGGTGTTGTAATCTTATTGAGATTCCTGTATGTATGTGCAAAACACATCAGGCTTTCGCTGCGATGCTTTATCGTATCTATTCCCAATTCAATATCTTCAAGTGAACCCTGGGCTTTCTTTCCATTAGGGTTTTTGAAATCCTGTAGACGATTTTTAAGCGTATCAGCTAAAGAAGAAATAGGAGCAACAGAATTCATGATTTCATGCGTCATTACGCTTAACAATTTGTGCCAGGCTTTTGATTCATTTTCATCCAACGCTTCATTCACATTTTGAAAAGCTATCAGCTTATAGGTTTTCCCTTCTGTTTGAAAAATTGTTGATGACAGAAACACTTTAATTTTATTCCGTTCTTTTTTAACGATTACTACTTTATTTTTCCCGGGCTTAAGGGACAAAATATTTTCATACAATTCTTCATCACGTCTCCGGAGGTTATGTATTGTTTTCAGGTATGGAATGTCAAGCAAATTTTTAAGTGTTTCATTTATCAAAATAATTTCACCTTCTTTCTCTTCATAACAAATTATTCCCGTATCAACCAATTCAAGGATTTTATGCAGGTATTGATGCTGAACTTCTTTTTCCCTGATGATACTTTTGAATGTAGAATTTATTTCATTGAATCCTGTTCGAAAAGGTTTCAGCCCATTGGGTGCGTGGTTCACATCAAAGTAACGCGAGAAGTCACGATATTGAACCGATTCTACAAACTGTTCGATTTCTTCTCTTGCTTTTATATTGAACCGATATAAATCATGGGCTAAATAAACAACAAGACAAAATACAACTCCGAAAAGCAGGTAATTGGAATTCACAATCAGCCATGCCGCTGCAACAAGTAGGAGGAATAAAAACATCACTCTAAGCAGTATCCTTCTTCCGGAATTCTTATATATCATATTTACTGATTCGCCTGTATAATGCTGTGCGTGTTAATCCCAATTCTTTCGCAGCTTTGGTAATATTGCCATTGTTTTTTTCAATAGCACGCAGGATGGTATTTTTTTCAACGGTACTTAATTTAGTATCCCTCAGCTCATTTTGAAATTCGCTCAAAGCTTCAATCGGTGAAAAAATCAAATCTTCCGCCTTAATAATATTTCCCTCCACCATAATAACTGCACGCTCGATGATATAAAGCAGCTCACGCACATTTCCCGGGTAATGATGCTGGCGGAGTTTTTCAATCGCCGCATTATCAAAATGTATAGCAGATTTGAAATATTTTTCTGAATAGCGTTCGAGAAAATGGTTTGCAAGCAGGATGATGTCATCCTTCCTTTTTCGAAGAGGAGGAACCTCTATTTCGATGGTATTAATGCGATAAATTAAATCCTTTCTGAAACGGTTTTCATTTGCAAGTTCATTTATTGGAATATTTGTTGCACAGATTAATCTAATATCAATTGGCACAAATTCGTTGGTACCTACCCTTGTAACCTGCCGGTTCTGCAGAACGGTAAGCAATTTTGCCTGCTGCAACAAAGAAATATTTCCGATCTCATCTAAAAACAAGGTTCCTCCATTGGCTGATTCGAAACGCCCTTCGCGATCTTCACGCGCGTCTGTGAAGGCTCCTTTCTTATGACCAAACAATTCTGATTCAAACAATGTTTCAGTTAACGCTCCTACATCCACTTTTATAAACGGTTTTTCAGCCCTGCACGAATGTTGATGAATTGCTTTTGCTATGATATCTTTGCCCGTACCGTTTTCACCAAGCAAGAGAATATTAGCATCCGTTGGTGCTATCTTTTCAATCTTGTAAAAAACTCTCTGCATTTCTTCTGAACGACCGATTAATTCATTTCCGATAATGGAATTACTTTCTTTTTGCAGTAACGTTTTTTTTCTGACATCTCTTTTGCTCTGTAACACTTCATTAATCGTAGCAAGCAGCTTTTCGTTTTGCCAGGGTTTTAAAATGAAATCGGAAGCTCCTTCTTTCAGGGATTTCACTGCAAGATCAATATCGCCATAAGCAGTAATCATTATAACTGACGACTCAGGACTCAATTCCTTTATGCGGTTAAGCCAATATAATCCTTCGTTCCCGGTGTTAACGGAAGCGGAAAAATTCATATCAAGAAGAATAATGTTGAACTTTTGTCTGCTAAGCAATGATAGAATATTTTGTGGATTCTTTTCTGTAACGACTTCGCTTACTTCCATTTTTAATAATAGCTTTACCGCAATGAGTACATCCGTATCGTCATCAATTACAAGTACTGAAGATTTTTTTAATATCATGGATAATGCAGCTTCAATAATTTATACAAATGTAAATAGTATAAATGTAGTTTTATGTCATTCCCCGCTAAAAAAAATAAATGAAAAAGTCACTGCTTCAAAATCGTACACCGGTTGTATCAAAACCGGACACTCATTCTTATTCAACAATTTTAACATGATGAATTTCAGTACTGTAAATTTTCGGTATAGTATTGGCGGAATGATCGTGGGCTAATTATTTTGCACCTATAAAAACAGATTTAATTAATGGATAGAGCAATTGAAAAAAAGAGCTGGCCGGCTAAGCGTATACTAACCTGGTCAATCAGTGGTGGAATTGTAATTTTAATTGTTGGCAGTATTTGGTTAGGTTCAGGGAAGTCACGTCTCAATGTGGACATCGGGAAGATTACCATAAGCGATATTAAGTACGATGCTTTCACAGAGTTCATTCCTGTGAATGGAATTGTGCTTCCGCAAACCACAATTTATTTGGATGCTGCCGAAGGCGGCAGGGTTGATTTACTTTATGTGGAGGATGGTTCGATAATGAAAAAAGGTGATCCTGTTCTGAAACTTATTAATACGGATCTGGAGCTTGATCTTTCAAACCGGGAGACTGCTGTCTTCCAGGTTTTGACCGAAACGCAGAACACCCGCAACCTGGCAGAGCAGCATACAATATCTCAGCTGAACATGATGGCAGAAGTTGACAATGCGCTTGCTGAAGCAAAACGTATTTATGGTGTCAATAAAAAATTGTATGATGATGGTGTTATTCCATTACAGGAATTTAAATCAACCGAAAACGCGTACAATTTCCAGGTGAAAAGAAAAAGTCTTTCGGAAAAAACACTGGCTCAGGATTCTATTTCAACAAAGCAACAGCTTGCACAAATGAAAGAATCCTACACGCGCATGCGGGGCGCTCTTGAATTGATGCGCAGAAAAGTTGGTGATCTTATCGTACGCGCTCCTGTTGACGGGCAGCTTACTTCACTGGATGCAGAGGTCGGGCAGTCGAAAAATAAAGGTGAGCGTCTCGGGCAAATTGATGTCGTTGGCAGGTTTAAAGTTCGGGCTGATATTGATGAACACTATATTTCACGTATATACACCGGGTTAAAAGGTGAATTTACATTTACCGACAGCACCTATGGCCTGGTAATTAAAAAAGTTTATACACAGGTTAGCAATGGGCGTTTCCAGGTAGACATGCAGTTTGATGGCAAAGTACCTAAAGGAATCCGCAGGGGACAAACGTTGCAACTGCGTCTTGCATTGAGTGATGAAACCACTGCCTTGCTCTTGCCCAAAGGGGGATTTTATCAGCAAACCGGAGGTAACTGGATTTTTAAAGTAAACGAAGGTTCCACAAAAGCTTATCGTGTTGATATACGCTTAGGAAGACAAAATCAGGATTACTATGAAGTGTTGGAAGGCTTGAAGCCAGGTGATAATGTGATTACTTCGAGCTATGAAAACTACAATGACATGCAGGAACTGGTGCTGAAGAAATAATTGTATTCATCAAAAAACTTAAAAATAAAATAATTATCATTCCTATGATTAAAATTACTGATCTCGAAAAAATTTATCGTACTGAAGAAGTTGAAACAGTTGCATTGAACAAATTAACTGTTGAGGTTAAGGCCGGAGAATTTGTTGCCGTGATGGGACCTTCCGGCTGCGGCAAATCAACACTGCTTAATATTTTAGGATTGCTCGATGATCCGGACAGCGGCAGTTATAAGTTCAATGAGATTGAAGTGGCACATTTCAATGAACGCAAGCGAGCTGATTTGCGCAAGCACAATTTAGGTTTTGTTTTTCAAAGTTTCAATTTAATTGATGAATTAACGGTATATGAAAACGTGGAGCTGCCGCTTATCTACACAGGTGTCAGCAGCGCTGACAGAAAAAAGCGTGTAGAAGAAGTGCTGGATAAAATGCAGATCATGCACCGGAGAAATCATTTTCCGCAACAACTAAGTGGTGGACAACAGCAACGTGTAGCTGTAGCCCGTGCAGTTGTGAACAATCCCAAATTAATTCTTGCAGATGAGCCGACTGGAAATCTTGATTCAAGAAACGGAACCGAAGTAATGCAATTACTCACAGATCTGAATGAACAGGGAACAACGATCGTGATGGTTACACACTCAGAGCATGATGCACGTTTCAGTCATCGCATCATCCGTATGTTAGACGGGCAAACGGTTACGGAAAATATTCTGGTATAATAATTTGCACTGCCATGATCAGAAATTATTTAAAAACTGCTATCCGGAATTTTCAGAAGAACAGAATTCTGTCTCTTATCAATCTTGGCGGATTGTCTATAGGCATCACTGCGGTGTTGCTCATTGGCATGTATATTTACAATGAAACGGGCTATGATAATTTTCAACAAAACAAATCTTCATTATACCGTGTAGGTTTCCGGTTCTGGCAGAATGGAAAATTACTTGGAGAAGGAGCAGAATTTACACCTCCATTTGGTTCCGATGCACAGAATGAGTTTCCGGAGATCAGATCATTTACAAGAATATCTTCGGAATCTTCGGAACGGATAGCCTATATAACTTACAACGACAAAACAATAAAGGTTGACGATATTCATCATGCCGATTCTAACTTTTTCCAACTCTTTTCTTATAAATTATTACAGGGCAACCCATCCACAGTTTTAAAAGAGCCATATTCAATCGTATTAACAGGTGAGACTGCAAAGAAATTATTCGGGAAAAAAGAAAATGCCCTGGGAAAAGTTGTACGGCTTGATAATCAAACAGATTATCTGGTTACGGGTATTGCTCAGGAACTGCCTTCAAATTCACATCTCAGCTATAACGCGTTACTTTCATTCATCACGTTGTATAAAGAGCCTGGTAATTTTATGGACTGGAATGGTGGTGAGCAGTACATTACTTATTTACAATTAAAGGATAGGGCAAGTCGCGAATCACTGGAAAAAAAACTGCCCGCTTTTATGTGGAAACACATCAACGAGGATTACTCGAAAGTTGGCTTCAGAAATGATGCATCCTTGCAACCCATTCAGGATATTCATCTTTATTATAGTGGCGATTCCGGTACATTGCGAACCAACATTTATGTGTTCAGTGTAGTAGCATTACTCATTCTTATCATCTCTTGTGTAAATTATGTCAACCTTACTACAGCACAAGCCACATCAAGGTTTAAGGAGGTTGGTGTAAGAAAAGTACTCGGTGCTGCCCGCAGTCAATTGATCAAACAATTTCTTATTGAAACGGTATTGGTGACAACAATTGCATTCATTATTGCTATTGCAGTGGTGATGCTTGTAACACCTGTTTATCAGCAAATGCTGGGAAAGAATTTAGGTTCTGTAAGCTTAAGGACTGCACCTGCTTTATTGCTGTTATTTCTTATTATAATGATCGTGGGGGCAATTGCAGGAAGCTATGTTGCATTTTATCTTTCCTCTTTTAATGTAACGAGAATATTCAAAGCATTACTCCCGCAAAGTGCTCAAAGCATATTTAGAAAAGGATTGATCATTACACAATTTGCAATCAGCATAGGATTAATGTCGTTCGCATTATTGGTAACCCTTCAATTAAAATACAGTAAAAATATAAATCCCGGATACGATAGAGACCATATTCTGGTGCTGCCATTGGTAGGAGAGAAAACGAAGGAAGCTTATCCCTTGCTGCAACAGAAATTATCACAAATACCGGAAGTTGAACAGGTCTCGGCACTTTCAGAAATTCCCTATGATGGTATTACCAGTAATGGTTTCATTCCTGAAGGCGGTACCAAGGCGATGGTCATTCATCAATTAGATGTTGATGAAAATTTTGGGAGAACATTTAATATTAAACTGGTATCCGGTGATTATTTTTCAAAGGATCGCCCGGTTATTAATGAAGGATACATTATAAATGAAACGCTTGCAAGAACATTAGAGTGGCAAACCCCTTTGGGCAAAACCATCAGAAGGAATGGAGAGCATAAAGTAGTTGGAGTGATCAAAGACTTTCACTTCGCCTCGTTACACGATAAGATAGAACCACTTATTATAACCAACAAGCCATGGGCAAATCAGTATTCATACCTTGCAATAAAATATCAGACAGGTAATACTTCCTCTTTCATAAATCACATAAAACAAACATGGAGAAATACATTACCGGATGCACCGTTCGATTATTGGTTTTTAGATGATGCTTTCAACAACATTTATAAAAATGAAGAACGGTTTCAGCAATTATTTCTATGTTTTTCGGTATTATCAATTATCCTAACCTTAGCGGGTGTTTTTGGACTGGTGCTGCTTACACTTAAACAACGTACAAAAGAACTTGGTATCAGGAAAGTTTTGGGAGCAGGAATAGCTGATATTATAAAACTTACTGTAAAAGATTTTATTTGGCTCATCATTGTAGCGGCGTTAATAGTAACACCACTTTCATGGTACTATATGCATGCCTGGCTTCAAAATTTTGCGTACCGCATATCCATAAGTTGGTGGATGTTTGCTTTATGTGGTTTAATAGTATTTCTTATAACGCTATCAACGATCAGTTTTCAGGCCATCAAAGCTGCCACTGCCAATCCTGTCAAAAGTTTAAGAACAGAATAAAAATTAATAAGATCATTCGTACCGTAAAGCATCGATCGGGTTCAGGCTGGCCCGCTAAGCGGTATTTGCAATGCCGCTTGTAACAATTCAGAATTTACAATTCTGAAAACCTCTGCTTTCTGCACGTCTGTGACGTGAGCCAGATCACTGTTTAATAATCTTCCCCACTTCCACCGTCCTGTCATTGGTCACCCGCACAAAATAAACCCCGCTGGGCAGGGTACTGATATCAATTTGTGTTTTTGGCTCGGTAATTTGGTGGGTGATTAGTTCCTGACCTGCAATATTCACAATTGCCAAATTGCTTCCTTTTGCTGTTCCTGAAGTTTCAATTGTTATTTTCTCTGTTGCCGGATTTGGATAGAGAGATATTCGTGAATGTTGAAGTTCGCCAATTCCCGTAAAAACGGAATCATATTTCATTACTGTTGCTTTCCCTGAATTTCCATCATCCAAATACGCCACATAAGGCTGACCAGATGGGCTGAAGGCGAGGCTTGTATAATAAGCCTCTCCCATTGAGAAACCCGAATTTCCAACATTCATCCAGTTGGTTCCATTATATTTCATTAGTGTGACTTTATCAGAATTTCCCCAATCTTGATAAGCCACATAAGGTTGCCCAGAAGGGCTAAAAGCGAGGCTTGTAAAGTTAACCGTCCCTGCTGAGAAACCTGCATTTCCAATATTCACCCAGTTGGTTCCATCAAATTTCATTACGGTGGCTTTTTGGGAATTCCCAAAATCTTCATATGCCACATAGGGTTGACCAGAAGGACTAAAAGCAAGGCTTGTAAATGGAGCCACCCCTGCTGAAAAACCCGCAGCTCCAACATTCACCCAGTTGTTTCCATCAAATTTCATCACCGTTACTTTATTTGAATTTCCACCATCCTGATAGGCCACAAATGGTTGTCCAGATGGACTGAATGCAAGGCTTGTATACAAAGACTGTCCTACTGAGAAACCCGCATTTCCAACATTCATCCAGTTGGTTCCATCATATTTCATTACAGTTGCTTTATTGGAATTTACAGCATCCATATAAGCCACATATGGTTCACCAGATGGGCTGAAAGCAAGGCTTATATAAATAGCCTCTCCAACTGAGAAACCCGCATTTCCAACATTCACCCAGTTGTTCCCATCAAATTTCATTAGCATTGCTTTATCTGAATTTCCATAATCCAAAAAAGCCACACATGGTTCACCAGTTGGACTGAAAGCAAGGCTTGTATACCAAGACTGTTCTGCCGAGAAACCTGCATTTCCGACATTCATCCAGTTGGTTTCATCAAATTTCATTACGGTGACTTTTTGGGAATTCCCAAAATCCATATAAGCTACATAAGGTTCCCCAGATGGGCTGAAGACGAGGCTTGTATTATAAATCATTCCTGCGGAGAAACCAGCATAGCCAACATTCTTCCACGCATATTCCAATGGCGAATCTTTATAGAGGTTGAGCTGGGCATTAACAATTACTGGAAGTAAAAATATTAAAATGCAGATAAGTTTTTTCATAATATTCTGACTTTAATTTAATGTTGGATATTACTGTTTAATAATCTTCCCCACCTCCACGGTCTTGTCATTGGTCAACCTTACAAAATAAACCCCGCTGGGTAGATTGCTGATGTCAAGTAGTGTTTTGGGCTCGGTAATTTGACGGGTGATGAGTTGTTGACCATTTAGGCTAATTATGGTAAGGAATGCGCTTTTAATGACTGTGGTAGATGATAATTTTATTGTGATGGTTTTAGATGATGGATTGGGATAAATTGTAATATTTCCCTCTTGCGCAATCAGGTCATTTATTCCAGCAACCGTATGAAAATAATAGTAAGAACTATCTCCATTGGTTATCTTAATGCCAAGGCTATTCCAGGTGATAGTCGACCCGCTTTTTTGGAAATTGTTGGCATCATAAGTAAAAAGATCCTGCTTGGAATTCACCCAGGCGCTATCGATCCAGTTTTGATCTAATTCACCAGTCTTATTATTATTGGTATCATAGTTATAGAGGTATTGCGACAAATTCACCCAATCGCTTCCTTGCCAATGTTGCATTATTCTACTTGTCAGATTATTGTTGGCACCATATGTATAGATGTCTTGATGGACATTCACCCAGACGCTGTCATACCAGCATTGTACAAAATCAATTGTCAGATTATTATTGGCATCGTAGGTATAAGTGTCTTGCGAGGAACTCAACCATACACCGCCGTTCCAGTCTTGCCAGTCTTGGTGTAATTTATTTGTCTTATTATTATTGGCACCGTATGTATAGATTTCTTGAAATTCATTCTCCCAATCACTGTAGTTCCAGCTTTGCCATAAATAACTTGTTTGATTATTATTGGAATCATAGGTAAAGGTGAGCTTTATGTAATTCACCCAAACGCTGCCGTTCCAGTCTTGCATTATACTACTTGTCAGATTTTTGTTGGCATCGTAGGTAGAGATGGATTGACTGGAATTCACCCAGGAACTACCGTTCCAGCTTTGACCTAATTTACCAGTCTTATTATTGTTAGCATCATAGGTGTAGATGCTTTGATAGGAATTCTCCCAGATGCTCCCATTCCAAACTTGGTATAATTCACTTGTTTGATTATTGCTTGTATTGTAGATATATGTAAATTTTTTGGAATTCTCCCAGGCGCTGCCGTTCCCGTTTTGCACTGTATAACCTGTTAGATTATTTTTAGCATCATAAACCATATTAATGATTTTAGAATCAATCTTCCATCCAGTGCCGATCGTATCCCATTGCCAATAATAGATGCTATCATATATTTGGATTAATTCACGCGTTGGTGTTTGATGTTTGATAGCTTGCCCCAAATTCCTTTCGTAATGAATGTCGAATGTTTTTCTTCCTGAATACTCCATTCTGCCACTCACATTTTCCAGTGAGTTTGACAATGATTGTTTGCTTTGTGCATAAGCATTAAATGATAATGCAAGGATTGCAAAGAGCAGTGCTTTTTTCATTTTGTTCAACTATTAAATTGTTTTTATACTCATTTGGCTATTTTGAATCCACTTCGGATTGAAACATATTGAGAGACTTCACTTCTTAACGATTTTTCCCACTTCCACAGTTTTATCATCAGTCAACCGCACAAAATAAACCCCGCTGGGCAGTGTGCTTATATCAATCTGTATTTTAGGCTCGGTAATTTGGCGGGTGATTAGTTCCTGACCTGCAATATTCACAATTGCCAAATTGCTTCCTTTTGCTGTTCCTGAAGTTTCAATTGTTATTTTCTCTGTTGCCGGATTTGGA
>JGI24136J36422_10000773_pt1 | contig 11849 bp, 10 predicted proteins | sample BarGraNGADG00212_2_FD_36422 | JGI IMG/M metagenome (IMG submission 36422)
ATTTCTATATTTTTAGATAATGATATTGTCAGATCACTTCAACACAGACGGCTCCTCCCTGGCCTCCGCCGATGCAGGCAGAAGCAATACCTGTCTTCAGATTTCGCCGTTTCAGCTCATAGATCAGATCAGTTGTTATGCGTAACCCTGTCGCAGCAATGTTGTGCCCGATAGCAATGGCTCCGCCATTGACATTGGTCCGGTCACGTGGCAGGCCCAGTTCTTTTTCTACACCAAGGTACTGGGCTGCAAAGGCCTCATTGATTTCAAAAAGATCGACATCTGAAAGTTTCATTTTTAGCCTCTTCAGAAGTTCACGGATAGCCGGAACCGGTCCCTGCGCCATGATCTCCGGAGCGACGGTGGAAAACTGGTATCCTTTTAATATTGCCAGATAAGGGATGTGATGTTTATCCGCATATTTCCGGTCCATCAGCAGGGCAGCGGCAGCGCCGTCGCTGATCTGGCTTGCCGTACCCGGAGTAACCAGCCCATCCTTTTTTACCAAAGGTCTCAGGTTTTTCAGTTCCTCAAGGCTGATATCGGATTTTGTCCCTTCATCCCGCCATACAGACAAAGAATTCCCTGCATTATCCACAGTTTCCAGGGTGAATATTCCTTTGAGATAATCATTCTTTCCAGGTTTAGTGAATCTGTTCCATTGTTTCGACTGAGCTTCAATGGCCCTTGTGTGGCTTAGGTAAGCAAATCCGTCACATGCCTTCCGACTGATCCCGGTCAGGGTTCCGTATTCCTCAGCGGTACTGGGCATCATGGTTTTAAAAAGGTTGTGATTAAATCCTTCAAGAAGATAATCTTTCAGAGGTGCATCTTCAAAATTCCAGACACTATCCTGTTTTCTTCGTCCCTGGTGAATCAGGTTTGTTTGCGACATGTTTTCAGTTGCAAACGACAACACACAGTTTGCTTTACCGGGAGTATCTGAATTCAGCAGGTCGAATGCATCGGCAAGTACCTGAAATCCTGTTCCGCAGATCCGCAAAGTAGTTTTCCCCGGAGCGACCTTCAGGTTATCCGTATCATTAAACATCGCGGCTACCCTCATCGCCACGTTCCTGGGCAGGTATATCTGCTGGTTGAGTGAATCTATATAGATCATACCGGCAATGACCTGGTCGATCCGGATCGCCGATAAATTTATACCCGATCGTATGATCGCTTCTTTGACTGCAAGAACGGCCAGGTCCTCGGCCGAAAGATGATTGTAATATCCTCCGTGTTTTCCGATAGGAGTCCTGGCGGCGTTTACAATTACTACTTCTTTTTGATTGTTGTTCATATAGATTTTTATCTGTTAAGCAGGACACATCCATAAGCAGCTAAAAACTGGGAATGCTCNGGACTGTCAGAATTAATAAATGCTTTTTTAAATAATTTNACGATCATGGGATGAGTGTCCGGCAAACCACCGGTAATGACAAGATAATCTTCCAGGGGGGATAATTCAATGCAACGTACCACAATGGAATTATAAATGCCGATGATAATGTTTGGCAAAGATATACCGTTCTTTATCAACCCGATGATCTCAGAAATGGCAAAGACGGTACAAAAACTGTTGATCCTGACCTCCTCGGTAGCCTGTTCCGCAAAGCGGGTAAATTCGGAAGGAGCNATATCCAGGCGGAAAGCGATCTCTTCCAGAAACGATCCTGTACCTGCTGCGCATTTCCGGTTCATCTTGAATTTATCGACTTGTCCGAGATCATTTATTTTGATGTATTTCGTATCCTGTCCCCCGATATCAATAATGGAACATTTCCTTTCATATTTTTTAAAAACGGCTTTTGACAAGGCGATGATCTCGGAATTCGGAATAAACGGAACATCCAATTGTTCCCTTCCATATCCGCAGGTATAAACCGGATACTTTATCTCAAAATCCGGTGTAAAGTTATCAATGATCTTTTTTGCGGCTGTGGGGAAATTATACCCCGTTTTGACGCAAAAGTACCCGCAGACCAGGTCATTTTCATCAACCACTACACCTTTTGTATATGATGATCCCAGGTCAATTCCGAGTCTGTACATGTCCTGAAATTATCAGATGAAACATTATATGTCCCTTGTTTGTTTTTGTCATTTCTGATGACCGGCTAACTGGTCGATGAATGTCTCAATGGCAATGATACTTTGTTCCTCNCTGAAGCATCTCGGATCATTCAGGTCACCGTTTATTTCCAAGTACGGGATCCCGGTGGTTTCAAACANCCTGTTTTGCAATCCATACAGGTTATTGGAATTCCGGTGACATGTTTTAGATTCATGGTAAATCAACCCGTCAATCGAAAAATCCNTNAANAGTTTCNCCAGTATTTTTTCTTTAGCGTTATCCGATCTCACGATAAAAAGTTTGCTGTAAGCCAGTGCACTGGATTCAAAAGGATTTCCGGCATCCAGGTCATCAAACACCCAACTGTTGCAGTAGGTTGAAGCAACAATGCAGGTATCCAGCCTTGAAAATACTTTTGCGAGGCTGCTCAACTTGTACCATAAGGGCATCCCATCCCAGTAAATCCTGTGCTTTTCATTAGGTATAGCACCGATATTGTTCTGAATCCGCTCCTCCAGTTCAGCCAGAAGGATCTTATAATAATCAACTGCATATTGGGTTCCCCGCATAACCACAATCGGTCCCATGTGAATGGCAGAATCGAAGAAATTAATCGGGGATGGTTTGTGCATGGCTTTTTCCAGTACTGTTCTCCATAATACGCAGCCTTCGTGTGACAAAGCAACTGCTTCCTTCAACCTGTCCGGATCGAATTTCTGCCCTGCTGCTTTTTCCAGTTCCGGGATAAGTCCTTCGATCTGATCTGAAACGTTTTTAATGATGCCCGGGGTCAACTTATCAATACCAAGCGGTGTATGAATACCAATCACAGGCACATTAAAATGCCTGGCATAAAAGGAGAACCAGTCGCTCACTTCCCGGCACTGGTTGGTATTATACACCAGGATATCCGGTTTTGGAACTGATTTGAATCCCATTTTCTGAAGAGGAGTCTCATTTTGAAGAAAGGCCCCTATATCACTGGTCAGGTAAGAGCATATTTCCGGGGAATAACCGATCGCAACGGCTGAAGGGATATATTTATCAGCATTTTTACCAGCGCCGAGCATTGCACCGTGGTTTTCGGGGAAATAGACTTCAAATCCCATGGAATAGAGTAATTCCGCCGGTCCGACACTGGTGCACCAGGCAATCTTTTTTCTTCCCGTTTCTGCAGCATCCCTGAGCCGGCCGAAATAATCATCCATGGTTTTACGAAGATCATCCGCGGCTTTTAACCGGATGATCTCGTTTTTTTCATGACTTGCTGCATTACTCATAATTAAATTTTATTTATGATTTTGATTCGGACTGCCGATTCAGGAGTTCTTCCAGACAGGTTTTCTTTTCTCAAGAAAGGAATTTATCCCTTCATTGGCGTCGTTGGTTTCCATCAGCCCGTTTATGAAAAGTTCAGTGAAAGCGGGCAGGTTTTTTTGCATGAAAAAGTCGAAAGATGCCCGTGCAGCCTGGGTGGCATACCTTATTGACGAGGCGCTTTTCCCGGTAATGTTCTTTGTGATCCATGCATTCGTGGCTGTTTCCATACTTTCCCTGTCATCAAAGACCTCATTGATCAGTCCCAGTGCTTTCCCTTCTTCAGCAGTGATCACTTTCCCGGTAATCAGCATTTCCTCCGCCCTGGCATTTCCGATCTTGAGCGGAAGCATGATGGAAGCCGGCGGGGCGAAAACGCCAAGCAGGATTTCCGGCTGGCCAATCCTGGCTGATTTGTCCGCAAAAATGAAATTACAAGCAAGCGGAAGTTCAAATCCTCCTCCCAGGCATTGTCCGGAGATCTTTGCCAGGGCCGGAATATGAAGATCCATGAGGTTGTAAAATATGTGGTGAAAATTTTCCAGCATTTCCGCGGCTTTATCCTTAGTATGTTCTTCAACGCTTGCCCCGAAAGAAAAATTCTTGCCGGCACCTTCAAACGTGATCAGTTTAAGGTCATTTTTATCTTTGAAGGAAGCCAGCAAACTATTCAGGTCACGCATCATGATACTGTCAAGGACATTGCCTTTTCCGTCATCAAGGATCACCCTCGCGACGGTATTTTCATAAAGATATTCTACATTGATTTTTTGCATAAGTATATAATGATTTATTTCACGATTTAAATTTGGGAGAAATATCCTTTATCATCTCATCATTCCATTCATGCCCCTCGGCAAGCATCTGTCTTAATTTTATAAAGTCCACTTCCCTGTTATCTTTGGGTCCATCATTAAATGCCCTGAAGCCGGCTTTTCCCTCGGTCATCATATTCAGTGCCAGCCAGTCGCGGTTGCTCTCCTTGTTCAGGTCCCAGTGTTCCAGTTTCTTTTTCCGGAGGGAGTTCAAGGTTTTGCTCAGGCAGTTGGGCATGGTATACATCAGTTTCGTACAGATCCTCTCCACAGCTTTATCCAGCATGGAAAGATCGGTTACAGCTGTTTTCATAAGCTCTTTGGCTTGTACCAGCTCATCTCCGGATTTCATTTTTCCAAAAATGATCTCTCCTTTGGCGTTAACCCACCTATCCGTATATACCAATGGATTCGGAATAAATTCACCGTTCACTTTCAGGGCAGGAGTTATCTCAGTAAGCAACCCATAGCGAATAGCTTCGTGGGCTGACCACGGATCACATACCGTACAGGAGTACATTGCATTTTCAATGCCAACAAACAATTGAAGAAAATCAGTGGCCCCACCGTCAGGTGCACTTCCGTGTTTGGGACCTGCCTGCCCGAACCGTGCAAGGTCCTGTGCAATTGAGAAGTCACAGGCCATACCGATCTCCTGGCCACCGCCGATCCTCATTCCGTTGACCCTGTTAATAACGGGCTTATCATTCATAAGGATGGAAGAGACCATATCGTTGAAAAGACGCATATATTGCTTGTATTCCTGTGGATTGCAGGCATAGTATTCTGCATATTCCTTTGTGTTTCCTCCGGTGCAGAAGGCTTTATCACCGGCTCCGGTGAAAACCACTGCAACAACACTGCGATCGTTGGAAGCCTGGCGCATGGCAAGGATTACCTCTTTTACCGCTTCTGTTGTGTATGAATTATACTGTTGCGGATTATTGAGGATGATCCAGGCATTGAATAACCCCTCCACCGGGTTACCTTTCCAGTCCAGACTAGGACGTTTTTCAAAGAGAATTTCTTTGAAATCTACTGATACAAGGTCGTGATTTTTTAACATGGGTTTGTGATTTTTTGAATAACATGTGTTTATTTAATCGAAATCCGGAACTAAAACGGACCGCTTCTTATATTTATGTTCCAATGTGTTTTTAAATACTTCATTGATTGTTGACATCGGGAAGGTTTCAACGAAGGGATCGATTTTCAATTTACCATCAGCGATAAGATCCAGAACATCGGGATATAATTCCGGTTTACATCCCCAGGTACCAATTATTTTGGCATCAAAAGCCATCAGGTTGCTTAATCTGATCTCCGTTCTGTCCATCGTAAAACCAACAATGGAAAGCGTGGAAGTGAAGGTGATCAGGTTGAAGGCCAGTTCCTGTCCTGACCGGGTTCCGGAAACTTCAAATATTTTCCATCCATACCGGGAAACCCCGAGGTTCTTTGCAATTCCTTTGACATTCTCTTTTACAGTTTTGATGTCCATTCCACTGACATTCAATACCGCATCAATGCCATTGTTTTTTGCAGCTTCCAGTTTTTCATCATCGATATCCAGGGCAAGGACTTTTGCACCGGAAATTTTTGCAAGCAGCGCCGCAAAAATACCCACTCCGCCAACACCGATCACCACAGCAAAATCCCCGCTCTCCAGTTCTGATTTTTTCATGACCTGGTAAGGTGTCGATATCGCATCCGCAACAATGGCCAGTTTATTGAGCGGATATTTATCAAGTATTGCATCTTGTACCTGACATAAAAAACGGGAAGGAACCCTGATGTGTGATGCAAAACCACCATGAAAATCGTTCCCTGGCATCAGCTGGTTCTGGCACATATTGCTTCTGCCTTTTTTACAAAGTTCACATTCGCCGCATGGCAATACAGCCGGAATGATCACGTTTTTCCCAATCCATTCCGGTGGTCCTGCAACGACATTTCCGCTTATTTCATGACCGAGGGTCAGCGGCAATTCTTTTTTTGTTTTTACACCGAAATGCCAGAAACTAAGATCAGTATGACATACCCCGCAACCCGCGACCCGGATCAGTGCCTCAGTTTCGTTCAGCACAGGCAAAGGGCTTTCGGTTAGCCGGAAATCAGCTTTTAGTTCTGTCATTTGCCAGGAATACATTTTATCGCTCATGTTATTTTATTTTTTTTTGGATGAACCATTTTTAACGGCAATTGCATTGACAAGGTTTGTAAGCATGAGGTTCAGGGGAGTTTTGATATAGTGTTTACGGCCATATTCCACAATCTTACCATTCATATAATCGATCTCCGTTGGCCGGTTGTTAATGAGGTCGACAGCCAGTGAAGGCATATGATTTCCGGCTTCGTTCAGGTACCGTATGCCCAGTTTGATAAAATTTTCAGGTAGCTTGATCTCTTCAGCCTTCGCTACGGCAACGGCCTCATACAAAACCTGCTCAATAATTTCCAGGGTGTCCGGGTTTTCCATCGCTTCTTTCATGGTCAGGCGGGAAATGGCACATAGCGGGCTTAAGGCTGCATTCAGAATCGTCTTTTCCCAGATTTTTTCAGCGACACTGAAAGAATCGACGGCAATGGTTTCAAGATCAAGATTGGTCAGTGTATCAGCAACCCAGCGAGCAATTTCCGGGTGTTTATCGCTCACAGATCCGATATAATTCGGGGGATTAAAAAAGTTTACATAGGCAACGTTGGGGGCCTGCAGATTTCCAGCAAAGTTGACAACCATACGCAGGATGATCTTTTCAGAAAAATGCGAAATGTATTTCCTTCTGACATCGATCCCGTTCTGAGCGCTCAGGAGGTATAGATCATCATGCATATTCTTTTCAATCTGGGCGAGAATTTTATCCACGTGATATGCTTTTACGGCGCTGATCAGGATGTCAAATTTGTGTTCCATCATTTCTTCTATGGAATAATAGACATAATTGAAAAAGGACTTTTTTTCAATGGTTCCCACAAGCTCAATTCCGTGTTGCCGGATAAGGTTCAGTTTTTCCCGGTCCAGGTCTGTGATTGCGACTTCACAACCGGCTAACTTAAAATGAACCGCCAGGATCTGGCCGACAGGCCCTAAACCAATCACGCCGATTTTTAATTTTTTCTCATCCATGGTTTTAAGCATTGAGGTGAATAATCATTATATCAGTTATAAAATAATTCGTGCATCCACTGAATAAATATTTTCCCCGGAGGCAATGAGCGGATTCAAATCCAGTTCCATGATCTCCGGGAAATCACTGACAAGCATGGATACCCGCTGTATTATCTCTGCGGCTTTATCCCTGTTGATCCCTTTGTCGCCCCTGAATCCATTGATAAGGGGTGCCGCTTTAAGTGAATTCATCATTTCTTCAGCTTCAGAATCAGTGGCTGGACTTATCGTAAAAGCAACATCTTTCAGAATTTCAACGAAAATTCCTCCCAATCCGAACATGATCAGATGACCGACCCCATTTTCTGATTTCGCCCCGATAATTAATTCTATACCACCGGGCATGTATTTCTGTACAAAAAACTTTATCTCATGACCGAGCTTCCCAAACATTTCTTCGGCTGCTTTTTTCGCTTCATCATCGTTCCTGATATTTACAGCAACACCTCCCACATCACTTTTGTGAATAATCTTTTCCGAATCTGCTTTTATAACGACGGAATAACCGATCTCAGTTGCAGCAGAAATCACTTCCTCCGGTGAGGTTGCAACCTGCCAGGGTGCCACAGGGATGCGGAACGCTTCCAAGACGCTGTAGACCTCAACTGCCGAAAGTACCTTAGTGCCTTTTACTTTGGCATTTTGGAGGATTTCCCTAACCAATTCATGATCTACGTCCGGGAAAATCTTTACTTTTCCTTTTTTTTCTGACTTGATCCTTTGGTATCGCACCAGAGCTGAAAGTGCCTTTGCGGCAGTCTCTGCAAAGTCAAAACATGGGATATCTCCATCCTTAAGAATTTTTGTTGTGCTTTCCCACCTTTTTTTATTGGTCATGTAATTGCATACAATCGGTTTTACGCGGGCTTTGCTGAATGCCGCCAGCTCTCTTGCAACACTTTCGCAGTCAACAAAAGGAGGGGTGACAAAATTCACATAAATGCTGTCAAACTGCTCTTCCTTCATGAATACATCGAGGGCGCTTTTAAAATGACTTGCTCCGGCCGTAGCAACCACATCGAGCGGATTGTGAATGGAAGCGGATTCAAGCATGGTTCCTTTCAGCTCGTTCNCTGCTCTATCAGAAAGCGGAGGGATTTCCAATCCGCAACTTACCAGTTCATCGATAGCAATAACCGATGGTCCGCCCGTATTCGTAATGATACCTACCTTATTTCCTTTTGGAACAGGTTGAGAAGCAAATGCGACAGCGGCGTGGCAAAGGTCTTCCTGGTTTGTGAAAGAGAGAATACCGCTCTTTTTAAAGATCTGTACCATTGAAATGCTGCCTGCCAGTCCTCCGATGTGCGACCTGGAAGCCTCTGCTCCTTTGTCGGTCCGCCCGGCAGTCATGGCAAGCACCGGCTTTTTGGCAGTGACTTCAGCAGCCACTTCCATGAATTCCCGCGGGTTATCAAGACTTTCAACGTAAAGAACGATAGCCCTGGCTCCTTCATCGGATCCATAATACCGTATAATTTCCGGAATAGAGACATCGGACCCGTTCCCGTTGGAAGCATACATCCGTATCCCGATCCCCAAGTCAGAAAAAGCTTGCATGATCACGGCGCCAACGCCTCCGCTCTGTGCGACGACCGAAATGTACCCGGGCTCCGGAAATGTGAATGTGAAATTGCAATAAGCCCGCAATGCGGGATCTGAATTGATGATTCCCTGGCAGTTCGGCCCGAATATCCTTATTCCATAATGTTTTGCCCTGGAGAGAAAATCATTTTCCAGTGCCAGACCTTCTGCCCCCATTTCCCTAAACCCTGCAGTGTTGATAATGATCGCCCTGACTCCCTTTTTGCCGCAGTTTTCCACTTCCTCAGGGACAAAAGGCGGAGGAATAACAATATGAGCAAGATCCACTTCCCCCGGAATATCCATAATGGAACTGTATGCTTTCAATCCCCTGATCTCATCCACCTTTGGATTGACAGGATAGATCGGGCCTTTATATCCGTAATGGAGCAGGTTTTTAATGATCACATTCCCGATGGATAATTCTTTGGCTGATGCTCCGATCAGTGCAACGGCTTTTGGTTTGAATAACGGATCTAAATTATTGCTCATATACAACGATATGGAGTTTTAATGATTAATTCCTGTCATTGTTAAGTTTGTGATACCTGAATCCTCCCCAAATTGCAGCACCCAGCGCTCCGGCAAAGATGGCATCGGGGTGCGCTTTTATCTTCAGCCCGAGATGACTCTCCTCAATCAGTTCCTCAACCGCTTGGATCATGCCCTTGTTCATGGCCATTCCACCTGTTAATGCAACCGGTGAACCGGCATTAAGCGAACTAAGCAGTTTGATGATTTTATTTGCGATGGATAAATGAATTCCTTTGATAATATCTGGTGTGGAGATACCCCTGGATACCATGTTGATGACATCTGTTTCTGCCAGGACAGAGCAAATTCCTGATGGCGTCTCGGGTGCTGTCGATTTCAGCGATACAGCACCTACTTCTTCAATGGCCAGACCGAGGTAACGTGAAATATTCTCAATGAACTGGCCCGATCCTGAGGCACATTGACCCGTCATTTTGTAATCCAGTACTTTCCCCAATTCGTTTATTTTGATTGCCCTGACATAGAGCGCTCCCATATCGACAACGGTCACGGAACCCGGACATAAAAAAACACCTCCCTTTGCATGGGTGGTCATGCTATAGAAATGTCCGGTAGCCCGCTTCAGCAATTCCCCCTCTCCTGTTGAAGCCAGATAGGCAACATCCTGAATTCCGAGGCGGTTATTCTCCAGGAGCTGATCAATGAGCTGATCCGCCACGATTTCCGGATTTCTCTTCCGGATTTTTTCCGTAATCTTATCTATCAGCACGGGATTGCCGGAATACTTTAGCAGAACAACCTTGATGATGCTGCTACCCACATCAATGCCTATCGTATATATTTTTTTATCCATTTCGCCGTTAATTCCCTTCTTCATGATAATTCGATCTTTTTTTGAAGGTTACTGTTATTGGGTTCTTCTCGCAAACAAAGCTCCTCCCAGCGCACCCATGAATATTGAATCGGGGTGAATGTTGATTTTGATATCCTCCCCGTAACTCTGGCGGACCAGTTCGGAAACATATTTTGACACCGCCTGATTCCTGGACACCCCGCCGGTAAATGTAAATTCGTTACGGACACCTCCGGAACGGGCCAGAAGCGACATAGCCCGCATCACAATGGCCCGGTGCAATCCGGCAAGAATATCCTGTCGTTTTTGCCCGACATTCAGCAATTCCCTGATCTCGGCAGCCGCAAATACGGTACAGGTGGAACAGATATTCACTTCATTTGTGGCTTCCATTGCCAGCGGCCCAAGTTCATTCAGCGAAATGCCGAACTCATCGGCGATATATCCCAGGTATCTGCCGCACCCGGCAGCACACCGGTCATTCATAAAAAAACTTGTTACAAGGCCATGGCTGTCCACCTGGATGGCCTTTGTGTCCTGCCCGCCAATATCCAGAACGGTTTTAGTCTTCGGAAAAATGGCATGCGCCCCGAATGCGTGGCACAGGATTTCCGAACGGATGGATTTTTCAGGGAAAGGCAATAACGCCCTGCCATAACCAGTCCCAACCATATTGGTGATATGAATATCCATATTAGCAACAAAACTGATATGCCCCTTTAAGGAATCATAAACTTGCTTAAAATTCCCTTTCAGAAGATTCAGTTCACTGTCGAAACTTACGCTGCTCTCCTCCGGGGAAGTCTCACCAACCCCTGCATACTTATCGTTCAAAAGCTCCATGGACTGGTATACCAGCTCCCTGAAATCATATTCGGTCAATTCATTTTCAACCTCGGTAATGCTTTTGTCGTAAACCAGCATCATGGGTTCAAAAAACTCTTTTCCTAATGAGGTCACCGCTTTATTGTACTTCTCACTGATCATATCCCTGAAAAACTGATTTTTTGCTCCAAGGTTATGACTCAGGTACTCCTCCAATATAGCAGGTCCGATACTTTTGACGATACCCTCAATGTAGCCCGATATGGAATCCTTTAATTCATTTTTAATTGAAGTAGCAATGATATCCCTGAACTTAATATTTAACCGGTCAAGACGTCTTTTGAATTGGATATATTGGAATAAAGATTCAACATCATTAATGTATCGTCTGTATTCAGGTTTGGTTTGGATCTCATCGTCCAGCTTCATTTTCAGAATAGTAAACCTGGCATTATATATGGCTTCCAGGCGCGCTATCTCAGTCGCAACCGTATAGTTGGCCCGGGTGTTGGTGATCCCTCTTCCAATGATCCTATCCTCCTCATCGATTATAACAGCTTTAGAGGTTGTGGATCCCAGATCGATTCCCAGATAGTATTTCTTCATTAACTTTAGCGTTATCCGGTTATTTATTCAGTATATATTTTCGTTGTTCAAGCATCTGGAAAAATGATTCCAGCCGGTTTTTGATATTAGAGTAAGAAAAATACCGCGGAT
>JGI24136J36422_10000775_pt1 | contig 11838 bp, 11 predicted proteins | sample BarGraNGADG00212_2_FD_36422 | JGI IMG/M metagenome (IMG submission 36422)
ATCTCGGAGATCATCAGTTCGGTCATTTTCGGAAGATCAAATTCGCTGGAAAGTCCCCAGTCCTTCTTTGCAACCGAATCATCAATACAGGCCGGCCAGGAATCGGCGATGGCCTGGCGGAAATCAGGTTTATAGGTGATCAAAAAATCAGGGATGTGTTTCCGGATCTCGTCTGCCAGTTGGCGGGGATTAAAACAGATCCCGGCAACGTTATAGCTGGAGTGCAGGCTCAGCTTCGACGAATCTGCTTCCATCAGGTCGATTGTAGCCTTAATGGCATCCGACATAAACATCATTGGAAGATCCGATTCGGGACCGAGAAAACATTCATATTTCTTCTGGCGGATGGCATCGTAAAAGATTTCAACGGCATAGTCGGTAGTCCCGCCGCCGGCTTCGGTCTTATAGCTGATCAACCCCGGGTAACGAAGGCTGCGGGTATCCACTCCGTATTTATTGTAGTAATATTCGATCCAGCGTTCGCCGGCAAGCTTGCTGATCCCATAAACCGTGTTCGGCTCCATAATGGTATACTGGGGTGTATTGTACCTCGGGGTAGTAGGTCCGAAAACCGCAATGGAGCTTGGCCAGAAAACTTTTTTGATCTTCAGTTCGCGGGCCAGCTCGAGCACATTGATCAGGCTTTTCATGTTGATCTCCCAGGAAGCCAGCGGCCTTTTTTCTGCATTTCCCGAAAGGATGGCAGCAAGATGGTAAACCTGTGTTATTTTTTCGTGTTCGAGGATGAGTTGAAGCTTAGATGTATCCAGCACATCCAGTATCTCGAACTTGCCTGAATCAGATATTTCTGCCGGAGCAGGACGAATATCGGTAGCAATTACATTCGCAAACCCATATTTCTTTCGCAATTCGAGTGTCAGTTCCGAACCAATCTGCCCGGAACAGCCAATGACTAAGATTTTTTCCATCCGAAGGGAAGTTTGTTGAGAAATTTCTGTAAAAGTAGAAAGAAATTATCATTCCGGGTTTGGACAGAGCCATTAATGGTGCAGGAAATCGTAACTATTTTAACAGGACTGTAATGAACAGAAAAAAAAGTCCTGCAGAAATTCTGATACGATGGTATCATTCTGCAGGACGTTCACCAATTAAGGAAAGGAAATCTACCGTGTCCTTATTTTTTTATTGGTTCTGTTTTCTTTTCTACTGGTTTTGCTGCTTCCTTCGTTGTGGTTGTTGTGGTTTTTACTTTTTTCTTTGAAGCCGGCTTTGCTGCTTCCTTCGTTGTGGTTGTTGTGGTTTTTACCTCTGTAGTTGCAGCAGGTTTTGCTGCTTCCTTCGTTGTGGTTGTTGTGGTTTTTACTTCCTTTGTTGAAGCAGGCTTTGCTGCATCTTTCGTTGTGGTTGTTGTGGTTTTTTTGGTTTCTTTCTTTACTTCCTGACCAAACATTACTGCTGTACTAAATACAGCTACCAGGATAAATNCCAATGCTTTTTTCATAACTCAGATTTTTTATTAAGGTTGTTTTAAATATNATTTGAGTGCAAAGGTGAAATCGAAAAATGAAGGAATTCTGAAGTTGAAAAAAAATCTCTAATTTTACTGTCTGAACTCAAACAGGATGGAATCCAGCATAATTATTTATAACACNCTGAGCCGGACGAAAGAAGACTTTCAGCCACTCAATCCACCATTTGTTGGTATGTATGTTTGCGGGCCGACTGTTTATGGCGATCCGCACCTGGGGCATGCACGCCCGGCCATTACGTTCGACCTGGTTTTCCGCTACCTTCAACAGCTGGGTTACAGGGTCAGGTATGTCAGGAATATCACGGATGTAGGGCATCTTGAAAATGATGAGGATGAAGGGGAGGACAAGATCGCCCAAAAAGCACGGGTGGAGCAGCTGGAACCCATGGAAGTTGCCCAGTATTATTCTGATCGCTATTTCCTGTTCATGGAGGCGCTGAATGTGAAGCGCCCATCCATCGAACCCAGGGCATCGGGCCACATTCCTGAACAGATCGAAATGATCCTGAAAATAATTGATGCAGGATATGCCTATGTGGTCAATGGTTCCGTTTATTTCGACGTCATAAAATACAACGAAAAATACAATTACGGGAAACTTTCCGGAAGGATCCTGGAAGACCTGCTCTCCAATACCCGCGAACTCGAGAAACAAGAGGAGAAAAGAAACCCGGTGGATTTTGCCCTCTGGAAAAAGGCGCAACCCGAGCACATTATGCGGTGGGCGGCTCCATGGAGTGAGGGTTTCCCTGGCTGGCACCTCGAATGCTCCGCAATGGGAAACAAATATCTCGGTGAGCATTTCGACATTCATGGCGGTGGTATGGACCTGATGTTCCCCCATCATGAATCGGAGATTGCCCAATCACGCATCGCCAATGGCTCCGATTCGGTGAAATACTGGATGCACAACAACATGATCACCATCAACGGGCAGAAAATGGGTAAGTCGCTGGGCAATTTTATCACCCTGGAAGAATTTTTTACAGGAAAACACCCAGGTCTCAGCCAGGCATACAGCCCGATGACCATCCGGTTTTTTATCCTGCAGGCGCATTACCGCAGCACCCTCGATTTCTCGAATGAAGCCCTGCAGGCAGCTGAGAAAGGATTTAAGAAGTTGCTTTCAGGCATTGAAACATTGCGGAAAATCCTTCCTTCGGATCCCTCAGTTACTCCATCCAATTTCAACATCCGGCAATTGATGGACAATTGCTACCAGGCGATGAACGATGATTTCAACAGCCCCATGGTGATCGCAAATCTCTTTGAAGGTGTAAGAATCATCAATTCGGTGTGGGATAAAAAAGAAACCATCAGCCTCCCGGATCTCGAACTCCTGAAAAACATGTTCGGTATTTTCATCTTTGATATCCTGGGATTAAAAGAAGAATCGCCGGAAGATCAGAATGATGTTGTAAAGGGACTCATGGATCTTATTCTTACCATCAGGAAGGATGTAAGGGAAAAAAAGGATTTTTCGACCTCGGACCAGATCCGTGATGCCTTGCAGAATTTGAAGATCTCGGTAAAAGATACCAAAGAAGGACCTGTCTGGACTATCGATTAATTTATTTATTTCTCGCAGATTAACGCTGATTTAATGCAAATTTTCGCAGAAAAGATGAACAAAGATCAATAACCATCTGACAAATTGAAACAAATTAATCTGCGTGAATCTGCGGTTTAATCTGCGAAAACCTGCCTACCGGCAGGCAGGTCAGCGAGAACGTTCTTTAGTAAAACCACAAATCTCATCAAACTATAAAACCCAATTATTTACCCATGAAAACTTTCAAACTACTTGTAGCATTACTTGCATCAGCAGCGCTGATATCAGGCTGTCAATCCAAAAAGGAAAACATGAAAAAAGAACTGGTTGANTTCATCCGGAAATTTGATTCGGTCTACATCCCATTGTACAAGGCCAATACACTTGCCAGCTGGGATGCTGCCATCTCNGGGAAACCGGAAGACTTTAAGAAATCGGAAGAGCTGCAAATGAAATTGGTGAAACTGTTTGCCGATAAGGGATCCTTAAAAAAATTAGACAGCATCAAGGTTTCAGGAATGATCACTGATTCATTGCTGCTTCGTCAACTCGACGTTCTTTACCGGGCTTTCATGATGGCAAAAGCCGATACGGCCAAGCTGAATGCTACGGTGCGCATGCAAAGCGGCATTGAACAGAAATATGGGAATTTCCGCGCCATCGTTAAAGGCAAAAAGATGAATGATAATGAGGTGGAAAATATTTTGCGGAATTCAAAGGATGTGAACGCCCAGAAGGAAGCCTGGATCGCACAAAAGAAAATCGGCCCTGTGGTGGCTGCAGATATCATTGCACTGGTTAAGAAAAGGAATGAAATCGCAAAGGATCTTGGCTTTAAAAATTATCATGAGATGAGCCTCACGCTGGGCGAACAGGATCCGAAAGTGATCAGCGAACTTTTTGATCAGCTCAACAGTCTCACAAAAAGCGCTTTTGCAGAAGTGAAGAACGATATCGACAACTATTTTGTCACTTATTATAACCTGAAAAGCAAGGCAGAACTGATGCCCTGGAACTACCAGAACCGTTTCTTTCAGGAAGCCCCGAAGATCTATGCCGTAGACCTCGACAAGTTTTATAAGGATAAGAAAATTGAACAACTTACTTCAACTTTCTATGCCGGTATCGGGCTTCCGATCGATGACATGTTAATAAACAGTGACCTGTTCCCGAAGGAAGGGAAAAACCAGCATGCTTTCTGCACCGACATTGACAACAAAGGAGATGTACGCGTTCTCTGCAATATTACGCCCAATTCCAACTGGATGAATACCATGCTTCATGAATTCGGCCATGCGGTGTATGATAAGAACATCGATACCACTTTACCATTTATCCTGAGAGATCCTGCTCACACCTTCACAACGGAAGCCATCGCCATGATGTTTGGAAGGTTTGCCTCCAACCCTCAATGGCTTAAAGATAACCTTGGGATTTCAGATGAGGAAAAAACCAAGATTGCCGAAAACTGTTTCAAAACGCTGCGTCTTGAACAGCTTGTTTTCAGCCGCTGGGCCCAGGTGATGTATCGGTTTGAAAAAAGCATGTACGACAATCCCGACCAGGACCTCAACAAACTCTGGTGGGACCTTGCTGAGAAATACCAGCTTTTGAAACGCCCTGAAGGCCGCAATGAACCCGACTGGGCTACCAAGATCCACATTGCTTCTTATCCATGCTATTATCACAATTACCTGCTGGGAGAGTTGCTGGCATCGCAACTGTATTATCATATTGTCGGAACCCTCCTTAAATCGGATGATTACAAATTCCAGAGTTTTACCGGGAAAAAAGAAGTCGGCGACTACCTGAAGAAAAATATTTTCCTGCCGGGTTCGAAATACTACTGGAACGATATGATTGAAAAGGCTACCGGGGAGAAACTGACGCCGAAATATTATGCAAAGCAGTTTGTGAAATAGATCAAACAACCTTGACGAGGTAATAATTTTTCTTCCCTTTCTGGACGAGCAGGTATTTGTTGTTGAGTAGCCGGGATTCATTGATTTCAAAGTCTTCCGTGACTTTTTCCTTGTTGATGGCCACACCACCTTCTTTCAGCATGCGGCGCGCTTCACCTTTGGAAGGAAAGATCTGCGTAGCTCCGGCAAGGAAGTCAACAACATTCATTGTTTTCGCTATTTCGCCTTTTGCTACTTCGCTTTGCGGCACTCCTTCGAAAACAGAAAGAAGGGTCTCTTCCGAAAGTTTTTTCAGAGTTTCCGTGGTTCCCTTCCCGAAGAGGATTTCCGAAGCTTCAACTGCAGAAAGATACTCTTCTTCCGAATGAACACGGATCGTGATGTCTTTGGCCAGCAGTTTCTGTAAGGTGCGCAGGTGAGGGGTTTCCGTGTGTTGCCTGATCACTTCGTGGATCTCTTCTTTTGAAAGAAGGGTGAATTTCCGGATGTATTCAGCAGCATCTTCATCGCTGGTATTTAGCCAGAACTGGTAGAATTTGTAAGGAGAGGTTTTTTTCGGATCCAGCCAGATGTTCCCGGCTTCGGTCTTTCCAAATTTCCCGCCGTCGGACTTGGTGATGAGCGGACAAGTGAGGGCGTAAGCCTCGCCGCCCAACTTCCGGCGGATTAGTTCTGTCCCGGTTAGGATGTTTCCCCATTGATCCGAGCCACCCATCTGGAGTTTGCAGTTCTTGTGTTCGAAAAGCCAGCAAAAATCATAACCTTGTAACAGCTGGTAGCTGAATTCGGTAAAGGAGATACCGGCTCCTGATTCCATGCGGTTCTTCACGGAATCCTTCGCCATCATGTAATTTACAGTGAGGTGCTTGCCAACTTCCCGCAGGAACTGGAGAAACCCGAATTCCCTGGTCCAGTCGTAGTTGTTAACCAGCTCTGCCGGGTTCACCGGGTTGGTGAAATCAAGAAATTTTTCCAGTTGTTTCCTGATGCATTCCTGATTGTGTCTGAGCACGGTTTCGTCGAGGAGGTTTCGTTCTTCGGATTTTCCTGAAGGATCGCCAACCATACCGGTAGCACCGCCAATCAGTGCAATGGGTTTGTGCCCGGTTCGCTGAAAATGTACCAGCATCATTATCGAAGCGAGGTTCCCGATATGCAGGGAATCGGAAGTAGGGTCATAACCAATATAGGCCACAGTCATTTCTTTCAACAACTGTTCTTCCGTACCGGGCGTTACATCATGGATCATACCACGCCAACGGAGTTCTTCGATGAAGTTCATTTTCGCTTTCTTTTCTGCAAAAATAGAAAAATCCTGCGATTCTAGCTGAGAAACCAGACGAATGACTTTACCCGGGTTCAATGTTAAGGGGTATCATTTTTTTCAACCATTGAATAACTTTTACATTTTTTTTATATATTTGGTTTACATTATGATCCTGTTCCTTCATTATGAAATGTAAATTTACTTCAATGATGCGGACTTGTTTTACAAACACAAATAAGCATGGGAATAATTCCATGCGGTTTTTATCCGACCTATTAATAAAAATTTATTCCGTATGAAAAAATTTCTTTTACTCCTGTTCATTCTTTGCATGATTGTTACAGGAAGTACAGCCCAAGCCGTTAACCGGCAGAAAATGATGAAAGAAGCCATGAACGAACTTCAAGTATGGCTTAAGAAAATCCCGGGAGGAAATGAATCTGGTTACGGTTTTACGAACCGTGATGAGTTTTCTCTTGCAACATTGGGTAACCCTTACCAGGTGTTTACCCTTACCGGAGATTTCTTCAAAGAAAAAATCCAACCAGGNAAAAATTACCTGAAAGCAACAGGAGAATGGCGGATACCAGTCATGGTTAACCAGGAATACCGGGCCATCATCACTGTATTTAATGAGAATAACAAGTGGAAGATCATGGAGCTTGGCGCCAGAGTTCTTGCACGGGAATTGCAGGAATTTGAACGATATCCTGAACTAANNAAAAATGACGGCCTCCGGTTACTCAGAGTCTTTCAGTTGCAGAGTGATTTCTTGTTTGCCGGTGATCCTTCCTTGTCCTCGGGGGAAATAACCGTCTATCCGATGCATTCAGCCTTTATGAATATAGCGAAGATCAAAGAAGATTCAAAGATAAAATGGGGTCTGAATGAATTGCTGCCATACATCAAAGAGAGTATCAGGTAATGGAATATATTCAAAAACCATGACAACCATGAAACGAGCATATTGGAAAAACATCAGTAAGCATGAAAATTATTCCATTCGGGTACTATCCGGCCTGATGACTAAAAATTATTTGCGGATGAAAAAAAATCTATACATAACCGGAATAATCCTTTTCCTGGGATTTAATACTGGATTACGAGCCCAGGTTCTAAATGTCGGTGAATTTATCCAGGAGCAGGATCAATGGTGCTGGTCCGGCTCCACCGCCTGTGTTCTGGATTACTTCTGTACACCTACCCCGCAATGTGCGATTGCAGAATACACCCGGGAAGTAGCAACCTGGCACGATTTCGGATCAACCGATTGTTGCGTAAATCCGGGTCTCGGTTGCAATTACTGGAATTATAACTGGGGCTACGCGGGAAGCATGCAGGATATCCTGATCCATTTTGCAGGCATCGATAATCCGGGGATAGCAACATACCTGGATATTTCCCAGATTCATACGCGGATCCAGGGGAACCGGCCTTTCATATTTCGGTGGGGATGGACAACGGGTGGAGGTCATTTCCTTGTGGGGCATGGACTGGTTAATATGGATATGTATTACATGAACCCATGGTTCGGCGAAGGATTGACCATTTCGGATTACGATTGGGTGATAAGCAATCCGGATCATACCTGGACCCATACCAACGATATTACCACTCCTTCTCCCAAGCCTTACCCCGTTTTATCCATGTCCGGCCCCATTTTAGTTACCAAAGGAAGCACTGCAGTAAATTTTACAACGGAGACACTTACCAATGCTACAAACTATATCTGGGAAATCAATCCCTCCACTGCCGGTTCGATTATTTCAGGTGGGACAACCGGTGTACTTAACCTCACCAACACCTTCACCGGACTCTTATATGTGAAAGTGAAGGGTCATAATAATTGCGGGAACGGGGCTTCCGATTCCTTGGCTGTTACCGTATATGATCCCGTCATCATTGTTCCGTTAGCCGGGGAAAATTTTATTGAAATTTATCCTATTCCGAGTAATGGGATCATTCATATTGAATGCGGTCAACCCGATCCCGGTCGATGGCTTGAAATTATATCCCTGACCAGTCAACAGGTTATAAAAATACCGGTAACGGGGAAACAATCAACCCTTGATCTATCGAACCAGCCCAAAGGACTTTATTTCGGAAAAATCACAGGAACAGTGGTAAACAAGGTAATAAAACTGGTTCTCGAATAGGAAGGAGTCAAACCGTATTACAGGATGATCTGAAATTTTTTGTAATATAATTACATATAAAAAAGCAGGAACAATGCAGGCAGCAGGATCCCGATAAGGGTCAACCAGGCGCCCCGTTTTAATATCCCGTTTTTCCCTTTGAGTACAAACATGCCGGTGATAGCCAGGAAGATCAGTGCGACGGCATAAAGGTCGGAAAACCAGGTATAGAGCTTCTTGATATTATTGTAATGCAGGAGGTTGAATTCCCGGATCCCNTAGAGNGGTGTTTTCTTCTCAACCTGNGCGGAACCGCTAGTCAGGTCAATATAAACAGANCCCATCGATAAAAAAATCTCCAGGGACTTTGTTCCGAGAACATGGCTTTTATAATGATCTTTTTCTCCGAGGCGGTCCAGTACAGAAAAAACGTAAGCCTCAGTCACACTGCCGTCCTTGGGTAAAGGGACAATAACTTCCTTGTAAGATTTGGCGTAATCGGGATGAATAAGATCGCCTGATTTAAAATGATTCAGAACGATCCCCGAAATGGCATAGATCAGTGTCATTCCTATGCAAAGGTAACCTGTATCGCGGTGTATGGCATTATTCCAACGCCGGAGCGTTTTGGTCTGCATGTTTACTTTTTAATCTCCTCAAATTTGCTTGCCTCGATGGAATAGAATGAGAGATGATCCTTGCCGCTGTTTTTCAGATCCTCACGAAGCGAATTGATTTGGTCCAGTTTGTCCTGCGTATCCTGGTCTTCATGACCTTTTGCACCGGTGTGAACTCCGGCATCGTGGTTTTCCTCGGGTTTATTTACTTCATTCTCCCATTCATTCAGGTATTTTTCATCGATTTTTTCTTCTTTCAATATGCCGAGAACACGCAGACGGCTTCCGACCAGTTTTTCGTCGAATTTGGGAATGTCTTTCCCCGCAGTCACTTCAACTCTTACACTGTCATTTCCGTCAACAAGGAACATGCGTTTACCGCCATGCTTGCAGGTATGAAGAACGGTGCCTTCAATGATTANGGTTTTTTCGACAATTCCCGCAGCCTGATTCTCAAAAGTTGCGACGGCCACTTTGACGGCATCCCCGGGATCAANCCCTTTTGAGCCCATGTTACAGGCCGAAAGTGTCAATGCCATGATTCCTATTGAAAAGATTAGTTTTCTTGCCATAATCATAATGGGGTTTTACTGGTTTTATGCAAAGATGAAAAAAATCAGGGTCAAAACAAAATCACTGGCGAACTTACCACTCAATCTTTGGTAAGAATTCATATAAACGATTTACTGATTCATCCCTGCATGGGTATTTCCATCAGCAGGATCTCGGAATTTTCCAGGGCTGTTAAAGAAAGGGAGGGGGTATCGCGGAATCCGCCTCCGTCGCGCCGGTCAAGTTGTGTTCCGGAGATCATGGCCGATCCTTCCATCATGAAAACATAGGCGCCACTTCCGGGTTTCTGAAATAAGTAATCCGCCGAATTTCCCTTCTCCAATGAAATCAGCGAGAACCATGCATCCTGGTTGATCCATACTGCTTCGCTCTCCGTCGGTGATACAACACGTTGCCAGCGGTTTTTTCTTCCGGCAGGGTCATAGGTTTTCTGATCGTAACGGGGCGTGATATTCTTCAGTTTCGGATAGACCCAGATTTGCAATAACCGCAAGGGATGATCAGGATCAGGATTGTATTCCGAATGAAAAATTCCGGTTCCTGCCGACATGATCTGTACATCCCCGCTCAGGATCAGCATTGTATTTCCCATGCTGTCCTTATGTTCCAGTTTTCCTTCCAGAGGGATGGTAACGATTTCCATGTTATCATGTGGATGACGGTCGAAGCCCATTCCGGCATCGATAAAATCATCATTCAAAACCCGCAATGCACCGAAATGAACTCTTCCCGGATCATAATAATTTGCAAAACTGAAGGTATAGTTGGTTTTCAGCCAGCCATGATCGGCATGTCCGCGTGTTCCAGCCTTATGAATAATAGCCTGCATCTTTTTTGTGTTTTGAAAACCAGTGAAGATCAGCTCTTCGCCAATTCTACGTTCATCATTAGTTTTATTTCATCTGCAACGACGATGCCACCCGCTTCGGTGATGGCATTCCAATGCAATCCGAATTCCTTGCGGTTAATCTTACCCGTCAGCTCAAACCCAGCCTTAGTATTTCCATATGGATCTTTTACGATTCCGCCGAATTCGCCTTCCATTTCCACTTGCTTTGTCGTTCCGCGGATCGTAAGGTCGCCGTTAAGTACAAAACCGGAATCTCCTTTTTTTCGAAGACTTTTCGAAACAAAAGTGAGTTCAGGATGATTGGCGGCATCAAAGAAATCCGGTGATTTGAGATGGTTGTCGCGGTCGGGCTGGTTCGTGTTGATGCTGTTGACATCTGCCTTGAAATCGATCCGGGCATCGGTAAAATCATCACCGTTAGCGTAGACGGTTGCCTCGAACTTGTCAAAACCTCCGGTAACATTTGCTATTACAAGGTGTTTTACTTTAAAGTGAATTTCACTATGTGCAGGGTCGATGACCCACTTTGTTTTTTCTGCCTGATTCATGGTGTTTTTATTGTTTGGTTTATCACGACAAAGGTAAGTCGCCATGGAAGGCCGGGAAAGGGAAAAACACAGGGAAGAATGGTATAAATAGTGGATGACCTACAAATGGTGCGCTTCCCTGAACTCGCCGATGGAATTTCCGGTGAAGCTTTTAAAGAATTTGCTAAAATGCGACGGGTCACCGAAACCCAGGTCATAACCGATCTCCTTGATGCTTTTACTGGTAAACAGTGACAGGCGTTTGGTTTCAAGGATCAGCCGGTTCTGTATATATTCTTTGGCCGGCTTATGAATGGCCGAACTAATCACTTCATTGAGGTACCCCGGTGAAACATTCAGCTCCTTCGCATAATCCTGCACCTGATGCCATTCGGTAAAATGCTGTTCCACGAGTCCTTTGAACCGCNGAACCAGCGAGCGCCCGACCTCGATATTCTGTGTATTGCTATCAGGGAATAAAGAACATTGTCCATTGCACGCGATGAGGAACAGCTTCAAATAGGCGCCGATGGTCTCGAATTTCATTTCATCCGTTGATTTAAAGGCTTTGTTCATCGCATCGGCGAAAGTCATCAGCTGTAATGAAACCATTTCGTTCAGCGGCAGGGGTGGTGTTTCATCGCTATCACGGAATAACCTCAGGTTTGAAATGAAGTCTTCATGGATGCTGTTCTTTTGAAGAAATTCTGGGGTAAAGAGGATCACGAAGCCTTTTGGTCCCGGGTCGGTGACCACTTGATGAACCTGCAACGGACTCACAAAGAAGATTGAACGGGGTTCAATGGGATACTCGTGAAAATCGATGATGTGCTTTCCTGTGGCGGTGAATGACCAGATGATGGAATAATAATTGTGCCGGTGAGGATCGTCTGCAATACCTCC
>JGI24136J36422_10000776_pt1 | contig 11837 bp, 9 predicted proteins | sample BarGraNGADG00212_2_FD_36422 | JGI IMG/M metagenome (IMG submission 36422)
CCCCGGGAAACCGGGTTTTTTTTATTTACATCCTCAAAGTCAAGGGGATAGTTTTGTAAAGTAAGGGAATTAGACATGTTTTTATGCAATTGCATCTAATTGTTGAATTAATATCCAACGCTTTGATTTTTAGATTAATTTTACCAGACATTGCCTGTTATAACAGCGCTAAATTCCCAAAAACCTTTTCCCATGATCACCAGGAAGTTGAAATTCGCAGAACCGGTAAAAGAAAAAATATCCATAAAAACAACAATAAGTCAGTTTTCCATAGTGGGCATGGGCTCCGACCGCAAGCAGGCGGAACAAGAATTAATAATTGCTGACAAAGAACTTGTCTTTCAAAACGAAGAGAAAGGAAAACGGGCAAAAGAATTAATCATTGCCAACAAAGAACTTGACTTTCAAAACGAAGAAAAAGAAAAGCGTGCAGCTGAGTTAATACTTGCAGACAAAGAAATTGTATTTCAAAACGAAGAGAAAGAAAAACAAGAAGCTGCTAATAAAGAACTCGAAGCATTCAGCTATTCTGTTTCTCACGATCTGCGGGCACCCCTAAGACATATTGGTGGTTTTGTTGATTTGCTGATTAAAAATAATTCAGCTCAACTTGACGAGAAAGGGTTAAGATATTTGAACATCATTTCAGAATCATACAATGAAATGGGGAATCTCATCGATGCATTATTAACCTTTTCAAGATTTAGCAGGGCCGAACTGCAACGAACAAAAATCGATTCAAAAAGCCTGATAAACAGTGTAATTAAAACTTTTAGCGATGAAATAGCTGGTAGAAATGTTGAAATAAATGTCTCTGATCTTCCGGATACAATGGGTGACGAAACCTTAATCAATCAGGTTTGGGTTAATTTGATCTCAAACGCATTGAAATATTCCCGAAACAAAGAAAAAACAGTGATTGATATTGGAGCTAAAATAGAGAATGACCAGACAATATTTTATGTCAGGGATAACGGTGCCGGATTTGATATGAAATATGCAGATAAACTATTCGGAGTTTTCCAGCGGTTGCATAAAGCCAGGGATTTTGAAGGGATTGGAATTGGGCTTGCCAATGTGAATAGAATAATTGTGCGGCATGGTGGAAGATGTTGGGCAGAAAGTGAAGTCGGCAAAGGAGCCACATTTTTCTTTAGCAAACCGGTTGATTAGAAAATATGATGAGAGGTCAGAAGACACAAGTTGGAAGTTAGAGGGTGNAAGTCGGAAGACGGAATAGAAAAGAGAGAAAAGGGAAGTCGGCAGTCGGAAGGAGGAAGAGGGAAACTTTGTTCTTCTGACTCCGGACTTTTAGTTCAAGACTATATCTAAAAATTTACTTAAATAGTAGTATAACTAATAAAAGAATCAAATTATGAAAGCAGAAGTAAAAAGAATTCTTATTGTGGACGACAGTGCTAAAGATGTTGAACTTGTCATCGAAGCCCTTTCTGAAAAAAATCTTGCAAACGACGTTGATATTGCTGAAGACGGAGTAGAGGCATTAGACTATCTGTACAAACGTGGAAAATTTACTGGTTATGAAAATGGCAATCCCGCTGTAATTCTATTAGACATAAAAATGCCCAGGATGAATGGAATAGAAGTGCTTAGACACATCCGCAATGATCCTAAGTTTAAGTTTATTCCGGTTATCATGGTAACCTCATCACGTGAAGAAAAAGATCTGATTGAGAGTTACAAACTTGGTGCTAATTCATATGTGGTTAAACCTGTTGATATTATTCAGTTCATTGATGCAATTAAAACTTTAGGACAATATTGGGCTGTCATTAATCAACAGCCGTCTGTCTGCCCGCAAATAGATTAAATCTTTTAAAACCACCTTGATACCTGCGACCATGAATAAGAAAATAGGAATACTGCACCTTGAAGATTCTTTAAAAGATTCTGAGTTAATACACTTTTTAATTGAAAGTGGAGAAATTGGGCATGAATATTTTTTGGCCGAAAACGAAAAAGATTTTCTAAATTTCCTGGAAACAGAAAATATCGACATCATATTATCTGACTACAGCCTGCCCGATTACAATGGCAACGAAGCATTAAAGGTTGCAAGAGAAAAATATTCCAATTAGGAACTTATAATTTGTAAGTTCAACAACTGTTAAAACCTCTAAATCACCTGAAAAAGACTATAAAGCCGCCCATTTTGGGGAGATTTGGAGGGGTAAAGTGATGATGAATTTACAATTGGAGAGTATAAGTTTTCATAATATGTCTTTTAAAACAACCTTTTTTTCTGTAAGACAATATCGCCGGAAAGAACTTCTCATTCCAAAATAAACCGACTTAGCAAATCGGATATGCTATTAAAAGCAGAAGATCCTGCTAAAATTAAATTCGGTTCTATCTTGAGCGAATATAACCTTGAACCTGATTTGAACATATAACGCATACAAAACAGAAAGAGAAAATTTACTCTGTAAAATGAGATATAAAGACACATCGGAACTGGAAATTACTTTGTTATTGGAAGCTGTTTATCAGAAATACGGTTATGATTTTAGGCAGTATTCCAAAGCCCACATAAGACGCAGAATCATGAACAGACTGAAGCTGTCGGGTTTAGAGGATATTTCTCAAATGCAATCTAAAATTCTGAATGATGAAATATTTGCAGCCAACTTTTTACAGGACTTATCAATAACAGTAACCGAAATGTTTCGCGACCCTGGCTTTTATAGGTCATTACGAGAAAATGTAATACCTATTTTAAAAACCTATCCGTTTATAAAAATATGGCATGCTGGCTGTTCAACGGGCGAAGAAGCATATTCAATGGCCATTATTATGCAGGAAGAAGGCTTGTATGACAGAACTACAATTTATGCTACTGATTTCAACCAACAGGCTTTGAATCAGGCAAAAGAAGGAATTTTTTCTAATGCAATGATAAAGGAATATACTGTCAATTATCAATTGTCGGGAGGAATAGAATCTTTTTCGAATTATTATATGTCCAATTATGATAACGTTATCATGAATCAATCCTTGAAAAAAAACATTGTATGGGCGAATCATAATTTGATAACTGATAGTGTATTTGCAGAAGTTCACATGGTATTATGCAGAAATGTGCTTATTTATTTTGATATAAATTTACAAAATAAGGTGCAAATGATTTTTTATAATAGCCTGATTAATGGTGGCGTTTTATGTTTGGGTTCAAAAGAAAGCATACAGTTTACAGATTTGCATGATAAATATACTGAGCTGGATAAAAAACAACGAATATTTAAAAAGAAATATTAAAAAATGTATTACGAAGCAATTGTAATAGGGACTTCTTCTGGAGGAATGAATGCTTTGAAATTTTTATTCTCAGCCTTGCCTGTAGATTTCAATATACCAATTATTATTGTGCAACACATAAGTCCACGTTCCGATAACCAATGGATAAAACTTTTAAATAATAACAGCAAACTCTATTTAAAAGAAGCAGATGAAAAAGAAAAAATTGAACATGGAAAAGTTTACATCGCTCCGCCTAATTATCATTTGATGATCGAGAGAAATAAAACATTTTCCCTTACAATAGATGAGCGTGTAAATTATGCAAGGCCATCAATTGATGTATTGTTTGAATCGGCTGCCGAAGCCTATAAAACCAAATTGATTGGTGTGATACTTACAGGCTCTAATAATGACGGGACCAAAGGCATAAAACGAATAAAGGAATGCGGTGGTTTAACAATTATTCAGGATCCGGAAACGGCTGAATCTTCATATATGCCTGCTTCAGCCATTGCCTCAATGCAACCGGATTATATTTTATCACTGGAGGATATAACAGAGTTGCTAATTAAAATAGCCTAAATTTTGAATGCCAATACAATAGAAACAACGTAACTTTAACTTTATAAATAATAAAATGAAAATGACACTTGGTAGAAAAATCTTAATAGGATTTATTGCATGTGCCTTGATACTTGTCGGAGTAGCAATTTTCTCTTTTAAAAACAGCGAAAAATTTATTGCATCAAATGCTAAGGTGGATTTTACCAATCAGGTATTGTCTGAATTCAATCAAATACTGGTTTTCACTATTGATGCTGAAACGGGCATACGAGGTTATGTCATTACAGGCGATACTAATTATATGGAACCTTATTCAAATGCCTATACAAAAGTAGTCGAACATCTTGGTATAGTAAAGGAACTAACAAAAGATAATCCTGATCAGCAAAAAAACATTGAGGAACTTGACAAAGAAATCAAAATGCGTTTTGATTATTTAAATAGAACTATAGATTTTCGCAAAAAGGATTTTGAAAAGGCAAGGGAATCTGTTGCATCAGGTGAAGGCAAACAAATACAAGATGAAATAAGAAAAATAATTGACAGAGCAGAGAAAATAGAATATACTTTACTTGCCGAAAGAAAACAAGCAAGTGAGAACGATGCCAGCAATTTCAATTTTGTTTTTGCTGTTTTATTGCTTATTATTATTGCCATTCTTATTATTGTTTACAATATAGTTACTTCAAATTTAAGAGCTCTTAAAAGAGCCGAAACGGAAACTGCGGCTAAAAACTGGCTACTTACAGGTAATACCGAACTTAACGAAAAAATAAATGGAGACCAAAGCATAGAAGAGTTGGCTAACAATACAATTAGTTTTTTATGCAATTACCTGAAAGGAACCATAGGAGCTGTTTATTTGTTAGATGATAAAGACAATACACTAGTGCTTAGCGGACAATATGCCTTTTCATCACCGGAAGACACAAAAGAAAAATTCGCACTTAATGAAGGACTGATTGGTCAGGCGGCACGTGAAAAAAAACAAATTTCCTTAACAGAAATAACAGAAGAACACATTCGTATTACTTCATCATTTTTGAATGCTAAACCTAAAAACATACTAATTACACCATTCTTGTTTGAGGGAAAAACAGTGGGTGTAATAGAAATTGGCAGACTTACTGATTTCAACGAAATAGAAAAAGAATTCATTACTATTTCTATGGACAGTATCGCTATTAGTGTTAATACAGCCGTGGGGAAGAAAAATATTGAAAAATTGAATATCGAGTTGAAGGGAAAAGAACAGCAATTAAGTAATCAAATAAATGCAATTAACAAATCGAATGCTTCAATAGAATTTGATTTAAACGGTACTATTTTAGGTGCCAATGAAAATTTTCTTAACCTTTTGGGTTACACAGAAAATGAAATTGTGGGTAAACACCATAGAATTCTTGTGGAGAAAGACTATGCAGCTACAAAAGAGTATCGCCAATTCTGGGATAGTTTAAAAAAGGGCGAATTTCAGCAAGATGAGTTTATGAGAATTCATAAAAATGGAGAACCTGTTTGGTTGCTCGGTAGCTACAATCCAATTCTGGATGTATCCGGTAAACCATATAAAATATTGAAAATTGCAACAGATGTTACACTCGCAAAAAAACAAGCGCAGGAACTGGCTCAACAAACCGAAGAACTTCAAACACAGCAGGAAGAATTAAAACAAATGAATGAAGAGCTGGAAGAACAGGCGCAAAATCTGAAACAGCAGCAGGAGGAATTACAAATGACCAATGAAGAACTGGAAGAACAGACGCAGTCATTGGAAGAGAAAAACAAAGAAGTTGAAGCTTCAAAAAACGACATTGAACAGAAAACAAAACAACTTGAAATAAGCAGCAAGTATAAATCGGAATTTCTTGCAAACATGTCGCATGAGTTAAGAACACCGCTTAATAGTTTGCTTATCCTGTCAAAAGATTTATCTGAAAATAGAAAGAAAAACCTGGATAATGACCAGATTGAAAGCGCCGAAATAATTTATAAAAGCGGTACTGATCTGCTTGTATTAATTAATGAAGTTCTTGACCTCTCCAAGATAGAAGCAGGGAAAATGTCAATAAATATTGAAAGGGTATCGCTGAGCAATTTTGCAGATGAGCTTCTTCGTAATTTTAAACATCATGCTGAACAAAAAGGATTAACACTAGCTTGCCATTTGGATACTAACTTACCTGAATCCATCCGCACCGATTCACAACGTTTGANCCAGATATTGAAAAATCTTTTATCCAATGCCATAAAATTCACTGAGAAAGGAAGTGTAANTATAANTATTAACCGATATACGGAAAGTACGGTGATCATTTCCGTAACCGATACAGGTATNGGAATACAGGAAGACAAACAAATGTCAATATTTGAAGCCTTTCAACAAGTAGATGGGGGTATTTCCAGAAAGTATGGCGGTACAGGTTTAGGTCTCTCTATCTCACGTGAACTTGCAAAATTATTAGGAGCTGAAATTAAATTGAGCAGTAAATTAAACGAAGGATCTACTTTTTCAGTAATTATTCCGCTGGAAATATATCGCGAACAGGAACATGTCAGAACAAACACATTAAAAGAACCTGTTTTGTATAAACCCCGCTCTGAAAATGATACTAAATATCTAAATTATCCCGGTATAGAAGATGACAGAGATACAATAACCACAGAGGATAAAGTAGTACTCATTATTGAAGACGATCTGAAATATGCTTCTATACTTTTAAAGCAAGCCAACAATAAAAGATTTAAATGTTTGACGGCAGCAACCGGAGAAGATGGTTTATTGCTTGCTGCAAAATACAAACCGCAGGCAATCATTCTCGATATGAGTCTGCCCGGCATAAACGGACATGAAGTATTACTTGAATTAAAAGCAAATCCATCCGTAAGACATATACCGGTGCATATTATTTCGGCAAGTGAACGTTCGCTGGAGCCGATCAGAGATGGAGCAGTTGAGTATCTGATGAAACCGGTAGNAAAAAAAGATNTGGAAGAAACATTTAACAGAATTGAAAANTTTATCAGCAGAAAAATNAAAAATCTGCTAATCATCGAAGACAACGAAAATTCCCGAAAGGCAATGCGTATTCTCATTGGGAATGGAGATGTAAAATGTTTTGAAGCAGGAACCGGCAAAGATGCCTTGGCTATTTATCAGCAGAATCACATCGATTGTATTATATTGGATATTGGTTTGCCTGACATGAGCGGGTTTGACCTTATCTATAAACTAGAGAATTTAAAAGACCATAACATTCCGCCTATTATTGTTTACACGGGCAAGGAGCTTACAAAAGAAGAAAACAATGAGCTTCAGAAATATGCGGAGAGCATTATTATAAAAGGTATAAAATCGGAAGACCGATTGCTGGATGAAACCGCTCTTTTCCTTCACAGGACGATCAGTAATTTACCGAAATCAAAACAATTGATTATAAATAATTTGTACGATAAAGAAGCTTTATTTCATACGAAAAAAATATTATTGGTAGATGATGATATGCGAAATGTATTTGCATTGTCCAAAATATTAAAAGAACGCGGAATGGAAGTAATAAAAGCAGAAAATGGGGAAAATGCGTTGGAAATGTTAGATACGCATTCTGACATTGATCTGATATTGATGGATATTATGATGCCGAAAATGGATGGTTTCGAAGCAATGAGACGAATACGATCTCAGGTGAAGTTCAAGAGCTTACCTATAATTGCGCTCACAGCAAAAGCAATGATAGACGATAAACAAAAATGCATTGATGCAGGCGCCAACGATTACATCGCGAAACCTATTGATATAGAACGCTTGTTATCATTGATGCGTGTATGGTTAAGTAAGTAAGAGTTATAAGTTAATGACGGTAAGCTCTGGAAGAGCAATAAAAATTGTAACATAAAAAGTATCAGGCATGAACTCAAAACCCAAAATACTAATTGTAGATGACAAGCCTGAAAATCTGGTCGCTTTAAGAACGGTTCTTAAAGACCTGGACATTGAGCTTATAGAAGCAACAAGTGGTAATGATGCACTTAAAGCAACCTTGCGCCACGATTTTGCCTTGGCATTATTAGATATTCAAATGCCGGAAATGGATGGTTACGAACTAGCAACTATATTACGTGAAGAAGAAAAAACAGCACATTTACCTTTTATATTTATCTCTGCAGTTTATACTGATAATTTGAATGTTTTTAAAGGATATGAAAAAGGAGCATTCAGCTTTATAGCAAAACCTTTTCAGCCTGAAATATTAATTAATAAAATTAGTTATTTTATTGATAAGCATTTACAGGAGATCGCTTTATTTGAGCTAAACAAAGAGCTTGAAAATAAAAACAAAGAGCTTGTACTCATAAATAAAGAGTTGGAAGCATTCAACTATACTGTATCCCACGATTTACGGGCACCTCTACGCCATATCGGTGGTTTTGTTGATTTACTGATTAAAAATAATTCATCACAACTCGACGAAACCGGTTTAAGATATTTGAAAATCATTTCAGAGTCGTCCCATGAGATGGGGACTCTTATAGATGCCTTATTGACCTTTTCAAGATTAGGCAGAGCCGAACTGCAACGAAAAAAAATTAATTCAAAAGTCATGGTCAACCGGGTACTTAAAAACTTTAATGATGAATTGGAAGGAAGAAATATTGAAATAAATGTATCAGACCTTCCAGATACCAGTGGCGACGAAAACTTAATCAACCAGGTTTGGGTTAATCTTATCTCGAACGCTTTGAAATATACACGAAACAAAGAAAAAGCGGTGATTGAAATTGGCGGTAAAATCGAGAATGATAAAACAATATTTTATATCAAGGATAACGGTGCCGGGTTTGATATGAAGTATTCAGATAAACTTTTCGGGGTTTTCCAGCGACTGCATAAGGCCAGGGATTTTGAAGGGATTGGGATTGGGCTTGCAAATGTGAATAGAATAGTATTAAGGCACGGCGGAAAATGTTGGGCAGAGAGTGAAGTCGGCAAAGGCGCCACATTTTTCTTTAGTGTATCAAATAATTAACAAAAATTAAAAAAGAAGCAAATTATGAATACAGAAGTAAAAAGAATACTAATCGTGGACGACAGTCCTAAAGACATTGAACTTACCATCAGTGCCCTTGGGGAAAAAAATCTCGCCAACGAAGTTGCCATTGCTGAAGATGGCGAGGAGGCATTAGACTATCTATATAAGCGCGGTAAATTTGTTGATTATGACCAGGGTAATCCCGCAGTTATTCTTTTAGATATCAAAATGCCTAAGATGAACGGAATTGAAGTTCTTAAACACATTCGCTCCAATCCTGAATTTAAATCAATTCCGGTAATTATGGTAACATCATCCGGTGAAGAAAGGGACCTGGTTGAGAGTTACAAACTGGGTGCCAATGCCTATGTCATTAAACCCGTTGATATTGCTCAATTTATTGATGCAATAAAAGTGTTGGGACAATTTTGGGTTGTCATTAATCAACTGCCTTCGCCTATATCTAAATAATCAAGTTTAATTTTTCAAGCATTGATGTCGTCTTCATCTATGGATAAAAAAATAAATATACTGCATCTTGAAGATTCTTTAAAAGATTCTGAGTTAATACACTCAATTATTGAAAATGGAGAAATCGGGCATGATTATTTTTTAACTGACAACGAAAAAGGCTACTTAAATATTCTGGAAAAAGAAAATATTGACTTAATTTTAGCTGATTACAACCTCCCCGATTATAATGGCAACGAAGCTCTAAAGGTTGCAAAAGACAAATATTCTCACATCCCATTCATATTCGTTTCAGGAGCAATCGGAGAAGATGCTGCTATTAACGCGATGTTAAACGGGGCAAAGGATTATGTGCTCAAAAACAAACTTGAGCGGTTGGTTCCTGCGGTTAAAAGAGCCCTGCACGAAAATGAGCTGGAGGTTATGCATAAGCAGGCAGAGGCGAAGCTGAAAGAAATAAATGCCAACCTGACTCACGCACAAAGAATTGCACACATTGGCAGTTGGAACAACTACCTGCCCACTAATCAGTTGGACTGGTCAGAAGAAATGTATCGCATTCTCGGTTTTCCGCTGAATACGCCGATGAACCTCGAAAAGGTAATCTGCGTTTTTCCGCCGAAAGAATTGAAGCGGTTCCGGAATGCGGTTGACGCAGCAATTAACGCTGATGTACCATACAATATAGATTACAAAATTATTCAACACGATGGTGCCATACGGTACATTCATGATAAAGGCGAAGTTATTCGTGATGAACAGGGCAAAGCGATTTGGATGCTTGGGACAACCAAGGACATCACCGAGCGCAAGAAGTCTGAGATAAATCTCAAAGAAAAAAATAAACAAATTGCAGTTCAAAACAAAAAGTTTGTTCAAATCAATAAAGAACTTATCTTTCAAAACGAAGAGAAAGAAAAACGGGCAGCAGAATTGATCATTGCAAACAAAGAACTTATCTTTCAAAACGAAGAGAAAGAAAAACGGGCAGCAGAATTGATCATTGCTAACAAAGAACTTATCTTTCAAAACGAAGAAAAAGAAAAACGGGCAGCAGAATTGATCATTGCTAACAAAGAACTTATCTTTCAAAACGAAGAGAAAGAAAAACGGGCAGCAGAATTAATTATCGCCAAAGAAAAGGCCGAAGAAAGCGACCGGTTAAAATCTGCATTTCTTGCCAATATGAGCCACGAAATCCGTACACCAATGAACGGCATTCTGGGCTTTGCCGAACTGCTTAAAGAACCAAAGCTGACGGGCGAGGAGCAACAAGAATATATCAGCATCATCGAAAAAAGTGGCGCCCGTATGCTCAATATCATCAATGACATAATTAGTATCTCAAAAGTAGAATCGGGACTCATGGAAATTTCTATTTCAGAGACGAATATAAACGAGCAAATCGTATTCATTTATACCTTCTTTAAGCCAGAGGCCGAGTTAAAAGGAATACAGATTTCCTTTAAAAATTCGTTGCCGGCCAAAGAAGCCATCATTAAAACAGACCGCGAGAAAATCTATGCCATATTTACCAACCTTGTAAAAAATGCCATTAAATTTACCCATGATGGATCCATTGAATTTGGATATGAGAAAAAGGGTAAATACTTTGAATTTTTTGTAAAAGATACAGGTATAGGCATACGTCAGGAACAGAAGGAAATCATTTTTAGAAGGTTCAGGCAAGGCAGTGAATCGCTTACCCGAAATTATGAAGGAGCAGGTTTGGGATTATCCATTTCAAAAGCTTATGTGAAAATGCTTGGCGGCAAAATTTGGGTAGAAAGCGAGTTTGGAAAAGGTTCAATATTTTATTTCACAATTCCTTGCAATGCTGAGTCGGAAGAAAAAAATGTCATTAAAGATATTGATTCGGCTGATGGAGAAGAAAATCAAAATAATCCCGAAGTTTCGGGACTGAAAATATTAATTGCCGAAGACGATGAAATTTCGGAAATGCTACTTAGAATGGCAGTTAAAATATTTGGTAAAGAAATTTTGACAGTCAGAACCGGAGTTGAAGCTATTGAAGCTTGCCGCAATAACCCTGACATTGATTTAATTCTGATGGATGTTAAAATGCCCGAAATGGACGGATATACAGCTGCCAGACAAATCCGCCAATTCAACAAAGATGTGGTTATTATTGCACAAACAGCCTTTGGACTAGTTGGCGACAGAGAAAAGGCAATAGATGCAGGATGCAATGATTATATTATAAAACCTATTGATGTTAGCTTATTAAAGATATTAATACAAAAGCATTTTAAAAAATAAAAAAAAATAAAAGATAGCCATTACGACATAACAAAACAAAATTATACCGTAACGGTGCGATTGAACCAAAGGCCGGTAAGCATCATATCAAAGAAACAATTAAAAACAGGAAGCAATTATGAAGAATACCAGTAACCAATCAATTGCCTTAGATAACCAACAATTATGAATAATAAAGATAAAACCAAAGAAGAACTTATAAAAGAGTTGCAAGAATTGCAGCAAGAGAATAAT
>JGI24136J36422_10000782_pt1 | contig 11802 bp, 8 predicted proteins | sample BarGraNGADG00212_2_FD_36422 | JGI IMG/M metagenome (IMG submission 36422)
GTAAGGAACAACAAAAGGGCGCTCAGAACAAAATAGGTTGTAACCACGGTGACATCCCAGAGAATGGGCGACTGAAACCTGCCATAGATAAATACATATTCAAGGCGGTCGGGACGCCCCATGTCCATGATAATGACCAATCCTGCGATGGCTGCAAAGGCTACTGCAATGATCTCTGCGATCCGGGCAACCGGTGTGATCCATTTGATCCCTATCAACCCGAGTACACCGCTGATCAGCATTCCGATCAGGCTGGTTGCGACGAAGAACACGAAGTTGGAGAGGTACATCCCCCAGGAGACGTAATCGCGGATCCCGGCAACACCCAGGCCGAAGCGAAGCTGAAGGGTATAGGCGTAAAGGCAAATGCACAGGCCGATGAGGAGAAAACCCATCCATATCTTGAATCCACGTGTGATCCGGATATGAAACGTGAGATCTTCCGTTATTTTGTTGAGCGCAACGATGTTTTCATCCATGTCGTTCATATCTTTTTCGGTTCTGCGTCCTTTGATGGTTCAAACGGGAATAACCTGTTTTTGGGTGGAAGGTAATAAACCCTGGGTTTGGTGCCGAGTTCAGGAAGCAGCTGGTATGCTCCGTTTTCGCTGAGCAACGTGCTGAGCCTGACGCTTTCTTTAGTCGTGCCATTGGTCACAGTATCTTCATTTTCATCCCCGAAATAATAGACTCCGTTCGGACAGGCGGAGACACAGTAGGGGAGTTTGCCTTCCCGCAGCCGGTCTGAACTCATCAGGCATTTGGTGATGGTGCCGATGCGCTGCGGAATGTTGAGTTCAATATTATAGGGAAGGTCTTTATCCTGTTCATCGAACTTCGGTTTGCTCCAGTTCAGCATCCTTGCGGAATACGGGCAAGCGGCGATGCAGAAACGGCACCCGATGCAGCGTTCATTATCTATCAGCACAGGGCCATCAGGTCGTTTAAAGGTGGCATCCACCGGGCATACGGCTACGCAGGGCGGGTTGTCGCAATGCTGACAGGGCTTGGGCATATGGAACGCAGGCGTATGCGGGTTTTCCTGCATCTGCAAGGTATTGATGTGAAACTGGTCCGGGCGGAGGTGATGGGCANCCTGGCAGGCAGCGATACACTGGCGGGCATTGCGGCATTTTGAAAGATCGATCACCCAGATCCAGCGCCGTCCGGGGATTCCTTCCCTGCCTCTTAATTGCATCTGTTGTTCAGGTGATTTCTCCAGGGCTTTCAACTCCAGCGAATCTACCTCCACAAGCTTGTTGTCCTGCGTCAGCAGTATACTTTTCTTTCCGCCTTTCGTCTTGGATTTTTCAAAAATGTCTCCGGAAAAAAGTGCGGCAGCGCCGGCAGCGATTCCGGCTCCAATCAAACCGATGTTGCGTAAGAATTTTCGCCGGGAGGCCTGTTTTGAATTTTCCGGCTCAGAATTTTGTTGATTATGCTGATTGTCTTGGTTTTGTTCATTCTTCGGATGTTCTTCCATAGTCTTAGCGTCTTCCGGGTATCATATGCAAATATAAAGAAATATTCATGTGAGAAAATCTAAAAAGATGAACCCGGTAAAAAAAAAGAAGCTGCCTCATACTGAGACAGCTTCCTGAAATTCCGCCTGGACTTCCGTCCTTTAGTGGAGAGATGAATTATTGGATAACAACTTTTTTATTGATAGTGCCATTGTCCAATATAGCTTTCAGGTTATAGATACCGGTGGTCAGTCCGGAGGTATTTATAGTAATCGTTTTTGCATTGACCGTCTGGTTGATCACAACCTGGCCAGTTGCATTGTAAACCTGGATCTCTTTAATGTTAGTGTTAGCCTGAATTGTCATAACATCTTTTACCGGATTCGGGAAAACAGATACGGCATTTGCATTGAGTTCATTGATGCCAACACCGCCAACATGGATATAACCGGTTTTGACCAGAGTGTTTGTACCAAAAGCGCTGGTNANAGCTAAGTGTTACATTTTTATTGCCGGATGTACTGTAAGTAATGGCTGGTGGGGTTTGCAATGTCGAAGTTGGCGGGGAACCACCCTGGAATGTCCATAAGAATGTGGTGGGATTACCGATTGATTCGTTTGTAAATGTAGTAGATCCGCCCAATGGTATGTATGTATACGGACTTGAGAAGTTCGCAACAGGAGCCTGCAGGGAATCTCCTGNATAGATGAACATACCTCCGGTAGACTTTTTTGCAGCAGTGGTAGATCCTGCCCAACCGGTTGCGATATCAAGCCATGCAGTAGCCTGGTAATCGCCTCCTGCAGTTATTACCCACCAGTTCTGTCCTCCGTCGTAACTGAAAGATACCCCTTGATCTGTACTTGCGATACCGGCAGAACCCACATAAGTGCTGGTACCGGGAATATGAATAATGTATCGGGCATACATGCTACCACCAACGGCAAGATCTTGCCAGGTAGCACCGCCATCGGATGTAATACTAAGCGCAGGCTCGATACCTAGATTGAGGTAAGAACGATAGGCAATACCATGCAATGCATCTGTAAATTCCGGGGCTACCACCTCAGCGTTTCCAAAGGAGGTCAACGCAGCAGTCCAGTTGAGTCCTTTATCGATGGAGTGGTATACCCTTCCTTCGTTGGTGCCAAACCACACATTGTCGCCAAAGGCACAATAATCTCCGGTTATTCCATATTCACCACTTGATGAAGGANNAGGAATGTTACCTGTGACCACACGGGTCCATGTTTCCCCTCCGTCAGAGGTGGTATAAATTTCGAAGTATCCCCCGAGCGGGTCGCCTATGGCAACACCATCAAGGTTATTAAAGAAATGCATGGCGTCGGCAAAAGAACCGTTTCCATAAGCTGTCCCTTTTTTAACCCAGGTCGTGCCACCATTAGTGGTTTTATAAAGACCCTGGGTAGCCCCTGTGTTCATCACTACCCAACAGGTATTCTCATCAATAGCAAATAATTGAGAAAGACCGGTTCCGGCATTGAATGTTCCTAATGTCCATGTCAAACCACCATCAGTTGATCTGGTATACGAATCTTTGATGGCCCCTGTGGTATCTATAGCATATGCCCAGAGGGCACTGTTGCTATTCATCCCAACAGAAATCTGACCTACACCCCTGCGTGCACCAAGATTGGAATTGACTGAAGTCCATTGAGCCATAGTGGCTATCGAAAAAGCCAGAATAGCCATTAAAGAAAGTAATGTCTTTTTCATTTCATTAAGTTTTTGGTTAATAATTATTATTTGAGCAAACTTACATAATTTTTATTGATAAAAAAAGAAATAACAAAAATTGCAGGTCTCTACTTTATTTTGGATCAAAATTACTACTATTATTTAAAATTTCCCAATGGATTGAATATTTTTTTTCGGGATTTAGTAATAACGGATTAACTATGAAAATTGTTTATGTGTGTTGTCCTTGATTTAAAGCCGGATCATAAAAAAAAGCTGCCTCATGTACGAGACAGCTTTCCATTATTCAGCATATACCTCCTTCCTGCAGCGGAGTGAGGGATTATTGAATAACTATTTTTTTATTAATTGTGCCATTCTCCAGTATGGCTTTCAGATTATAGATGCCAGTGGATAATACAGAAGTATTAATGGTCATCGTTTTTGCATCAACTATCCGGTTGATCACAAGCTGACCGGCTAAATTGTAAACGAAGATCTCTTTTATATTCGTATTAGCCTGAACGGTCATAACATCTTTAACGGGATTCGGGAAAACTGATACAGTATTTGCACCGAGTTCGTTAACACCAACTCCGCCAACATAAATATAACCGGTTTTGACCTGTGTGTTTGTTCCGTAATCGTTGGTGACAACCAGGGTGACATTTTTATGCCCGGATGTATTATACGTAATGGCGGGTGGGTTTTTTAATGCTGAACTTCCCGGAGTTCCGCCCTGGAATGTCCATGCGTATGTAGTGGGACTTCCGGTTGATTCGTTGGTAAACGTTGCAGTTCCGCCTAAAGCAAGCAGTGTATCCGGAGTCGAGAATTGTGAAACGGGTGGTTCCAGCGGACCGCCTGTCCATCTGAACATCCCGCCGGTTGTTGCATCGGTATTAAAACCGCCTGCCCATCCGATCGAACTGTTGTACCATCTTGTACCAAGGAATTGGGTTCCGATGGTTGCCGTCATGTCGCTCCAGTTATGCCCGCCATCGAAAGAATAGGTTACACCTGTAAATCCTGTTGCTGCGCCTGTTGTAACATAAGTGTTGGCGGTTCCGGGAAGATAGGCAAAGTCATTGGTAAAAACGTTCCCGGTTGTGGTTATGGCCGTCCAGGTTGTACCGCCGTCATGGGATTCAACCATTTCCCCGGTTGAGGTTGCATTCTTATCCATTGCGATTCCATTACTGCCATCCTTGAACCTGACATCCACATATTTTGCGTCCCATCCTGTAACAGGGATTGCTGCAACGGTCCAGTTAAGTCCTTTGTTAACGCTCTTGTAAATTCGTCCTTTATTGGTTCCGAACCACAAAGTGTCATGCACTGCAGAATAATAACCTACCACTCCGAATTCGCCGGATACCGGTGCAGGGCTGTTGGCAGGAGGGACTGCGGTCCAGGTTGTTCCTCCATCGGTAGTGGTATACATTTCAAATTTACCGCTGATCGGATCACCCATGGCCCATCCGGTATTGGCATCAAAGAAATGGATGCAATCGGGGAAGGATGCACTGTTGCTGAAAAGAGCCGTGGTCTGGCGGGTCCATGTTGTCCCTCCATCTATAGTAACATAAACTCCCTGGGGATTGGATCCGGTTTGCCTGTACATCGCTACATAAGCTTTGGTTGCAGTCATTCCGAAGATCATAGCCGGTTCCATACCGGAACATCCATTGATGACGCCGGGTGTCCATAAGGCACCGCCATTGGCCGTTTTTGTGAATTCCTGGATGTAGTTGGTGGGTGTGACGCCATCATAAGCAGTAGCCCATACGATACTTGAGTCAACAACGTTGACATACTTTATACCCCTGGATGCAGTTGTGAATCCACTGGCCTGTTCGGTCCACTGGGCATTAGAAATCATTGATGCCGCAAAAAATGCGACCATAAAGAGTAATGCTTTTTTCATACCTGAGATTTTAAATTGGTAAATAATTATTATTTGAGCAAACTTACATAAAATTTTAAAAAGAACAACAAGTTGGGTAAAAAAAAGATGGACATCTCCGAAAAAAGAATGGGGCAACTCCTGATTCCTCATTCCGGCCCTCTTCATCCTGAGTGATAAACCAATTTTTTCGTACTTTTGCGATGGATTTTTTAGCAGTAAACATAAAATAAAGGAAGAATAAAATGTTTGAAGGATTGACCGATAAGCTAGACCGGGCGTTTAAAGTACTCAAAGGACAGGGACATATTACCGAGATCAATGTAGCGGAGACCTTAAAGGATGTCAGGAAAGCATTGCTGGATGCCGACGTCAGTTTCAAGATCGCCAAGCAGTTTACCGACACGGTGAAAGAGAAAGCGCTGGGGCAAAACGTCCTCACCGCCGTTTCCCCTGCACAGCTGATGGTGAAGATCGTGCATGACGAGCTGACAGAATTGATGGGTGGCATGAAAACAGACTTGAACCTGAAAGGCGATCCGGCCGTCATCCTGATTGCAGGTTTACAGGGATCCGGGAAAACCACCTTCTCCGCCAAACTGGCAAACTACCTTAAAATAAAAAAAGGAAAAAGCCCGATACTTGTTGCATGCGACATTTACCGTCCTGCCGCCATCGAACAGCTTAAGATTCTCGGACAGGATATTGAAGTCGAGGTCTATTCCGAAGATGATAACAAGGATCCGGTAAAGATCGCAAAGCATGCCATCGCCTCTGCGAAAGACCGGGGATTCAATGTCGTGATCATAGACACCGCAGGCCGCCTGGCCATCGATGAAGAGATGATGAATGAGATTGCAGCCGTGAAGAAAGCAGTCAACCCGCATGAAACCTTGTTCGTTGTGGATTCCATGACCGGACAGGATGCCGTGAATACTGCGAAAGCATTTAATGAACGTCTCGATTTCGAAGGTGTAATCCTTACTAAACTTGATGGCGATACCCGCGGTGGAGCTGCACTGACCATCAGGGCTGTGGTTGAAAAACCCATCAAATTTGTAGGAATCGGTGAAAAAATGGAAGCCATCGATATCTTCTATCCTGAACGTATGGCCGACCGAATCCTGGGTATGGGCGATATCGTTTCACTTGTGGAAAGGGCTCAGGAACAGTTTGACGAAGTGGAAGCCCATAAGCTCCAGAAAAAAATTGCCAAAAACCAGTTCAACTTCAACGATTTTCTTTCCCAGATTAAACAGATCAAGAAGATGGGCAATGTCAAAGACCTGATGGGAATGTTGCCCGGGATGGGAAAGGCGATCCAGAACCTTGACATCGACGACAACGCTTTTAAAGGCATCGAAGCCATCATTCATTCGATGACTCCTGAAGAACGTGAAGATCCTGCCGTAATCAATGGAAGCCGGAGGAAACGGATCGCATCCGGAAGCGGCGCAACCATTCAGGAAGTTAACCGGCTCATCAAGCAGTTTGATGACACACGCCGCATGATGAAAATGGTGACTGCAAGCAAGGGAAGAGGAATGGCCAACATGATGCGGAACATGAAAAATATGAACTAACAGATGAGAATATTATGAATTTACTGGACGGGAAACTGGTATCCGACAGGATCAAGGCAGAAATAGCAGCAGAAGTAAAAACAAAGATGCTCGATGCAGGAAAGGAAACGCCTCACCTTGCTGCTATCCTCGTCGGCGAAGATCCTGCAAGCCAGACCTATGTTGCATCAAAAGAGAGAGACTGCATGGAAGTCGGATTCATCTCCTCCGTATATAGATATCCTGCAAACATATCGCAGGAAAAACTCCTTGAGGCCATCCGTTTTCTTAACAACGATACTGATATCGATGGGTTCATTGTGCAACTGCCGCTTCCCGGGCATATTGATAAAAACAAGATCATCGAATGCATCGACCCTGCAAAAGACGTGGATGGTTTCCACCCTGTAAATGTCGGACGGATGGTACTGAACATCCCTTCTTATATTCCGGCAACTCCTTTTGGCATCATCACTTTGCTTGAACATTACAAGATTGAAACTGAAGGAAAACACTGCGTGGTGCTTGGGAGAAGCAACATCGTCGGAACTCCTGTCAGCATTCTGCTTTCGCGCAAAAGCAAAACCGGGAATGCAACCGTCACCTTGTGTAACAGCCATACCGCGGATCTTCAGGAAATCACTGCAACAGCGGATATCCTGATCGTTGCCATGGGGAAGAAGGAATTCGTAACGGCCGACATGGTGAAAAGTGGTGCAGTTGTAATTGACGTCGGAATTCACCGGGTTCCATCCAAAGAAACAAAATCCGGATACACACTGACCGGGGATGTGAAATTTAATGAGGTGGCAAAGAAATGCAGCTACATTTCACCGGTACCGGGTGGGATCGGCCCGATGACCAGGGTATCGCTCCTGCTCAACACCCTCAAGGCTGCTAAAAAAGAATTTATATTCTGACCGGTTGAACCCAGACGATGAAATATTGCTGAAGGAGGGGAAAGTGCTTCCGCTCATGGAAGAATTCTATTCCTTACAGGGAGAAGGGTTCCATACAGGACGACCTTCTTATTTCGCCCGGATCGGGGGCTGCGACGTAGGTTGCCACTGGTGCGACAGCAAGGAATCCTGGAATGCCGAAAAATATCCGCCGGTAGCCACCGACACGATCATTGAACATGCCGCTTCTTATCCTGCTAAATCCATCGTCGTAACAGGAGGAGAACCGCTTTTGTATAATCTTGACTATCTATGTAAAGGCCTTCACCTGCAAGGGATCGCCACATTCCTTGAAACATCCGGATCATCAAGGCTTAGCGGTGAGTGGGACTGGATCTGCCTGTCGCCGAAAAAAGATGCGCCACCATTGCCCGTGATCTTTGAGAAAGCCAATGAATTAAAAGTAATTATCGAAGATGTGCCGGATTTCGGTTGGGCGGAAGAAAATGCCGGTCGGGTTTCATCCTCGTGCATCCTGTATCTTCAGCCAGAATGGAGCCTGCGTGATACGATCATCCCGGTGATCGTGAAATATATCCAGATACACCCTAAATGGAAGATCTCTTTACAAGCACATAAGTATATGAGGATTCCGTAACAGCATCCAGCATCCAGCATCAGCCAACATGAAACTTAAACACATAATACCCATACTCACTTTCCTGCTGCTGCTGAGTTTCACCAGTGCGACTGCACAGACCTCTCCGCTTTCCACAAAGTCGAAAAAAGCAGCCTCGATGTTCACGGAGGCGATCGGTTATTACGACCGGAAAGATTTTCCGAAAGCAATGCGGATCCTGGATAAGGCCACACAGGAAGATCCTGACTTCGTGGAAGCCTTTATCCTCAAAGGGGATATCTTATCGGAAGAACAATACCCGAGGGAAGCTATTGTCCAGTATAAAAAAGGAATTACGGCCAACCCTGACTTTTCACCGGTAATCTATTTTATTGTCGCCAATGTTGAATTGCTGACAGGCCGGTATGAAGAAGCACGGAAAGATTATGAAAAATTCCTCAGCTACCCTGATCAGCCGAAGGAGAAACAGGTAAAAGCCAATAAAAACATCAAATCCTGTGACTTCGGGATCAACTCCATGGCACACCCGGTTCCGTTCAAACCTGAAAATCTAGGCGATAGCATCAATTCTCCTTATGATGACTATATCAATGCAGTTACTGCCGATGAACAGCAGATGTTTCTCACGCGCAAACTTACCAGGCCCCATCATCTTTCCAATGAATCCACCGAATTTAACGAGGATTTTTACAAGGCAGTAAAAATCGACAGTGTTTGGCGAAAAGCAGTGAACATCGGGCCACCGGTCAATACCGAAGAAAATGAAGGAGCACTTTGCATCTCGCCGGATGGAAAATATATCTTTTTTGCAGCCTGCAACCGTCCGGATGGCTTCGGCAGCTGCGACCTCTATTGGTCAAAGAAGACAGGCGACTTTTGGTCGGACCCGGAAAACCTGGGCTCTGTCGTGAATTCAAGTACGTGGGATTCCCAACCTTCTTTTTCGTCCGATGGGAAAACGCTCTATTTTGCAAGCAAAAGACAGGGTGGAAAGGGCAGTTCGGATATCTGGAAAACGGAACTCCAACTGGATGGTTCCTGGAGCATCCCTGTTAACCTTGGAGATTCAATCAATACACGATTTGAGGAGATGGCACCTTTCATCCATCCGGATAACCGCACCTTGTATTTTGCTTCAAGAGGGCACCAGGGGATGGGCGGATACGACCTGTTTTATTCAAGGGTGGATGCCGACGGGAACTGGTCAACTCCGGTGGATATGGGATATCCCATCAATACGTACGCCGATGAGATCACCCTGGTGGTGAATGCGAAAGGCGATGTGGCTTATGTTTCAAGTGATAAGTTAGGAGGCAAAGGCGGAATGGATATCTATTCCTTTAAATTATATAAGGAAGCACAGCCGGTACTGGTTACTTATTTTAAAGGCGTTGTTTTTGACAAGGAAACGAAAAAACGCCTGGAAGCAGAATTTGAACTCGTCGACTTGGCAACAGGAAAGACGGTCTCGCGTTCCTCTTCCGACCCGGTGAGTGGTGAGTTTCTTCTCTCTCTGCCCACGGAAAAGGACTATGGACTGAATGTTTCCAGGCCCGGTTATCTTTTTTATTCCGATCATTTTGCCTTGCGTGGCGAAAGTTCAAAAACGAAACCCTTCATTTACAATGTTCCTTTGCAACCCATTAAGGTAGGAGAAACCGTTATCCTGAAAAACATTTTTTTTGATACCGATAAATATGACCTTAAAAATGAATCCAGAAGTGAACTGGCAAAACTGATCCAGCTTTTAAAAAGTAACCCGGACATCCATATCGAAATCAGCGGACATACCGATAACCATGGTTCGGCCGATCACAATATTGTGCTCTCCCGGAACAGGGCCCAGGCAGTTTATGATTATCTTATCGTGAACGGGATTACAAAGGAACGTTTGAGCTTTTCCGGTTTCGGACTGACCCGTCCCATCGACACCAACGATACCGAACAAGGGCGAGCGAATAACCGGAGAACAGAGTTTAAGGTTGTCGCTCAGTGACAAGTTTCCATGAATGCCCGCACACTCACACATCCAGTATCTAGTATCCAGCATCTAATTTTTTTTTGCTACTCTGATACTTAATCAGTACCTTTGCACCCCTAAATTTTCAGGAAACTAAGAGGATGATCAACATAACACTACCCGATAATTCCATCAGGCAATATCCCGAAGACATTACCGGGATGGAAATTGCAAAAAGCATCAGCGAAGGCCTTGCACGAAATGTGCTCTCCGTCTTGGTGAATGATGAAGTGTGGGATGCTTCGCGGCCGATCCGGACCGATGCGAGGGTACGTTTGCTTACCTGGAATGACGAGGAAGGAAAGGGCACCTTCTGGCATTCCTCTGCCCACCTGATGGCAGAAGCCATCGAACTGCTCTATCCGGGAGCCAAGTTTGGCATCGGGCCGCATATCGAGAACGGATTTTATTACGATATTGATTTTGGCGATAAAGCCATTTCTTCCGAAGATTTTCCAAAGATTGAAGCAAAGATGCTCGAGCTGGCAAAAGAAAACCAGGCATTTGTACGGAAAGAAGTTCCGAAGGCAGAAGCATTGGACTATTTTACCAATAAAAATGATGAATATAAGATAGAATTGCTGCAGGATCTTGAGGACGGACAGATCACNTTTTATGAATCCGGCCATTTTACCGATCTTTGCCGTGGCCCTCATTTACCGGATACCACAACCATCAAGGCTGTCAAGTTGCTGAATACGGCAGGCGCTTACTGGAGAGGTGACGAAACACGTCGTCAGCTGACACGCATTTATGGCATAACCTTCCCGAAACAGAAAGAACTGACCGATTATCTTGCCCTTCTGGAAGAAGCAAAGAAACGCGATCACCGGAAGATCGGCAAGGAAATGGAACTCTTCACTTTCTCGCAGAAAGTTGGACAGGGGCTTCCCTTATGGCTTCCCAAGGGTGCATTGCTGAGGGAACGCCTCGAAATGTTCCTGAAGAAAGTTCAGAAAAAAGCCGGCTATCAGCAGGTTATTTGTCCGCATATCGGGAATGTGGAGTTATACAAAACGTCAGGACATTACCAGAAATACGGCGAGAGTTCCTTCCGCCCCATAACAACTCCGGTTCCGGGAGAAGAGTTCTTCCTGAAACCAATGAATTGTCCGCACCATTGCGAGATCTACTCCTTCAAACCCAGATCTTACAAAGAACTTCCTATCCGGATCGCTGAATTCGGAACAGTATACCGTTATGAGCAGAGTGGCGAGCTTCACGGCCTTACCCGCGTTCGTGGATTTACACAGGATGATGCCCATATCTTTTGTACACCAGACCAGGTGAAAGATGAATTTAAAGGAGTGATCGACATTGTCATGCTGATTTTCAAGGCGCTGGATTTTAAGGATTTCGTTACCCAGATATCTTTCCGCGACAAGAACAATAAAGAGAAATACATAGGTACCGACGAGAACTGGGAAAAGGCCGAACAGGCCATCCTGGAAGTTGCACAGGAGCGGAACCTGAACTATGTGATCGCTCCCGATGAAGCTGCTTTCTATGGACCGAAGATGGATTTCATGGTGAAGGATGCTATCGGAAGGAAATGGCAGTTGGGCACCATCCAGGTCGATTATAATCTTCCCGACCGTTTTGAACTTGAATAC
>JGI24136J36422_10000783_pt1 | contig 11799 bp, 10 predicted proteins | sample BarGraNGADG00212_2_FD_36422 | JGI IMG/M metagenome (IMG submission 36422)
TAATTCAATAAACAAAAAACATAAAAAATAACCTAAAATGAAAAAGATATTCCTTTTAACAATTTCGATTCTGATGGTTACAGCAGTTTTTGCTCAAGTTAAAGCTGCCAACCCTATCCCTTCCTACAATGTTCCCGTGGCAAATAAAGCCTATTTCCAGGAAAACAATTCTATTCTCGGCAATTATAATCCGAACAAGGAGAAACGGGATATGAATGTTTCCAATGATGGATCAGGGGGCAACAAAAATGTTCCTGAATCATCCGCTGTGACAGTTTATATTTACCGTCTTGACCAGTCTGTTAAGCTTGGGCCATTCATAATTCCTGCCGGAGAAACCTTGACTATACCAATTGATGTAAATCAGTGGGGCGTCTATACCCAAACAAATAATCCAACCAACGTTTCCGTCTGGACGAATTAACAAACCATAATCAGATAGATCATCCTAAAAGAAATACAGATAAATAAGTATTAACCAATAAAAACGNAAAAAAGAAACGAAAGATAACCTGCAAAAGGCCAGGGTGGAGAAGGGATCGTGATGGAATAAAATATGTAGCTATATTAAATTCAAAAATTCCGCCGCCAAAGATAACAATAAGTTATCAAAATTCCCTCCTGATTTCACATCCTGATAATTCTTCTTCCTGGCCTTTGAACAGGCGAATAAAAAGGAGGCTGACCCNATGGTCGGCTTCCTTTTTTATTTTCTGATGAATAGCACAGGGGAAGAAGAAACCAGGACAGTGCCCTAAATGTATTACTTTTACTACACTAAAAGAAAACAGCGATAGAATGAGTAAAAAGAATAGAAAATCGTACGAGAGCGCAAACACGTTCGTAAAAAGTGTGATGGAAGTATTCCTGAGCAATCCGCTCAGCAAGTTCAGTTACATACAGGTTGCTACCCGGCTGGGAGTTAGTGATAATGCAAGTAAAGAACTGGTCAGGGGTATTATTGAGCAGCTTACAAAAAGCGGGGAACTGGAAGAGAGTAAACAGGGCACATACCAGTTAAACAAACAAAGCGAGAAGTTTCCACACAAAGGAACCGCATATATAAGCGGCACCATCGATATGAAACAAACCGGAAAAGCGTATGTCATTCCGGATGATAAAAGTGAAGATATATTNATTTCCGCTACCAGTACTGCGCATTCCCTTCATGGCGACAAGGTCAAAGTGCTGTTATTNCCGAGAAGAAAAGGNAAAAAAACGGAGGGACAAGTGGTCGAGATCCTTAAAAGAAATAAAAAACAGTTCGTCGGAACCATAGAGGTATCAAGGAACTTTGCTTTTCTTATACCCGACAATCCTTCCATGCCGGTACATATTTTTATCCCGTTGACCCACCTGAATGGTGCAAAGAACGGCCAGAAAGTCGTTGCAGAGATAACAGAATGGCCCCCTCAATCGGAAAACCCCTTTGGCGAGATCAAGCATATTTTGGGAATGCCGGGAAACAATGATGTAGAAATGGATTCGATCCTGGCCGAATTTGAATTTCCTCTGTTTTTTTCCCCGGCTTCTGAAAAGGAAGCAGAACAGTTTCCAGTAGGCATTCCCCAGGANGAGATCCGCAACAGGAAGGATTTCAGGGATGTTTTAACCATCACCATCGACCCGGNCGATGCGAAAGACTTTGACGATGCCATTTCACTGAAAAAGCTACAAAACGGCAACTGGGAAATTGGGGTTCATATTGCAGATGTTTCCTATTATGTCAAGTCAGGAACAGCCATCGATAAAGAAGCATATGTGCGTGGGACCTCCATTTATCTGGTCGACCGGGTGATCCCGATGCTTCCGGAACGATTATCCAACCAGTTGTGTTCTTTGCAGCCGGACAAAGACCGCCTTTGTTTTTCCGCCGTATTCGAAATAGATAAAAATGCATGTATTCTCAATGAGTGGTTCGGGAAAACGATCATCCATTCCAACCGGCGNTTCAANTANGATGAAGTGCAGGANATCATTGAATCAGGGAAAGGGGATCATGCAGAAGAGATCCTGGTTTTTAACAAACTTGCCACGAAACTGAGGGAAGAACGTTTCCGGAAAGGATCGTTCAACTTTGAGACACAGGAAGTAAGATTTAAACTTGACCCGAAAGGGAAACCGGTGGAAATTTATCTCCGGGAAATGAAAGACGCAAATAAACTGATAGAAGATTTCATGCTTCTGGCCAACCGTAAGGTGGCTGAATGGGTGGGAAAGAAAAAAGGGAATACAGATCCCAAAACATTTGTTTACCGGGTACACGACAGCCCTGTCCCCGAGAAGCTGGAGAATTTTACCCAGTTTATCGCCAAGTTGGGTTATAAGATCAATTTCACGAACCGCAAGAGCCTTGCCGAGTCGTTCAACCGCCTTTTTGACCAGATCAAAGGGAAGGGTGAAGAAAATATGGTGGAAACAATCGCAGTTCGAACCATGGCAAAAGCATTCTATACTACCACAAACATAGGGCATTATGGGCTTTCCTTCCCGTACTATACCCATTTTACCTCACCGATCCGCCGTTATCCCGACCTCATGGTTCACCGGCTGCTGCAGGAATATCTTTCAAAAGGGAAATCAGCCAACCGGGAGGAATATGAAAATAAGTGTGACCATTCATCTGAAATGGAAAGAAAAGCTGAAAGCGCAGAACGCATGTCTGTAAAATATAAACAGGCAGAATTCATGGTGGATAAAGTAGGCCAGATCTTTGACGGACTGGTCTCCGGGGTGAGCAAATGGGGGATCTTTGTCGAGATTGTAGGAACCAAGTGCGAAGGTATGATCCGGTTGAGGGACATGAACGATGATTTTTATTACCTGGATGAGGAGAATTATCAGGTGATCGGTTCACGAAAAGGGCAGCAATACAAACTTGGGGGTAAAGTNAAAATAAAGGTAAAAAAAGTTGACCTGCCAAGAAAACAGATGGATTTTGTGCTTGTAAATTAATGATCCCTTCACATTGGATCTNNGTGAATAGATTATTTTACTTCTGGGGGGCTTGAATTTTCCTGCCTGTATTATGTTTTCTTTTCAATCCGGTCGAAGAAGGTTTTCCGGTATGTTTCACTGATGGGGATCAGCCGGTCGCCGATTTTGATACGGTTCCGCTCCACGCTGTCGATTTTATCGAGGGCAACGATAAATGACTTGTGAACCCTGACAAACTGATTTTTGGGAAGGATCTCCTCCAGTTTTTTATAGTTCAGAAGGCTCATGATCTTTTTCGAAGAGGTAATGATGCGCCAGTAATCCCCCATTCCTTCAATAAAAAGAACATCAGCATAGCGGATCTTTTCGATCCGTGTTTCCGTTTTTACAAAAAAGAAAGGATCACCCGAGGTGATCGTCAGAATATTTTCAGAAGAACTGTTNATTTTCTGGTCGGCCTTTACCTTTTCATATACCTTGTTCACTCCTTTAACAAACCGCTCGAAGGAAATGGGTTTTAACAGGTAGTCCATCACGTCCAGTTCAAACCCTTGCAACGCATAGGAATCGTAAGCGGTGGTGAAGATCACGTAAGGCCGGTGGCTCAATGAATTCAGCAGCTGAATCCCCGAGAGTTCCTCCATCTGAATATCAAGAAAAAGAAGATCGAGGGGATGATCCCGTATATATTCGATCGAATCCAATGCATTTTCAAAGGTTTTTTCCAGGTTCAGAAAAGGGAGCCTTGAGCAATAATCACGTATGATATCCAGCGCCAAAGGTTCATCGTCGATCGCAATACAATTTATCTTCATTATGTTTGTATTAATAGTTTAACCTTGTATAGATCATTGTCTTGCGTTGTTTCAAGGGAGTGTTTCCCGGGATAGAGAATTTCCAGCCGTCTTTTTATATTTTGTAAGCCGATACCGCCGATGGTGTCTTTCGGTCCGAGGAAATTTTTCTTCAGATGGTTTGTAACCTCGAAGAGCACCTGATTCGGTGCGGCAACCAGGTGGATCCGGATCCCCGGAAAGGGCCCTGTTTTACTCCCATGTTTGAAGGCATTTTCAACAAATGGGATCAGCAGCATGGGTGCGATTGTTTTGTTACCCACTTCTCCTTCAATCCGAAGTTCCACAAAATCCGTATGCCGGATACGCAGTTTCTGGAGTTCAATAAAACTCCCGAGGTACTCGATCTCTTTTTCCAGCAATACAAAGTCGGTATTAGCATCATAGAGCATATACCGCATAATGGAAGATAATTTCATGATGGCCTCAGGGGCATCGGGCGATTTTTTACAAACCAGGGAATAAATGTTGTTCAGTGTATTAAAGAGAAAATGAGGATTCACCTGTGAACGCAATAATGCCAACTCGCTCGCCTGGGACTGATTCACCATCTCAACCTTCAGTTTCTGGGTATCAAACCAATCGATCGCGAATTTTATCAGGATGGCGTAGGCTCCGGAAATAATGGAAAGACGCAACCCGGAATAGAACCATTCGTGGATGTTCATCATCTCCTTTGGTGGAAGATGGATAATTTCTTTCCAGAAAATTACCTCGATATAATACCGGACGATTGCAATAATAAACAAAAGGAGTGCTCCCGTAAAAATGCTCAGGAAGATGTTCCTGTTCTTGATCAGAAAGGGAAGAATAAAATAGAAAGCATAAAAGTTGATCAGGCTTAAGCCAAAATTCAACGCGGTATCTGTCCAGAAATAACTATCCGTTTTATTGATATACCATGGATACAAAAACTGGTTAATCATGTAAAACCAGTAGATAATATGGATCAGAATTTTGATTCTTCTCTTCATCTCAACAGCCTGTTCTCATTCATACAACGTAAAAAACNTCACGAAGATACTGATAATTCAGGCTGAAATAAAGTGCCTTTGCCGGATAATCTACTGAATGCNGGGTTTATCCGATANNACCGTTAAAATATCCGGTGTTTTTCACACTACCAGAACTCTTTTTCTTAACTTTCGGAGGTGAAATAAAGAAATCGGGACTTGGTTACCGGATGATCATGAAGGATCTTATGAAACTGTTTCCTTTTTTTCCGCTTATTCTTCTTGCACTATTTTTATCATGGAAGCCTGCTGATGGCCAGGTACATTATCGTTTTTATTACGGCAAAGTTTTAATGTCCGACAGCAGGCAACCTCTCGCAAATGTCAATATTTCCTTTGAAGGGTCGAAACTGGGGTCTGTCACAGATCAGAAAGGATCCTTTTCCTTCTACATCGATACGATTCCCATCTTCATGATTGTTAGTCATCTTGGATTTAAAACCAAGCGGATCCTTCTCGACGGAACAGCAAATTCCATGACTCTATACATGGATAGAGAAATCCGTGAACTGAAAGAAGTGGAGATCAGGGCAAACAGGATTGAACCCTTTTTCAAGGATGAGCATTTTACCCTTAGGGATTATGAGATTGACAGTGGGTTAGTGTATTTACTTGTTTACAGGAACCGTGCCTCAAGGGAAGAATTGATCTGCAGGAACCTGGAGGGAGATACGGTAGCACGATCTGGAATACTGTTCTTCACGCCCACTTCCCTACTGAAGGATTGTCTTGGTTATCTTCATGTTGTTGGGAGGGATTCTGTATTCCAAGTATACAGGAAGGATAAAGCTCTCCGGATGATCCATGCGGTGGGTATGGCCAAATTCAATGATGTGCTTGCCAATTGCGTGGCATCGACAAACCAGGTCCTTTTCTTTAAAAAAATGATCAGTCTTGGGCAGGGTGTACAGTATTACGGAATTGACAAGGTCACTAAAAAGAGACAAGAACTAACACAGGTGGTTGATGAACAAAAGATGAAAATGCTGAGGAGAAACCCCGAAGATACATGGTCCCTGATCAGTAGTCAACCCGATTATCTTGCTCAGTTAAACAATATAGAAAGGGAGGCGGTTATGAGCCGGGACGAACTAACCCTGTATAGAAAAGAATTCAATGAATGGAACTTTACCCATAAGGTTTTATACCGTCCGCTGAAAACCGCCCTTTATAAAATCGGCAATTTCATCTGCATATTCGATATACCGGCTAAAAAGTTGGAATTCTTTGATACAGAAGGAAATTTTTCCTATAAGCTTCAAATCAATATAGAGTTGATCCATGATGGAAGATGGTCGGGTGATATTTTCCTGGATGAAAACCAGTCGAAAGTTTATACAACATTCCTGAAAAGTACCGGGACCGGCATCTACCGGATTGACCTTAACACAGGGGATCTTCATAAGATACTCACCCTCATGCATCCTTATCCACAAAAGATCAGAATTTATAAAGACCGGGTTTATTACATGTATGATGTCCTTGGCGATCCGGATAATAAAATGTTGTACAGGCAACAGCTATAAATGGAGCTGTCTAAACAAGCTGCAAGTCGAGCGGAATTGCAAATTCCGCTCAGCGTTGTAAATTAATAATCAACAATACGCCCGGCGGAGAAGTTTTGTTTTATTTTACCAGGGTAAGTTCTTTGATGATGTTGGTATCACCGGCAAATTTATCGATGATGAAAAGGACATACCGAATATCCACATTGATAGTTCGCTGCAGATCGGGTTCAAACGAAATATCTCCGCTCATTGCCTCCCAGTTACCATCGAACGCCAGCCCGATNAACTGTCCGTTTCCGTTAATGACAGGGCTTCCGGAGTTTCCGCCGGTNATATCGTTGTTAGTAAGGAAGCAGGTAATCATTTCCCCATTCTCACTATATTGTCCGAAATCCTTTGCTTTATAAAGTTCCTTCAGCTTATCAGGCACGATAAATTCATCGTTGTTCGGGTCTTCTTTCTGCATCACGCCTTTCATGGTTGTAAAATATTCATAATGTACGGCATCTGCAGGGAAATAATCCAGAACCTGCCCATAGGACATACGCAAGGTTGAATTGGCATCAGGGTAGGCNACCAGTTTCGGATTCATTTCGCGAAGGCCGGCAATAAAATGACGATTCCCGGCCGAAATGGACGTTCTTGCTTCGCCATAGGCAGCAGCATATTTTCCGGTTGCATCCTGGAACGATTGAGCCATAATTGAAACCAGGTCTTTCTTAAAGACTTTCATNCCCGGCTTATTGAGAAACGCCATAGCATTTGCTTCGGTAACAAAGACAGATGTCTTGAAAACAGCGTCGGCGAAAGCATTGAAATCATTATGATAATCTTTTTCGATCAGCGCGAAGACCGAAGGCAACTGGTCTTTTGGAACATTTTGTGCGTAAAGCTTTAAGAGCTCGGCCATGGTTTTTTGAGAAACAACCGGATCGATGTCTTTGAAATGTTCTTTGGTTGTAGTTTTCAACCCTTCAACCGATTCTTTAATAGCGGCTTTGTTCTTTTTTTCCAAGGCTGATTTCAGGCTGCCGAACTGACCCACGAACTGAACCGCATCCAATCCCATCCCCGCGATATTTGAATAAAAGAAAGGAATGACGACTTTGTTCATCTTGCTGTACCCGTTTTTTATGTTGTCAAGAACCGTCCCATATTTTTTCTGCAATTCGGGCGACTTGCTGTACCAATTGGTAAATTCAGATTCAATGGCTTTCTTTTTGTCCTCCACTTTATTTTTAACCAGCATTTTTGATTGCCCGATAAAATTCTTCCAGGTATTGGCAATCCCGGCATAGTTTCCTGCATAATCAATTTTNACTTTCTTGTCCACGTCCATCCGTTCTTTCATGACTTCCAGTTCTTTCCCGAAAATCTTGATTAGGGTGGGATAGAACGTATTCACGTTGAATTCCATTCCGTAGGAAGTAAGGTAACGGGTTGTACCTCCCGGATATCCCCAGATCATGGCAAAATCGTTTTTCTTTACCCCTTTCAGGCTGATAGGCAAGTGATATTTGGGTTTCAGTGGAACATTTTTTTCGTTGTAGGCGGATGGATCTCCAGTTGAATCAGCATAGATCCGGAATACGGTGAAATCGCAGGTATGCCTGGGCCACATCCAGTTGTCAGTGTCACCGCCGAATTTCCCAATGGAAGAAGGAGGTGCACCTACCAGCCGTATGTCTTTGTAAGTTTTAAAGACAAAGAGATAATATTCATTGCCACCATAGAAGGCCTTTACACTGACTTCGTATTTTCCGTTTTCAGCAGCCCTCTTTTTCATTTTTGCTGTGAGTTCTTTAACCTTATCCGAACGGGTCGATTCTTTCAGCGTATCCGAAAGAAAGGGGATAATGGAGTCTGTAACATTTTCCATGCGTACGAGGAATGAAGCACAGAGATTTTCATTTGACAGTTCTTCTTTTTTCGACATGGCCCAGAATCCATCGGTAAGATAATCGTGTTCGGGAGAGCTATGGTTCTGCACTGCATTGAATCCACAGTGGTGGTTGGTAAACAGCAAGCCTTCGCCCGAAACAACTTCTGCTGTACAAAAGAAACCCCCTGAAGCAGCGCCGCTACCCGACAGCCCGACAATGGCATCTTTCAGGCTGGAGTGGTTGATGTCGTATAATTCCTGGACGGTAAGGTGCAATCCCATTTTTTCCATGTCCACATAATTCAGGCGTTCAACGAGAATAGGAAGCCACATTCCTTCATCGGGCGGGTTCTCTGCAAACAGTTTGGCTCCTGCAGAAAAAACCAGGAGGATGGCCAGGAAAACAATTTTGTTCTTCATTTTATCCGATTTTATAACGATTATTACTCTGAATATTTTTTTGCAATATTACGCAGAAGAAAAAACCCGGGCAATTTTTTTAGATTAATACGGTTAAAAGTCGATAAGTTGGTACTTTTCCCTGCTTAACTCCTTTTTTGGTTTAACGAACGAAAACGGATGTTGATCAGTGAAAACAGCAAAAACATCAAAATTTCTTTGAATTCGTTGAGATTTTTTGGATATTTGAAAATAAAACTGAACCCTGCTATGATGATTCAAGAAATTCCACGTAAGGTACGTTTTGGCAGCATCCTGATGCATCTCCTCTTCTGGGTATTAAGCCTGGTACTCTTTGTCGTGTTGATATTTCTTACACGGCATTTCAGGTTACAGGCCATGGATTTCCAGACGGCCATTAACATTATTATTACGTTGCTGTTTCTTGCTGTTTCGGTTTATATTAACCTTCTCATTTTATTACCTCTTTTCTTTAAAAAGCGCCGATATCTTCTCTTTTCTTTGCTTGAGATGTTAAACATTTCGCTTTTCATCTGCCTGAATTACTTTATCTCCATGGCATTCGAAGGAAAACACCCGAATTTCCTGAACGAGATGGTCGCGGAATTCATCCTGGTACTGGTGTTCCTGGTCATTACTACCCTGATCAAATTTACCCGTGATTCCATTGATCTGCAAGATGCAAACCTAAGGATCAAGGAAATTGAGCGTGAGAATGTGGAATCCGAATTGCGGGCATTGAAAGCACAGATCAACCCTCATTTTTTCTTTAATACCCTGAACAGCATTTACTCGCTAAGCCTGGACAGGTCGGAAAAAGCACCTGAGCTGATCCTCAAACTATCGGAATTAATGCGGTACATTCTTTATGAGACACGCGATGATTATGTATCCATGGAAAGGCAGCTGGACTTTCTTCAGAATTATATTTATCTGGAACAGCTGAGGACCGATGAGAAAATAAAGATCGAAATGGAAATAAAGGGAAAACATACGGAACTTATGATTGCACCTTTGCTATTTATCCCCTTTGTCGAAAATGCATTCAAACATGTGGTTAAAGAAAAAGATAATCCATCATTTATCCGGATATTGTTCGACCTGTCTCATCAGGATAAAATCTCGTTCTCCATAAAAAACAAAAAATATAATTTTCCCGGACAGGTCAACGGGAATAGTGAAGGAATTGGACTGGCAAATGTAAGAAAGCGCCTCAACCTCCTTTATCCCTCAAAGCATGAATTGAAAATTTCCGATACCGGTGATGTATTCGAAGTAGAACTAACCCTGGAGTTGTCATGAAGATCAAATGCCTGGTTATTGATGATGAACCACTTGCACAGCGGGTTCTTGAGAGGTATATACAGGATATTCCAGCCCTTGAACTGATACAGAAATGCGACAATGCGCTGGATGCAATGGAAATCCTGAAAGAAAAAAAAATTGACCTGATCTTTCTTGACATCAATATGCCCAAACTCACAGGATTGGAATTTCTCCGCATCCTGAAAAATCCCCCGCTGGTCATCATCACAACTGCCTATGCCGAATTTGCCATCCAGGGATATGAGTTGGATGTGGTGGATTACCTGATGAAGCCGTTTGGAATGGAACGGTTTCTGAAGGCCATTCAAAAAGTTCAGGACATTCTCAAACCATGGGAACATTCCTTGTCGGCAAAAACTTCCGGTGAATCCCAGGAAGATCAGTACATCTTTGTAAAATCAAGCAAAAAAACCTATCGCATCAGCCTTAACGATATCCTCTATATAGAAGCCCTCGGGGATTATGTAAAGATCTATACGACCGACCGGATGGTCATCAGTTATCATTCGATGAAAAACCTGGAAAACCTGTTATCCCCAAAACAATTTCCCAGGATCCATAAATCCTTTATCGTGTCGCTCTCCAAGATCGAACTTATTGAAGGAAACCAGGTCAAGCTGAGAGACCGCTACATTCCCATTGGAACCAACTTCAAGGCCGAATTCGAAAAACTGATCCGCACGATCTGAACTATTCCTACCGGGGACGAGAATCCGTTTCATTCTCTGTCATTATCGCGGTTTTCCGGATGATAATTGAAAGGTAGATCATCACGATCCCGAAGAGAGTTGCGAATGCTCCCAGGAGTTTAGTGAGGAAAACAGGAACCTCCTCTTTTTGAAGGATCATCACGATACCCAGTGCAATGGTAAGAAGGCCATTGAAAAGGATGAAATTCTTGTTGGAGAGATTCCGTTTGATATTCAACAGGATCACGAGCTGAAAAATCCCCACGATGATTGCCCATACCCCAAGGAGGAGAAAAAATAGTTGCAGGGATTCTTTTTGAAAGATCATGATCCCTAAACCAATAACAAAGCTGAATATGGATTGAAGGATCAGCATCCCTACATTTCTGTTCTTCTTCAAATAATAGATGGCCACCAAAAGGAAGCACAATCCTCCCAGCGCTATCGCCAATCCTGAAAAAAAGACGATACTCAGGATAATTTTTTCGGTGAAGAGAAGAAGCAGCAAACCGAACAAAATCGCAATGACCCCGTTGACTGCCAGAAACCACCGGTATTTATAAGATTTTGTTTCCATGGAATTTTTTTTATGATGAATGAATGTTAAGAAACCCTGAAATGTATTCCCAGGTATTCCAGTAATGTTCCGGTAATGATAAAAGCGCCGAAGATGAAAAAGAGGATACCCACGATTCGGTTGATCCAGAGTTTGACTTTCGGATTGCCCAGCACCTTGATCTTGTTGGCAAGAATGCATTTCAGGATATCAGTTGCGAGAATCATTCCCAAAGCCCCTGCAAAGAACATAGAAACAGACTTCCGGTCGCCGCCATAGGTTGAGTTGATCGAAACGACCCAGAAGATCCAGAAAAACCAGAGAGAGGGATTTGCCACATTGAGGAGAAAACCTTTGAAATAATAGGGCAGGACTCCCGGTCTTTTCACGTGGATCTCACTGATGGGTTCCACCTGCTCGTTTTGCGGCACTTTGCGGAAAACCGTATAGATGCCATAAGAGATCATCAGGATTCCGCCTAAGATTCCGAATGCCAGGTGAAATTTCGGTGCAGTAATGAACTCGGAAACACCGAAAAAGGCAAGAACAACGAGAAAAAGGTCGCTGGTAAAAATTCCGAACGCAAGGAATATCCCGGTTTTTATACCATGCTT
>JGI24136J36422_10000788_pt1 | contig 11761 bp, 10 predicted proteins | sample BarGraNGADG00212_2_FD_36422 | JGI IMG/M metagenome (IMG submission 36422)
AAAAAAGGTAATAAGAACGTGATTCAGGAACGTCATTTTTGAAAATTTTCGCAGCCCGCTTTTTACTCTGTGACTTTGTGACTCTGTAACTTTGTGACTTTTTTCCCTACTTACAATACTTGATGATCAGGTCTTTCGTGTCTTCAAGTCCCAGGCTATATGCCTTCTGCCAGTCCTCGCAGGCGCCTGTCTTGTCGCCCAGGCTGATCTTGGCTTTGCCCCGGTTGTCATAGGCATCCGCATAATCTTTTTTGAGTGAGATCGCTTTGTTAAAATCCTCAAGGGCGCCTTTTGAATCCCCCTGGTTGAGCTTTGCGCCACCCCGGTTGTTATAAGCAGTGGCATTGTTCGGATCGATGGCCAATGCCTTGTCGTAATCCTCCACAGCGCCTTTCAGATCGTTCAGGTAATGTTTCATCATACCGCGGTTGGTGTAAATATCCGGGTACTTCGGATCTAGTTTGGCCACCATCTCATAGTTTTCCAGGGCACCTTTAAAATCCTGTTGCAAGAACCGGCACCCTGCAAGATAATTGTAAGCCATCGGTTCACTTTTATCCTTTTCGATATACACCCTCATATCTTCTTCCGCTGTTTTGAAGTCCTTAAGCTCAAACCGGCAGACCCCTCTCCCGAAATAGGCTTTATCAAGGCTGGGGTTCATCTTGATTGCTTCATTCATGTCATTGAGGGCACTGTTGTAGTCCTGTATTACCAGTTCGTCATACCCCCTCTTCAAATAGGTGACGGCATTTTTATACAGGTTGAGGGATTGGGTAAAATCCTCGATCGCTCCCTCCTGATCGCCATCTTTGGATTTTTTTGATCCGTTAACATAAAGTTCATGTGCTTTTTTCTGGTCGGGGTTCGTAATGCCTTTTGCGATCGGGCCAAGGTTTTCGACCGAATTTTTCGCAAAGGCATTCAACATCTTGGAGTTCTGGTTATTGGGATCATTCTTGAAATTACGATCCAAAACGACCGGGTGATCTAACTTCTTTGCCGAAGTAACCCCAGAAGGTTTCTGTGGCTCCTGGTTCAAGCCAGACCGAGCGGACGTTCCGTTCTGAACGGAGCGGTTGGTATCCGGTCGACTCGTTTGGGAAACACCATCTGTGGCTTGTTTATGTTTATCTGCAGATTGCTGGCAGGAAACCAGCATGGGTGCAATCCCCAGCATGGTCGAAAATAGGATTAAGCAAGTAAAGGTTTTTCTCAATTTTTCCATATTCATTTTACGATTTTATTTTATAATAACTTGATTTTTCTTCAGGTATTGTATCATCAAACCGGCTGCCTTAGCGGATGCACCGCTGCCACCCAGTTTTGCCCTTAGACCTGCATAGGATTGAATGATGTCCTGTCGTTCCGTTCCATCCAGGATTTTTTTCAATTCATTCCGGAGATTTTGACTGGTAAGATCTTCCTGGATCAGTTCACGAATGATCTCCTTGTCCATGATCAGGTTTACGAGTGAGATATATTTCACCCGGATCACGGATTTTGCAATAAGGTAAGAAAGGAAATTGCCTTTATAACATACCACCTGGGGAATGCCCATTAAGGCAGTTTCCAGCGTGGCTGTCCCGGAGGTGACGAGGGCAGCCTCTGAATGACGAAGGAGATCATAGGTTTGCCCGGTAATAATAGAGACAGAAGTCCCTGCAGTGATACCGGAATAAAAATCGGGGCTGATTGAGGGTGCACCGGCAATGACAAACTGGTATTCTCCGAAAGAAGAAACAGCCTTCAGCATGGCCTTAAGCATCAGCCGGATCTCCTGGCGGCGGCTTCCCGGCAATAAAGCAATCAGGGGTTTGTCAGGAAGATGATTCCGTTCAAGGAAGTCTTTCCTTCCGGNATATGTTGTATCCCCGCTGATCACATCCAATAAAGGATGGCCAATAAAATCAACATCATAACCATACCGTGCATAAAAATCTTTTTCAAAAGGAAGTATGACAAACATCCGGTCAACATACTTCTTGATCGTTTTTACGCGGGACGAACGCCAGGCCCATAGTTGAGGAGATATATAATAAAAAACCCTGATCCCATGTTCATGGGCAAACCGGGAGATCCTCAGGTTAAACCCGGGATAATCAACCAGGATCAAAACGTCGGGACGAAATTCAAGNAGTTCCTTTTTACAGAACCGGATATTTTTTGCTATCGTATTGATGTGTGCCAGTACTTCAAAAAANCCCATGAAGGCAAGATCCCGATAATGGCGTACAAGGTCAGCGCCCTGTTCCGCCATAAGGTCACCTCCCCAGCAACGGAATGCTGCATCTGCATCAAGTTTTTTCAGCTCTTTTATCAGGTTGGAAGCATGAAGGTCGCCCGATGCTTCGCCTGCAATGATATAGTACTTCATATACGGTTCATTGTTACTGCGATGATCAGGATCACTGTCATCGCAAGCACCCCTCTTCCTGTACGGTCCATATTTTCATTGATGAAATAATAGCGGATCGGGACGATATTCAGGGCAACACACACAAACATGGCCTTATCCAGCGCCAGGTTTCCGAGGAGTATTTTTACGAGATAGATTATACCAAAGAGGATCAACGGTCCAGCCAGGCCGATCCCCAAACCCAACCAGAATGAATCTTTTTTAAGCATCGGTTTCCCAGGATTTCAATAAGGCCATTGCTTCGTGNGACGTAAAATCAAACTGAACNGGAACAACAGCCACATAGTTATTCTCCAGCGCCCACTCATCGGTATCATTCCCATGTCCTGTTTTTACAAAGATCCCCTTCAGCCAGTAATATTTCCGGCCAATAGGATCGAGGCGTTCATCAAAGTCTTCCTGCCAGGTTCCCCCGGCCTGCCGGCAGATCCTGATCCCTTTTATCCCGTTTTCAGGAACATCGGGGATGTTAACATTNAGGCAAACCCCTTCAGGCAATCCTTCGTCCAGTACCTTTTGCACGATTTTGCTTACAATGGGTGCGCAGGACTCCATCCCCGCATCCGGAGAATAATTGTCGAAGGAAAAACCGATCGAAGGCACCCCTGCCATCGCACCTTCAAACACAGCAGCCATCGTTCCTGAATAGATGATTGAGACGGAAGAATTCGATCCGTGATTAATACCGGAAACCAGCAGGTCGGGATACCTTTTCATGACAACTTTGAAACCCAGCTTTACACAGTCTGCCGGAGTTCCGTTACAACAGTATTCCTCGTATCCGGGTTCATCTGCAAGAAATTTCAGTCGTAACGGAGTATGAATCGTTATGGCATGCGCTGTTCCCGACTGAGGTTTATCAGGCGCCACCACCACTATCCTTCCGATCTTCCTCATCCGGTCGATCAACATCCGGATCCCGGGTGCATGAATGCCATCATCGTTAGTTACAAAAATGAGGGGTTTTTCGCTGTTTGTATCGTTAACCAATATCTTTCCTGTTATCCTAAATTGCTTCCAAAATTAGGAATAAATCCTGTAACTTTGCGTCATTCCTCAATAAATCAAGTCCTATGAGAATCCAATGCATTCTGGTCTTCATGTTCCCTGCGGTTCTTTTTTCCCAGAACATGGTGATCAATTCCGATTTTGAAACCAAAACCGGATGTCCGAATTCGAGCGGCCAGTTCCTCCTGGCTGAAGAATGGTTCAGTCCGAACATCGGCACACCCGATTATTTCAACGACTGCAGTTCCACACTGGAGTACGGCACGGAATATAATGCCAAAGGCGGACAGATCCCACATTCCGGGCATGGTTATATGGGTATCCTGTCGGAGAACCTTCATAACAATGAGTTCTTTGAATACATTGAAACACACTTGAAGGAACCCCTCAAAAGCGATCAGCAATACTGTATACAGCTTTATGTAAGTCTGGGTGATTGCGATTTTGCACTGGAAGAACTGGCTGCTGTTTTTTCTCAATCCCTCCTGAAAGTGCCGCAAGCAAAAAAGATCGTCATTCCTTATCTTCCCCTGACGAATGGATCGGTATTGTCGGATACGGAAAAATGGATGTGCATCAAAGGGATCTATAAAGCAAAAGGCGGGGAGAAATTCCTGACCATCGGTTACTTCGACAAGGAAGATAAATTTATAAAGGTCAGGATAAATTCAAAGAATGATCCCACCTTTCAATCCGCATATTATTTTATTGATGATGTTTCGGTGGAGACTGTGGAGGATGCCTCCGGATGTAAATGCACACCTTAAAAGCAGAAATCAAGATTTTCAGAAGAGCAGTAATTCTTCGTACAATTCCTTTACCGGTAATCCCATGATATTGAAGAAAGATCCTTCAATTTTGCTGATTCCGATATACCCGATCCATTCCTGCACACCATAACTGCCCGCTTTGTCAAATGGGCGGAAATTTTCGATGTAATAGTCGATCTCTTCCATGCTCAGTTCCTTGAAATAAACCGAGGAAAGGACATGGAAAGTCTTCTGACGGCATCTCGATCTCAGGCATACCGCTGTGATCACATCGTGTCTGCGGCCCGATAGTTTCTGTAACATGCAAACGGCCTCCTGGTAATTTCCGGGCTTACCGAGTATTTCATCATCGATAGAAACAATGGTATCCGCAGTGATCAGGATAGTGTTTTCCGAAAAGCGTGAACCATCAAAATTGTTTGATTTAAGCTCGGCAAGGTATACCGCAATCTGAACAGGAGTCAGGTTGTCCGGATAATATTCCCTGACTTTAGGAGCAAGAATCTCAAAATCCAGGCCCAGTTCTTTCAACAGGTATTGCCGTCGCGGAGATTCCGATGCAAGGATGAGATTTTTAGTCTGAAATCGTTTGTTGGTCATAATCCCGTCAGATTCCGGATGAAATTAGTTGCATGGATAATATACCGGCAAACATGATAAGTTTGCACAGGTTGCTCAGAAAATGGTAATCTTCCCGGTTTTTTGCCCGGTAGAGTTTATAGAGCAGGTATATCATCGGGAGTTGGACAATAATGAGAAAATACCAAAAAACAAGCATCCATCCGCGGTTAAACAAGGTCCATTGAGCGAATGCCAGTAAAATGATGGTCAATAAAACGAGGAAGGTCACAATGTAGTTTGATCTTTTGATCCCAATGACAATCGGAAGTGTGCGGCAGCCATATTCCTTATCACCTGCTATGTCTTCCATGTCTTTTATGATCTCCCTGTAGAATGAAACCAGGAAGGCAAATGAACCATATGCAATGAAATACCGGTTCGTTTCTGTTAGTTCTGGTATAACCTGCGAAAAATCCGAAGGAGTGAGGCACAGGTGAAGGAACTCAAAATACCAGACCATAAAAACCACCAGGGCAGAGAGGATGGCAACCACGAGATTTCCCCAGGCCAGCTTTCGTTTGTACCGGGCAGAGTACAACCATAACAACATTGAGATGAACGGGAAAATGAGGCCGAAATTTACCGTTCTCAAATGGTAAGCAAGATAGAAACCGATCAGTATTGCGAGGCCATTGACTATGATGTGTGCCAGGATCACACTGCGACCATTGATCGCTGTTCCAACCGGGTTACCTTCCGGTTTGTTCACAGAATCGATGCGAATGTCGAAATAATCATTGATCAGGTAACCGCCAACGGTGAGCAATACCGTTGCAGCTACCAGAAGCGAAAAATCAAGCAATCCAGATAACATCCCTGGATGATCGGGAAAAAGAAAGGTATTCAAAATCCCATATCGCAGCAGGTATTGCGTCAGGATGATGATCAGCAAATTTGGTAACCGCATCATCCGAAAAACGGCCGGGAGTTTTTTCATATTCATTTTTCTTTACCAATGATAACCGTCATCATTCATCCATTTGCCCTGTATTTTGAGCACCTGTTCGATCACATCCCTCACGCAACCTTTTCCACCCGGGGCATGCGAAATGTAGTTTGACACGCTCCTGATCTCTTCAGCCGCATCAGCAGGACATGTGGAAATCCCCGCCTTCAGCATGACCTCATAGTCAGGGATATCATCTCCCATGAAAAGAACCTGGTCCGCCTTGAGGTTGTTTTCCGAAAGGTAGTTGTTGAATACTTCCAGTTTATTTTCAATTCCGAGGAAAATATCTTTGATCTGCAGTGCCTTGAGCCGATGAAGCATGCAATCGGCTTTTGCGCCTGAGATCACCACCACACGGTAGCCCTTTTTCACAGCCAGCTGCATGGCATAACCATCCTTCACATTGGTTGTGCGGTAAGCTTCACCGTCATCCAGGGTGATGACACTGCCGTCGGTAAGTACACCATCATAATCAAAAATGAAGGTGTTGATATTTTTCAGNNNTGGTTTATAGTTGGTCATGATTTCTTTTTATGTTGGATGATATTCCGGGTGATCAGATCATAGATCTCTTTATAGTCAGGGTGGTTTGTTAGCAGTTTAAGGTGCTCCCGGATGGTTTCCCGGTCTTCTCGCACCGCCGGTCCTGTCTGCAGTTTGAAAACATCCCCGGAAGATGCATTCCCTGCAGTCTGCCGGATGATGGGTTCCAGTATCCCGAAATCCATCCCGTTTTCCAGGACCAATTCCTGGGAAATGGTAACCATAAAATTGGTGAAATTACTTGCAAATACAGCAGAAAGATGCAGTAACCTTCGCTGATCGGAGTTTATAGTGTATACCTTTTCTGAAAGTGAATCTGCAAAAAATTTGAGGAGATGAAGATTTTTTCTAGAACTGGCTTCAATACATAAGGGGACTTTCCTGAAACGAAGTAACGTACGGGAAGTAAAAGTTTGCGGAGGATAGATCACTCCGAAATTTGCTGAAACTCCCCGCAGGACATCCATCTTCATAGAACCTGATGTGTGAATGATCAGCCGGTTCCCGATTTTTATCCGATCAAGCAGGAGCGGAATGGCCGCATCACTCACAGCCAGGATATAAAGATCCGCATCAGGGGTAATCATTTCCGGTTCCGGAATATACCTGGCCGAGAGTTTCCTGGAAAGGCTTATTCCTTTAGTTCCGGTACGGTTGTATACTTCAACAATATCATATCCTTTCTTAAGGATGGCCATGGAAAGATTTACAGCCAGCCTTCCGGCGCCAAGGATTACGATCTTCCGGATTTCCGGTTTTGACATTGCTTTAGTGTTTGCACGAAAATACAAAGATAGGGCAATAGCCGTTTAATATCGATACCTATGCTTCCCTCCTTTTTAAAATGGGGAAAAAAGATGAGCCTGGATATGATTTCCATACCAGGCCCTTATTCCAAACTATTTTTTGTTTATGCCTGTGCAGGAGGCATCCCAAGGTTGAAATTGATNTCACCTTCGGTGATCTTGATCTCTCCATGCATCGATTCGTACTTGGCGATGTTATCTTTCAACGCCTTATAGAGCCGTTTTGCATGCTGCGGAGTCAGGATGATGCGTGATTTCACCTTAGCCTTTGGTACTCCCGGCATCATCTTGACAAAATCGACGATGAATTCGGAGGGCGAGTGGGTGATGATGGCCAGGTTGGAATATATTCCTTCGGCGATTTCATCCGGCAACTCGATGTTGATCTGGTTGGCGTTATTCTTATTTTCTGTCATTTCTTTCATATTTATTCTTCAGCTTTTGATGCCATAAGTGTTTCGTATTCTTCCTTGCTTCCGACGATCAGGTTGTCGTAATCTCTCAAACCGGTACCTGCCGGGATAAGGTGGCCAACGATCACATTTTCTTTCAAGCCCAAAAGTTCATCCTGGCGTGCATTGATAGCGGCCTGGGTGAGTACCTTGGTAGTTTCCTGGAAGGAGGCTGCCGAGATCCAGCTCTTGGTCTGCAAGGAAGCCCTTGTGATCCCCTGCAGCACCTGGCGTGCAGTGGCAGGCTGGGCATCGCGGGCTTCAATAAGTTTTTTATCTTTCCTTTTCAACATGGAATTGTCATCCCTCAGTTTCCTGGCGCTGGTGATCTGTCCGGATTTAAGGGTTCCTGAATCACCTGGATCGTTCACAACTTTCTTCCCGAAGATCCAGTCATTTTCATCCTGGAAATCGATCTTGTTGACCAGTTCGCCTTCCAGGAATTTGGAATCACCCGGATCGTCAACTTCAACCTTACGCATCATCTGGCGGACAATGGTTTCAAAGTGCTTATCGTTGATCTTCACTCCCTGGAGACGGTAAACCTCCTGGATCTCATTCACAATGTATTCCTGGACTTTCATCGGCCCCTTGATGGCAAGGATATCGCTGGGTGTCATCGCACCTTCTGAGAGCGGTGTACCTGCTTTCACATAATCGTTTTCCTGTGCCAGGATCTGCTTGGTTGTTGGAACGAGGTAACGCTTTTCTTCCCCTGTTTTTGAGGTGATAATAACTTCACGGTTTCCTCTCTTCAGCTTCTTGGCAAAGGATACCACACCATCAATTTCAGAAACGATGGCAGGATCGGACGGGTTCCTGGCTTCAAACAACTCGGTTACCCGTGGCAAACCTCCCGTGATGTCACCTGCTTTACCAATGGCACGCGGGATCTTGACGAGTACTTCCCCGGCTTTGATCTTGCTTCCGTCATCAATAACGATGTGAGCACCTACAGGAATATCGTAGGTCCGGCTTACCTCACCCGATGCAGTGAGAATATTGATGGAAGGATTCTTTGCTTTCTGGCGGGATTCGATGACGACTTTCTCATGATATCCGGTCTGCTCATCCGATTCCACACGATAAGTAACATTTTCAATGATGCTCTCAAAACTGATCTTTCCAGCTACTTCCGAAAGGATGACCGCATTGTAAGGATCCCAGTCGCTGATCATATTTCCTTTCTTGATGACATCACCACTTTTGAAATAGAGGTTGGCACCATAAGGAATATTGGCTGAACTGAGGGCAATGTGCGTGTTCTTATCCACGATGCGCATTTCAGCGGAACGGCCGATAACGATTTCGATCTTCGCGCCGCTGTTGTTTGTAGAACCAACCGAACGGAGTTCATCGATCTCTAGGACACCATCGTACCTGGCTTCAATGCGGGAAGTACTTGCAATGTGGGCACCGGCAACACCCCCGACGTGGAACGTACGCAGTGTAAGCTGAGTACCCGGTTCCCCAATGGATTGTGCTGCGATAACACCTACGGCTTCTCCCCTTTCAACCATTCTTCCGGTTGCCAGGTTACGGCCATAGCACTTGGCGCAAACGCCCTTCTTCGACTCACAAGTCAGTACCGAACGGATTTCTACGGCATCGATCGGTGAATCGTCGATGACCAACCCGATCTCTTCGGTGATCTCTGAACCTGCGGGAATGATCAGTTCACCCGACTGGGGATGGTAAATATCATGGAGGGTTACCCTTCCAAGGATCCTGTCATACAATGATTCTACAATTTCCTCCTGCTTTTTCAAGGCAGTGATGGTAAGCCCTCTGAGTGTTCCGCAGTCCTCTTCGGAGATGATCACATCCTGTGCAACATCCACAAGACGGCGGGTCAGATATCCGGCATCCGCTGTTTTCAGGGCGGTATCGGCAAGACCCTTACGGGCACCATGCGTAGAGATGAAGTACTCAAGAACAGACAATCCTTCCTTGAAGTTCGACAGAATCGGATTTTCGATGATCTCACCACCGGAAGCTCCTGATTTTTGGGGCTTGGCCATAAGACCACGCATCCCTGAAAGCTGGCGTATCTGTTCTTTTGACCCCCTGGCTCCGGAATCCAGCATCATATAAACGGGATTGAAGCCTTGTTTATCTTTCGTAAGAGTGGTCATGAGTTTCTGTGTCAGCTGCGAATTCGTATGGGTCCAGATATCGATGATCTGATTATACCTTTCGTTATTGGTAATGAATCCCATGTTGTAGTTGCTCACCACTTCCTCAACTTCGGCAACAGCTTCGTTGATGAGTTCTTCCTTGATCTCCGGAATGATCACATCATCCAGGTTGAAGGAAAGTCCCCCGCGGAAAGCCATGCTGAATCCAAGGTCTTTGATATCATCAAGGAACTTGGCTGTTTTGGCTGTCCCGGTCTTTTTCAGGATGTAGCCGATGATGTCGCGAAGCGCTTTCTTCGTCAATACCTGGTTGATATACCCATATTCCTCAGGAACAACCTGGTTGAATAACACACGGCCGACCGTGGTCTCTTCAATACGGCTGATCTCCCCATCCTCGGTCTTCACTTTCATTCTTACCTTGATGACGGCATGGAGGTCAACACTTCTTTCATTATAAGCGATAATAACTTCTTCCGGGGAGTAGAACGTCATTCCTTCACCGGCAACTTTATCATCACCTTCCGATCTGCGTTCTTTGGTCATATAATACAGACCCAGAACCATGTCCTGTGAAGGAACGGTAATGGGTGCACCATTGGCAGGGTTCAGGATGTTATGCGATGCCAGCATCAGGAGCTGAGTTTCAAGAATAGCAGCATGTCCCAGTGGAACATGAACGGCCATCTGGTCACCGTCGAAGTCGGCGTTGAAAGCAGTACATACGAGAGGGTGTAGTTGGATGGCCTTGCCTTCGACGAGTTTCGGCTGAAATGCCTGTATGCCTAAACGGTGCAACGTGGGTGCACGGTTCAGCAATATAGGATGGCCTTTCAGGATATTTTCAAGAATATCCCAGACAACGGGATCTTTACGGTCAACAATTTTCTTTGCCGATTTTACGGTTTTCACAATGCCTCTTTCCAACATCTTCCGGATGATGAATGGCTTGTAGAGTTCGGAAGCCATTTCTTTTGGCAAGCCGCATTCATTCAGTTTCATTTCAGGTCCTACCACGATAACGGAACGGCCTGAATAATCGACACGTTTTCCGAGGAGGTTCTGACGGAAACGTCCTTGTTTCCCTTTCAGGCTGTCGCTGAGTGATTTCAGCGCCCGGTTTGATTCTGTCTTAACCGCGCTTGCTTTTCTTGAATTATCGAAGAGGGAATCGACGGATTCCTGGAGCATACGTTTTTCATTACGCATGATGACATCCGGGGCCTTGATCTCAATCAGCCTTTTCAGACGGTTATTACGGATAATAACCCTGCGGTATAGGTCGTTCAGGTCGGAAGTGGCAAAACGTCCACCATCCAATGGCACCAACGGCCTTAATTCGGGAGGAATGACGGGGACAACCTTCACGATCATCCATTCAGGCCTGTTCTCTGTTCTTTTCTGTGCATCCCTGAAAGCTTCAAAGACCTGGAGGCGTTTCAACGCCTCGGCCTTACGTTGCTGGGAGGTCTCGGTACTTGCTTTGTGCCGCAGGTCAAAGGATTCCTTGTTCAGGTCCAGCTTGGCGAGCAGGTTGTACAGGGCCTCAGCTCCCATCTCGGCAATAAACTTATTCGGATCGGAATTATCCAGGTACTGATTATCGGGAGGAAGTTTCTCCACGATATCAAAATATTCCTCTTCCGAAAGAAAATCGAGGAAATTGATACCATCAGCTTTCTTGATACCCGGGTTGATGACAACATATTTTTCGTAATAAATGATCGAATCCAGCTTCTTGGTTGGTAATCCCAATAAGGCGCCTATTTTATTGGGTAAAGAACGGAAAAACCAGATATGTGCAACAGGAACAACCAGCTGAATATGACCGGTCCTTTCCCTTCTCACCTTCTTTTCCGTGACTTCAACACCGCATCGGTCGCAGATAATCCCTTTGTAACGTATCCTCTTGTATTTTCCACAGTGGCATTCCCAATCTTTTACCGGGCCGAAGATCCGCTCACAAAACAATCCGTCCCGTTCGGGTTTATAGGTCCTGTAATTGATGGTTTCAGGCTTTAACACCTCACCACTCGACATCTCAAGGATTCTCTC
>JGI24136J36422_10000791_pt1 | contig 11721 bp, 8 predicted proteins | sample BarGraNGADG00212_2_FD_36422 | JGI IMG/M metagenome (IMG submission 36422)
GGTCAAGGTTGCGCAATCAGCCAGGCTTCGGCCTCGATGCTGAGCGAGGAGGTCGTCGGCCGTAAGGCGTCCGAGGTGGCCGCGATCGACAAGGACGACACGCCGCTGGTGGCGATGATGATCGAGAGCGGTACGCCGCTGACTCCCATTCGACTCAAGTGCGCCCTGCTCGGCCTGGGCGTGCTCAAAGTTGCGCTCCACAAGGCCGTCGGCACGCCCTTACCCGAGGAGTGGGCAGGAATCGACGAGGTCGACTTCGAGTAATGGACGATCGCACGAAACCGATTTTGCGGAGATGACGCTCAGCTCCGCGGCCCGGCGCGTGCTCAAACGGCTCGAGCGAGAGGATGCCGAGGAGCGCCGGCTCGGGAAGCCGAGAGAGGAGAGGGCGCGGCAAGTTGCCCCTACGACCGGCCGCTTTCTGTATGCGCTCGCCGCCAGCCGGCAGGGCTGCAAAGTGCTCGAGATCGGGGGTTCAAGGGGATACTCGACGATCTGGCTCGCTTCAGCCGTCGCACTTGGCGGGGGAGCCGTGGTCTCGCTCGAACACGATCCGCGTAAGGCGACGGCCTGGCGCGCGAACGTTGCCGAAGCCGACCTCGGCGCGCACGCGGAGCTGATCGAAGGCGACGCCTTCACGACCCTTCCGACGTTCGGCGCGCGCTTCAATCTCTGCTTTCTCGATGCCGAGAAAGAGGATTACGAGCGGCTATTTGCGCTCGCCCGCGAGAAGCTCGCACCCGGCGCTCTTATCGTGGCCGACAACGTGCTCTCTCATGCCAAAGATTTAGCCGCGTACTCGCAGGCGAGGCAGAACGACTCCACCCTCGTCAGCGTCACAGTACCGCTCGACAGAGGTCTCGAATTGAGCGTCCTTTCCTCCTGACCGCCGCGATCGACATGGCGGGGCGCGGCTCACAAAAGCATCCCCCGGCCGCGGGCGGCTCTGTCTTGACGGTTTGCGTATCATGTCTGTATCGCGGAAAGGAGGTGGTCCAGTGGAAGATTCCTGTAGTACTGGCAGCGGAGGTACCAGCGGGTAGGGGCGTGTCCCCGGGACCACCGGGAATCGCCTAGCCAGCGTAGGGGGCTCGCTAATCGCGCCGCGACCGTAGGTCGTTGGAAGCGCCTCTACCAAATCCAACGCTGGTTACCGGATCGGAGGGCCGCCCTCGGCGGCCCTCCTTCTTTATAGCTTCTGAGCAGGGATATCTTNGATAGCGTCAGGCCGACGCNCGCCGGATCTGCTCTTCCAACGGCAGCAGTGGAAGGCCGAACACCTGCTGCGTAGCTCCGATATCGCCGACGTTGTCACCGGCGGCGAGCATCTTCAATTGATCGCGGGTGAACGGAAAACCCGGTAGGCGCTCGAAGAGAGCGGCCTGAGTGCGAGCGAGCGCGAAGGGAAGGTGAACGCGCCGACGGCGCTTGCCGATCACGCTCGCGATCAGGCCGTAGAGCTCGTCCCAGGTCACCTGGTCGGGCCCTGCGAGATCGAACGTCCGGTCGCGGGCATCTTCAAGCTCGATCGCCTTGATCAAGTGAGACACGACGTCCTCGACGGCGATCGGCTGAATGCGTTGAGTTCCCGGCCCGAGCACCGGCGTAAGCGGCGAGTAGCGAACGAGTCGTATGAAAGTGGGAAGGATGCCGCCGCAGCGCCCGAAGACGAAGCTCGGACGAAAGATCACGTGCTCCAAGCCCGAAGCCTTGAGCGTCCGCTCTTCGTCCCACTTTGCTCGGTAGTAGGGCGTCAACTCGAACGTTTCCTCGGCGAGCCCCAGAGCGCTGACGAGGATGAAGCGACGCACCCGCGCCTCGCTCGCCGCTTCGACGAGCGCCCGCGTTCCTGCCGCCATCACTTGCTGGTAGTCGCTGGGCTTGCCGCGGATGATGGCAACCAGGTGAATCACCGCGTCGGCGCCCTCGCAGGCCGCTCGCAAGCTGTCCGGGTCGGCAACATCTCCTCGTGCGAGTGCGCACCCTTGCGCCGCGAGCTTACGGGCACGCGTCTCCGAGCGAACGAGGCAGCGAGTCGGCTGCTCGAGCGAGCGAAGGCCCGCAACGAGATGACGCCCGATAAAGCCGGTGGCTCCGGTGACGAGGATCATGTCTTCGCCGCCGGGCGGCCGGCGTTCGCCGCTTTCCGCGCGGCGACGACCGGCATCTGGCTCGAGCGCACTCTCGGGATCATGGTCGAATCGTATGCCCGGTGAGCGGTTGTTAGGCGGCGATTGCCCCGCCGGTGATCGTTTTTACTTGCAAACTGCGGCTTTTACGGTTCCTTGGGAGCTTGCAGTATCGAGTGGGTCCGATAGGGTGCCATCTGCGTGGTACTCGAGCCCGTCGATCCAAACGCTCGCTTCCACGAGCGACGTGCAAATGCCCGGCGCCGGCGAAAGCTGCGCCGTACTGCCTTCCTGCTCGCACTCGTGACGTCGGCGACCATGGGCGGACTTGCCGTCTGGATGACGGCGCGCGGTGCCGGCTCGCCGGTCCCCGAGGTCGCCAAGCACACCACGACACGGACTTCGACCAAGCAGAAGTCTTTCCTTCCGAAGGAAATCCGCGGTGTTCACGTCACCATGATGCTCGCCTCGCTAGAGGGCAAGCTCGCCGAGTACGCGAATCTGACGAACGAGGGCCTGAACACGATCGAGCTCGACGTCAAAGATGAGAACGGCACCGTCGCCTTCTCCTCGCCCGAAGCGCCTCTGGCCGACCAGGTCCGCGCGGCAGACAACTACTACAACCCGGCCAGGGTGGCCAAGCAGCTTCACGCCCAGGGCATTTATCTGATCGGTCGCATTGCGGTCTTCGAGGATCCCGTGCTCTCGGCGCGCAGGCCGGATCTGGCCATCCAGCGCTCAGACGGCTCAACCTGGCTCGACTACAGAGGTCTCGGCTGGTCGAACGAATACAGCAAGACAGTCTGGGACTACAACGTCTCGATCGCCAAGGCCGCCGCCAAGGCCGGCTTCGACGAGATTCAGTTCGACTACGTGCGCTTCCCGTCGGACGGGCCGATCGAGAGCGCCGTCTGGCCGGGCAAGGTGAACGAGTCGCAATCGACGACTATTGCCCATTTCCTCAAGTACGCGTCCAGTCAGCTCAAGCCGCTCGGTGTTCGCGTCTCGGCCGACGTCTTCGGGCTGGCGGCGACCAACGAGCTCGGAGTCGGGCAGTCGCCGAAGCAGATGGCACGCTACGTCGATGCGCTATCGCCGATGGTCTATCCGTCGCACTTCGGTGCAGGGCAGTTCGGACTGCCCGATCCGCAGGCAACTCCGGGGATGACGGTCGGCTACGCGTTGAGCGACTTCAACACGGCCATACGCGGCAGCAAGGCCGAGCTGGTTCCCTGGATCCAGGACTTCTCGATGGGTCACGACTTCACGCTTTCCGACATCCAGGATGAGATCCTGGCCGTCCGCGACAGCGGGGCGCGCGGATTCCTGATCTGGAACGCGAGCGGCGACTACACCCCGGGCACGCTCGGGCCGGAGAGCTAACTCCGGCAAGCCGCGCCTGCGCTCCGCTATCGTCCGGGCGCAGATGACCTCGTCCGCGATCCAACTAGTCAGCAAAATTCCGGGCCCTCGCTCGCGCGAGATCATGGCTCGAAAGGAGAGCGCCGTCGCCGCGCCGATGACCGTCCAGGCACCGCTCGTCGTCGATTCGGCGCTGGGCGTGGTCGTGACGGACGTGGACGGCAATCGCCTGCTCGATCTCACGGGAGGAATCGGCTGTCTCGCCGTCGGGCACGCCCATCCCCACGTGGTCGAGGCGGTTCGGGAGCAGGCGGGCCGCTTTCTGCATACCGATTTCGCCGTCGTTCCCTACGAGATCTATACGACCGTCGCCGAGCGGTTGGTCGCGGCGGCGCCGTTCGGCGGCCCGGGGCGAGCGGTCTTCTTCAACTCGGGCGCCGAGGCGGTCGAGAACGCCGTCAAGATCGCCCGCCTGGCGACCAAGCGCCCCGCCGTCATCGCCTTCGAGGGCGGGTTCCACGGTCGCACTCTTCTGGCCTTGACGATGACCTCCAAGGCCAATCCCTACAAGATCGGGCTGGGCCCGCTTGCGCCGGCCGTCTATCACCTCCCCTTTGCTCAGGACTACCGCGGTCCCTCCAGCTCCGAGGCCCTGGCCGCGCTCGAGCGGGCGCTTGTGACGCAGGTGGCGCCGGCTGAGGTGGCGGCGATCGTGATCGAGCCGATTCAAGGCGAAGGCGGCTTCATTCCGGCGCCGAAGGAGTTTCTGCAAGGCCTGCGGGAGATCTGCGACAAGTACGGGATCGTGTTCGTGGCCGACGAGGTGCAGTCCGGCTTCGGCCGCACCGGCGCCATGTTCGCGATCGAGCACTACGGCATCGAGCCCGACCTGGTCGTCGTGGCCAAGTCGCTGGCCTCCGGGCTGCCGCTCTCGGGCGTGCTGGGTAAGGCCGAGATCATGAACGCGCCGCACGAGGGATCGATCGGCGGCACCTACAGCGGAAACCCGGTGGGACTGGCCGCCGCAAACGCCGTTCTCGACGTTATCGAGAGCGAGAAGCTGGTCGAGCGGGCGAACGCGCTCGGCGAGACGCTGCTAACGCGAATGAAAGCTTGGCAAAAGCGCTTCGACGCGATCGGAGACGTGCGCGGCATCGGTTCGATGCTGGCGATCGAACTGGTGAAGAGCCGGGAGAGCAAGGAGCCGGCGCCGGAGTTGGCGACGCGAGTGATCGAGGAGTCGCTGCAGCGCGGCTTGCTTCTGCTCAAGGCGGGGTTGTACGGAAACTGTGTACGCGTGCTGACACCGCTGGTGATCTCGGACGCCGAGCTCGAAGAGGCGCTCGACGTCTGGGAAGAGGCGCTCGGCGCCGCTCTCACCGGTTGAGAAACCTCAGGTTCTAGTAGGCGTAGCGCTGCTGGCGCTCGTGGCGCTCCAACGCCAGCGCGATAAGTCGATCGAGTAGCTCGGGATACGAGATTCCCGACTCCGCAAACAGCTTGGCGTAGACGCTGGTCGAAGTGAAGCCTGGGATGGTGTTGAGCTCGTTCACCAGTACTTCTTCGCCGCGAACGAAGAAGTCGACGCGGGCCATGCCCTCGCACTCGCCGGCGACGAAGGCCGCGACGGCCAGACGGCGAACTTCTTCGACCGCCTCGGCGGAGATCGGCGGCGGCACCACGAGCTCCATCCCACCCTCGTCGTACTTGGCCGAGAAGTCGTACCACTCGGCGTGAGCGATGATCTGGCCGGGTAGCGAGGCGATCGGCTCGCGGTTGCCGAGCACGCTGCACTCCACCTCGAGCGCGTCGATGAACTCCTCGATCAGGACCTTCTCGTCGTGGCGGAAGGCGAGCTCGAGCGCCGGGCCGAGCTCGCTCTCGTCGTGCACCTTGCTGATGCCGACCGAGGAGCCGAGCCGCGCCGGCTTGACGAACACGGGGTACGGGAACGGGTGCTCGACCGGATCGCCGTCGCGCAGCGTGACGCTCTTGGTAACGGGAACGCCGCGGTCACGCAGCACGGCCTTGAAGACGTCCTTGTCCATGCACAGCGCCGAGGCCAGCACGCCCGGGCCCACGTAGGGCACGCCGGCCAGCTCGAGCAGGCCCTGGACGGTGCCGTCCTCGCCGAAGGGCCCGTGCAGCACGGGAAAGACGACGTCCACATCGGCCAGGGTGGCCGCGGCCAGGGTGGCCGGCACCGACGATTCGGCCGGAACAGGCAGCGTCTCTACGGGCTTGCTGGTGTGCTCCGCTGCCTCCAGAGCCGGCGGTACGGTGGCGGGAAGCGCCCAGCGGCCCTCCCGGTCGATCTCGACCGAGACTGTTTCGTAGCGATCGCGCAAGGCCTCGATCACCGAGCCGGCGGAGGCTAGCGAGATGTCGTGCTCGCTCGAGCGGCCGCCCATCAGCACTGCGACGCGGAGACGGCTCACGGCCCGGTGTAGTTTCCGACGTAGATCGTCACGGTCGAGCCCACCGCGGCCTGCTTGTTCCCGGGCGGAGTCTGTCTGAGGACGATCCCGTCCTCGTTGGAATTTAGCGTGTCCTGCGGGACGGGGTTGTAGAGGAATCCCTGGGCTCTCAGGGTCGCCTCGGCTGTTGCGGTGTCGAAGCTGGTGACGTCGGGAACGGTGGCGAGCTGCGAGCCCGTGGAGACGTTGAGCGTGATCGTGGTGCCGGGCGGCTGGGGAGGCGAGTTCGACGTTGGATCCTGAGCAACGATCGTGCCCTTGGGCTGGGTCGACTGGGCCGGCTGCTTGTCGACCTTGAACCCCGCGTCTATGAGTGAGTGGTAGACCGTGTTGTAGAGAGAGCCGACGACATTGGGGACGGGGATCGGAGGGGGACCCTTCGAGACCCAGATAGTCACGGTTGAGCCCTTCTGCGCCTTGTCGTTTCCAGACGGGCTTTGCCGGAAGACCGTTCCGATCGCCGCGTCGTTGTCGGCTTGCTTGGGCAAGACTTTGAAGCCGGCGTCCTGCAGCGCGACAATCGCCGCGTTTTGATCCATCCCGACGACCGACTTGACGCGAACGTCGCCCGTTCCAATGGACACCCAGATGCGAACTGTGCTGTTCGGCGCGATGCGCTCGCCTTCGGCCGGGCGCTGATTAAAGACCTTGTCCGCGGCGGTGTTGTTGGATGTGGCCCGGATCACCAACGCCGTGAGCCCGGCATTCGTGATCTTTGTGCGAGCGGCCTGCTCTGTGAGCCCCGTGACGGACGGCACCGGCACCGGTGAGTTCTCGGCCAGCTGCCGATAGACGATCCAGAAAGCAACGCCCACGGCGACCGCCAGGGCCAGCGCGAGCAGCCAGGGCCAGATAGGGCGCCGCACGGTGGCGTCTTGCAGGTCGTAGTAGCCGGGCGGCGCCGCAGGAGGAACGGGCGCGCCCGAGCGAATCGGCGCTGTTACCCGCGTGGGCGCCTTGGAGATCATGGTCGGCGCCGAGAGGCCGGCTCCGGCCAGCACCGTCGTGGCGGCGTCGGTTGTTGCCTCGCTGATCTCCATGCCTCTCGAGATTGCGCTGAGATCGGCGTCCATTTCCTCGGCGCTCTGGTAACGATCGTCAGGGTTCTTGGCCAGGGCTCGTAACACGACCGCGTCGAGCTCGGGGGGGACCTCGGGCCGCTTTGTCGATGGCGGCTCGGGCACGGCGGAGAGGTGCTTCATGGCGATCTCGACCGGGGTGTCGCCGTTGTAGGGCGCCTCGCCGGTGAGGAGCTCGTAAAGGAGCACTCCGACCGAGTAGAGGTCGGAGCGGTCGTCGACCGGAGCGCCGCGGGCCTGCTCGGGCGACAGGTACTGAGCGGTGCCGATGATCGAGCCGACCTCGGTCATCTCGCTGGCGCCCGCCCGTGCGATGCCGAAGTCGGTGACCTTCACCCGCCCCTCGTCGTCCACGAGCACGTTGTGCGGCTTGATGTCGCGATGCACGACGCCGTTTCGGTGCGCGAAGCGAAGCGCTGCCAGAATCTGGCGGCCGTAGTTGACGGCAACCAGGATCGGCGAAGGGCCGCGCTCGATGACGAGTTCCTTGAGCGAGCGGCCTTCGATCACTTCCATCGCGATGTAGTAGGTGCCCTCGGCGTTGCCGCGGTCGTAGATCTGCACGATGTTGGGGTGCGAAAGACCGGCGGCGCTGGAGGCCTCGCGCCGGAAGCGCTCGACGAACTGCTTGTCGGAGGCGTGCTTGGCGTTCAGGATCTTGATCGCGATCCTCCGACCCAGCTCCTGATCCTCGGCCAGATAGACGGTCGCCATGCCGCCCGTACCGAGCCGCTTGAGGATCTTGTAGCGCCCGTCGAAGAGCGCGCCGATGAGTGGATCTGGAGGTGTCATGGCTCGTAAAGGTTAGGTCAGGAGTTGGAGTTCGGCGCGGAGGACAGAATCGCCTGCATGATCTGGCGCGCGATCGGCGCCGCGGTCGTGCCACCGGTGCCGCTTTGATTCTGCAGCACGACCGCCACCGCAACCCTCGGCGCGTCGGCGGGCGCGAAGGATATGAACCAGGTCGTGTTGGGCTGGCCGGTCCCGTTTTCCGCAGTACCGGTCTTCCCGGCGACCTTGACGCCCGGGATTGCGGCCGCCGTTCCGGTGCCGGCGGTCACTACTGACTCCATCATCTGCGTCAACTCCATCGCCGTCTCGGGCTTGATCGGCCGCCCGAGCGTCTGAGGCTTGATGCGCACGATATCCCCGTTCGACCGGCGTACGTGATCGACCAGGTGGGGCTGCATCTCGGTGCCGTTGTTGGCGACCGTAGCGGCGACCAGCGCCATCTGCAGCGGCGTGACGAGCAGGTTGCCCTGACCGAAGGCGGTGCGCCCGGGATCCTGGTGGTTCTCCTCGCGCGGGCTGAGCAGGTGCGAGCGCTGATAGAGGCCGCTGATCTTGAGCGCGTTCGTGGGCAGGTCGATAGAGGGCGTCTGATCGAAGCCGAAGCGGCGCGCGTAGTTCATGACCCCGCTGATGCCGAGTTGCATGCCGATGTTGCAGAAGACCGAGTTGACGGAGTTCTGAAAACCCGTTGCGAGCGAGAGCGTGCCGAACGCCTCGGGCCCCAGCTGATCCCGGTTTGTGTAGTTGTTCACCCTTTGCTTGTACTCGATGCAGTAGCCGGGGTCGTGAAAGACCGAAGAGGGAGTGAAGCGACCCGAATCGAGCGCGGCGGCGGCGGTGACGACCTTGAAGGACGAGCCCGGTGGGTAGAGACCCTGCGTGGCCCGGTCGACCAGCGGCGAGGCCGGGCTGCAAGACGGCGACGTGATTTCCTTGATGCGGTTGTAGTGGCTTTCGACGTCGTTTGGGTTGTAGGTCGGCTTGGTAACGAGCGCGAGCACGCGCCCGGTAGAAGGCTCGATGGCGATGGCGGCGCCGCAGTTCGAGCCCAGCGCCTGGGTGGCGATGCGCTGGGCCTTGAGATTGAGCGAGGTGTAGACGTCGCTGCCGTGGATCGTGCTGCCGAACAGACGATCACCGATCTGCTTGATCGCACCGGCCAGGCTCTGGTCGGCGCCGGTCAGATAGTCGTTGGCCGAGAGCTCGAGGCTCGCCCGCGACTTGGTCTGGGTCGCATAACCAACCGCCGCCGCGGTCAGCGGCCCAAGCGGGTAGCGACGGAAGTAATAGGTACGACCGCCGGCGTGGACGATGTGATTTCGCGCCAGCATCGTCCCGTCGGAAGCGAAGATCCGTCCCCGGTCGATGGTGAACTGGGAAACCAGCTGGATCGAGTTGTCGCTCTTGTTGGCGAGATCCGGCGCAGCCCAGGCCTGCCAGTAGGTGGAGGCGACGATCAGCGCCACGAGCATCGTGAGCGAGGCCAGGGCAGCGAGTCGGATGCGAGCGTTCATCGCGCCTCGTTCGCTCTCTGCGACACGAGCAAAAGACCGGCGAGCAGGATGAAGTTGGCAACCACGCTCGAGCCCCCGTAGCTGATGAAAGGAAGCGTGATGCCGGTCAGCGGAATGAGACGAAGGATGCCGCCGATGATGATGAAGGTCTGGAGCGCGAAACCGAACGTCAGTCCGGCGCAGGCGAGCTTCGAGAAGCCGTCGTCGACGAGGAGAGCGATGTGGAACCCGCGCACCACGAAGAGCATCAGCACCAGCAAGAGCGCCGCGACCCCCACCAGGCCCAACTCCTGAGCCAGTGCCGAGAAGATGAAGTCGGTGTTGAGGTCGGGAATCAGGTTTTTTCCGTTGGTCAGGGTAAAGGTGCCCTTGCCCAGGCCGGTGCCCGAAAAGCCACCCTGGGCGATGGAGTAGAGCGACTTGACGAGCTGGAAGCTCTCGCACTCCTGGCGCTGCATCAGCAGGCCGCCGCGGGTCGGGCAGGGGACGGGCTGGGTCGTCCAGGGGTGCAGCCAGATGGTTACCCGGCTACGCACATGCGCCGTCGTCTCGTAAACCCCGGCCGCTCCGATCAGGAAGAGCGCCGTTCCCACGCCCACATACAGCAGCCGGCTGGTCGCCAGGTAGAGGATCGCGAGGAAGATCCCGAAGAAGAGCAGCGCGCTGCCGAGATCGTGCGTAGCAACGAGAACGAGCATCGCGCAGCCCCAGATGGCGAGTAGCGGCCCGAAATCCTTGAGCCGGCCCAGCGCCAGCACCTCCTGCTTGGAGTGCAGATAGGCGGCCAGAAAGACGATCATCGCGATCTTCCCCAACTCGCCGGGCTGGAACTGGAGTGATCCGACGCGAACCCAGAGGCGAGCCCCGTTGATCGAGTGACCGATCTTCGGCAGCGCCGGTAAGAAGAGCAAGGCGAGAGCCGACAGTCCGAACAGGTACTTGTACGACTCGAGGCGGCGAAAGTCGTGACGAAGTGCGATCAGGGTGACCGCGAAGCCGGCGACCCCGATCACCACCCAGAGCCCCTGGCGGAAAGCATCGGTGGGATTGAGGCGGTAGATCTCGGTCAGTCCGAGCCCGGTCAAGAACGCCGCCATCGGCAATAGGTACGGATCGGCGTCGGGGACGGTGAGACGGCCGACCAGATGGGCGACCAGGTAAAGCGCGAAGAAAATCCCGACGTAGGACAGCGAGCCGGCAGAGATCTCGTTCTGGCGCGCGATGTAGACGCTGGCAAAACCGGTCACCGTGATCAGGCCGACCAGAATCAGGATCCAGAGCTCACGAGTACGAGCGCTCACGGGTAGACGTTCGCCTCCAACTTGCTCAGCTCGCGCGTCGTGTCGCCGTAGCTGTGCAGGTTGTGGTCGAAGAATCGCCGCCGTTCGCTAACCGTGAGCTGCGCGGCGTAGAGGCGAGAGCTGACGCGGACAGCCCTGTAGAGATGGATGCCGCCGGGGAGGTCGTAGGGCAAGCCTTGGTAGACCGCGACGCGCCCGTCGGGCTCGACACCGACGAAATGAGCGGTCAAGACGGTGAAGACACCGAGACCCACGAGCGCAAGCAACAACACGGACGCCAAGGCGAACAAGGTCATGCGCCGCGAGCGATGACTGTACGAGCTCTGCTTCGGCCTGAGCTTGAGCGCCGGCACCGCATCGGACTCGGTTAGCGTCTTGGCGTCGTCCAGTTCCTGCGCCGTTTCCTCTTCGGGCTCCGGGTCGGCACCCTCGAGCTCGAACAAGACGACGGTGATGTTGTCCTCGCCGCCGGCCTGATTGGCCGCCGCGATCAGCTTCTTTCCCGCGTCATCGAGACTGGCCCGAGCGGAAACGAGGAGGCGCGCGATCTCTTCGTCGGAGACCATCGAGGTGAGGCCGTCGGAGCAGAGCAGAAAAAGATCGCCGTCCTGCGCCCGAAGCGAGAAGACATCGACCTCGACGTCGGACTCGGTGCCGAGCGCTCGCGTGATGACGGAGCGCCGCGGATGACTCTCGGCCTCCTTTGGAGAGAGGCGCCCGCTACGTACGAGCTCGGCGACCAGCGAATGATCCTGCGTCAGCTGTGTCAGCTGATCGTCGCGCAGAAGGTAGGCGCGCGAGTCGCCGACGTGCCCGATCGTTACAACGCTTCCTTCCACCAGCGCGACTGTCATCGTCGTGCCCATGCCGCGCGCCGAGGCGTTCGCGCTCGAATAGGCGTAAACCCGTCGGTTTGCTTCCCGGATGAGCTCGACGGTCTGTTCCGGCGACGAGAGATCTCCCAGCTCGCGCTCGCGCAGCTCGCGCAGCGAGTCGGCCGCGAGCCGCGAAGCGACCTCTCCCGCCTGCGCCCCTCCCATTCCGTCGGCTACGGCAAATAGCGGCGG
>JGI24136J36422_10000802_pt1 | contig 11660 bp, 8 predicted proteins | sample BarGraNGADG00212_2_FD_36422 | JGI IMG/M metagenome (IMG submission 36422)
CGCGGCGACCTTCTTCCCGCTCGAGGCGGCCCCGTTCGTCTCGTCTTCCATCTCGTTCTAGCCATACCCTAGCGTGCGACAAGCCAAGCGTCGCTGCCGCGAAACCTCCCGCCCGGAAGGGCGCCGAGGCCATCCCCGCCGACGCGCCAAGTACCGTTTGCTCCGGTTCAGATGGACACGCCACGTCGCTACGTCGCTTTCGACATCGAGACGGCCAAGGTGCTGCCCGAGTCGGTGACGGATCTGATGGATCATCGGCCGCTCGGCATCGCCTGCGTGGCCGCTGTCGTGTCCGGGCGAGAGGAGCCCTTCGTCTGGCACGGAGCAAACGGCGACGAGCCGGCGGCGCAGATGTCGCCTGCCGAGGTGCGCTCGATGATCGAGCAGTTCGCCGCCTGGGTGGACGAGGGCTACACGCTTCTCTCCTGGAACGGTCTCGGCTTCGACTTCAACGTTCTGGCCGAGGAATCGGGCCTCGCAGAGGAATGCGCCCGCATCGCCTTGGGCCACGTGGACATGATGTTTCACGTCGTCTGCGAGCTCGGCTACCCGGTGGGTTTGGGGAAGGCGGCAGAGGGGTTCGGCTTGCCCGGAAAGTGCGCCGGCCTCGCGGGCTGCGACGCCCCGGTGATGTGGGCTCAGGGCCGCTACGCCGACGTTCTCGAGTACAACCTCCAGGACGCCAGGCTGGCGCTCACGATCGCGCTCGAAGCGGAGCGCCGGGGCGAGCTTCTCTGGGTCACGCGCCGGGGAACCATTGGACGCATGCCCCTGAATAAGGGCTGGCGCTCCGTTCAGGAGGCACTTCAGACGCCGCTGCCAGACACGTCCTGGATGTCCGACCCGCCGACTCGAGACGATTTCACCGCCTGGTTGCCGTCCGACTCGCTTCTGCACTAGCGACCAGCCGGGGAAGTTGTTCGCCGCGGCCGGCGCGGACGAAACGGTAAGGATCCGGGCCGTTCCCGAAGCCGCTCAGAGCGCCTGAGTAGCGCCCTCGCCGCCCGCCCGCGGGCCCGCCGGCAATTCCATCCCCCGAACGGGTCACTTCGATCTGCTCACGCCGTAGCGCCGCCGCGCGGAAACGGTGGCCCGGTCGAACGGCTGGTTGCCGCGGGCAAGCACTAACCGAGGATGGACGCCGACAGAGTCTCTCCGATCGCCTGGGTATGGGCAATCGAGGCCTCGGATTGCATTGCTGGAAGCCGGTTCGGCGAGCCGGGCGAGCCGGCGATTTCGGAGTAGGGAATCGTCGCTTCGTCCGCTGGTGCGTCGCTTCCACGCTTGTCGCGCTGCTGCTCCCGGGCCCGGTGGTGCAAAAAGCCGCCACGAGCCCGAACCCGGGCGACGCCATCCACGCACAGCCCGCGCTCTGCGTCGCCACGCATCCCGGCGAGTGCAAGGCCAGCGCCGCCGTGAGCCACAAGAAAGCGAAGAAGAAGGCGAAGGGCTGCGCGGCCAAGGCACGTAAGCAGACGAAGAAGTGCATCGCGCTGGCTCGCAAGAAGGCGAAGAAGAAGTCGAAGAGCAGCGCCGGCGCCACCACAAAATCGGCGGGCGCGCTTCCCGACGGCTACGGGCCGGCGCAGTTCCGCGGCGCCTACGATCTGCCCTCCACCGCGGCGCGCTCGCAAACGATCGCGATCGTGACGGCCTACGACAACCCCAACATCGAGAAGGATCTTCGCGTCTATTCCAAGACCTTCTCGCTGCCGGTTTGCAGTAGCTCGAACGGCTGCTTCCGCAACGTGAACGGAGCCGGCGAGAAGGCTCCGCTCCCCGCCCGTAACGCTCTCTGGGCGCTCGAGACCTCGCTCGATGTCGAGGTCGCTCACGCGGTCTGCTCCAACTGCAAGATCCTTCTCGTCGAGGCGGCGTCGAGCTCGGTCAGTGATCTCGTGGCCGGTGTTGACACCGCGGTGAAGCTCGGAGCCGACGTGATCTCGAACTCCTGGGTGGTGAACGAGTTTCGCGGCGAGATCTCTCTCGACCGGCACTTCAATCGTCCCGGGATCGCCATTACCGCCGCTTCGGGTGATACCGGTTATGGGGTGAAATGGCCCGCGGCCTCGCCGTATGTGACCGCTGTCGGCGGTACCACGCTCGATCTCGACAGCTCCAATTCCCGCATCCGCGAGAGCGCCTGGGAGCTGGGCGGCTCCGGTTGCTCGGCCTACGAGGNCAAGCCTGACTGGCAGTCGGACACCGGTTGCGCGCGGCGGACCGTTCCGGATGTCGCGGCCGTCGCCAACCCCGACACCGGTGCCGCGGTCTACGACTCCTACGGCTACTCCGGACGGCGCGGTTGGTTCAAGGTCGGCGGCACGAGCCTGGCCGCACCGATAGTGGCGGCAATCTACGCGCTCGCCGGCAATGCNGGCGACGTTGTCGCGGGCTCATATCCCTACGCCCACTCCTCCGCGCTGTTCGANGTTCAGGAAGGCGCGAANGGGAGCTGNTCNTCGGCTTACCTGTGCACCGCCGCCGCCGGGTACGACGGCCCAACCGGGNTCGGTNCTCCGGCAGGCGTCGCNGGCTTCTAGCGCCTCCTCCGAAAGCCATCCTCGCCCCGCGCTCTGGGTGGTGGGATGGACGAAGCGGCGCCCTTACCGCGAGAGAACGCTCCGAGCAACACCGATTGGCCGCGGCGCCTAGCTACGCTTGGCCGCATGCCGGTAGTGGTCGCGTCGAATCTGCGCAAGGAGTTCGCCGGGACGCTCCTCTTCGAAGGCGTCTCCTTCTCGCTCGATCGCGGGGAGAGGATGGCCCTGGCGGGAGCCAACGGGGTCGGGAAGACAACGCTTTTGCAGGCGCTCGCGGCCCGGACGGATCTGCAGGCCGGCGAGCTGGCGCTGGCCAAGGGAACGAAAATCGCCCTGCACGATCAGAGACCGCCGCTCGAGCTCGGGCTCGATCTGCGCTCGTACATGCTCTCCGGCAGCTCCGATCTGCTCGAGGCCGAAAGGGAGCTCGCGGAGCTGGAGGCGGCCATGTCGTCCGGAACTCACGATCCTGCGACGCTGCGGCGCTACGCCGATGCGCAGGCCCGGCTCGAGCACGCCGGCGGCTACGGTTGGCGCACGAGCTACGAGGCGGCGGCACGCGGGCTCGGCTTTTCGCAGTCCGATCTGGAACGCCCGCTCGAAAGCTTCTCTGGCGGTGAGTTGACGCGCGCCTCGCTGGCCCGAGCGCTCGGCGCGAAAGCCGATCTGTTACTACTGGACGAGCCGACCAACCACCTCGATGTGGCCAGCATCGAATGGCTCGAGGGCGAGCTCTGCCGGTTGGACGCGGCGCTCATTCTGGTGGCCCACGATCGCTGGTTCCTGGAGGCCTCCACTACCTGCGTGCTCGAGCTCGAGAACTGCCGCGGCGCTTTCTTCTCGGGCCGCTGGCACGCCTGGCGCGAGGAGCGCACCGTCCGCGACCAGCACGCGGCCAGGATGGCCGCCCGCCAGGCCGAGGACATCGCCCGGCTGGAGCGCTTCGTCGCCCGCTTTCGCTACGGCACCAAGTCACGTCAGGCGCAGTCGAAGCTGAAGCAGATCGCGCGCATCGAGGCGGGCAAAGTCGAGGCGCCCGCGCGAGCGCGGCGTTCGCTCGGTTTCGAGTTCCTGAAGCCGGCCCGCTCGGGACGGATAGTGCTGGAGGCCAAGGGGCTTGCGCTCGAGGCCGGCGGCCGAACGCTCCTCGGCGCCGTCGAGCTCGTGCTGGAGCGCGGCGAGCACGTCGCTCTCGTGGGTGCGAACGGCTCGGGCAAGACAACCTTGGTCGAGACTCTGATCGGTCGCCGCGCGCCGGCGGCGGGAAGTGTGCGCCTCGGCCAGAGCGTCGAGAGTGGCTTCTTCTCTCAGCACACCCTCGAGCTGGACGATCGCGGCAGCGTCATCGACTGCGCGCGCTCGGCGACCGGTCTTTCGCGCGCCGACGCCCAGAAGCTGCTCGGGCGTTTCCTCTTCTCCGGCTACGAGACGCAAGAGAAGGCGGTACGCATGCTCTCGGGCGGGGAGAGAAGGCGCCTGGCACTGGCGCTTCTCGTCGCTTCGGGCGCCAACTTCCTGGTTCTCGACGAACCGACCAACCACCTCGATGTCGAGAGTCGCGAGGCACTGGAGGCGGCGCTGGAGGCCTTCGACGGAACGCTGCTCATCGTCTCGCACGATCGAGCCCTGCTCGATGCGGTCGCGGCTCGCACGCTGGCGATCGAAAACGGCGAGCTACGTTCCTACGACGGCCGCTGGGCCGACTACGTGCTCGCGCGCGAGCAGGAACGCGCCCCGGCGAAGCCGCAGACCGCGCCGAAAGCGAGAAAAACGCAACCCGAGCGGGCAAAGACCTCGCCGCGCGAGCGCGAACGTAAGCGCCTGGAGCAGGAGATCGAACGGTTGGAGAGCCAGCTCTCGACCTTCGAGCGCGAACTGGCCGAGGACTGGGCCGATCTCGAGAAGCTGAGCGCCTTTCGCACCACCCGAGCACGAGTCGATCGGTTGCTCGAGCGCTGGGAGGCCCTCGTCGAGGAAGAAGAGCCTGGATCCGGCGACGTTTCCGCATAACCCTCGGGGGTTGAGAGCGCGTACAATCGGTGCGGCGGCCGCTAGATGAAGTAGATGAAGAGACTTAGAGCTGGAGTGATCGTGTTCCGGACTGCGCTCGCCACAACCCTGTTTGCCGCACTGGCGGTGACCATCTCCTTGGGAAGCGCACGCGGCGCGTTTCCAGGGGCCGCCGGCAAGATCGCCTTCGTCAACGATCGCAACGGAACACCCTCGATCTTCGCTGCGAGCCCGGATGGGTCGAACGTCGAGAAGTTGGTCGTCAACAATCCGCAGGGAGGCTTCGCCGTCTCCTCACCAAACGGAAAACAGATCCTCTTCTCGGTGCGGATCGCGACCAAGCCGACGTACACCTACGAGTTCTGGGCGATGGACGCCAAGGGCAATCACGTCGGCCGCTTTCTTGCTCAAACCTCGAATCGACCGTTCGCATCAACCTGGTCGCCGAACGGCAAAAGGGTCGCCTTCTACAGGAACGGCAGGCTTTGGGTGGTGAACGCCAACCGAAGCGGCGCCCGGGAAGTCACCGATGCCGATTTCAGCGGCGCCGCGCCGAGCTGGTCGAAGCGGGGGTCGATCGCCTTCGATCGCAACGGAAGCATCTGGGTTGTTAATCCGAGGAGCGGCAAGGAGCGTCGGGTCGGGCCGGGGAGCCAGCCATCGTGGTCGCCCGACGGCCGCAGGCTCCTTTACGTGGCGGTGCCTCGCAGCGCCGCGGTAAACGACCTCTTCGTAATGCGAGCGAACGGATCGGGCCGCAGGCGGTTAACCGCGACGCCGAATGTCAACGAGATTCAGCCCGCCTGGTCGCCGGGCGGGCGCTGGATCGCCTTCACGGGCCCCAAGGGCGTTTTTGCGATGAGGAGCGACGGTAAGAAGATGCGGCTCGTCGCCGCCAAGGGTCTGCAACCAAGCTGGAAAAAGGGGACAAACGGGATCGTCTACACGCGGCGGACGGCTCGTTGGAACGGCTACGTGCTGCAAACCAACCTCGACGGGAAGCACACGCGCTGGTTGTTGCGGCCCCGGCTCGACGCCAGTCCGGCGTGGTCGCCCGACGGCAGCCAGCTGGCGTTTACGCGCGATGGAGTCGTCTATCTGGTGGGCGGGGACGGGGAGGTTCCGCGCTCGACCGGCCTCAGGGGTGCCGATCCCGCCTGGAGCTCCGACGGCGAGCACCTGGTCGTCGCGTCCGCGCTCGACCTGGTGGTCGCGAACAGCGACGGGACCGGTCCAGTCGCGGTCGGTCTCAAGCTCGACCCGGCTAAGTACGCTCGCGTCTCGCAGCCTGACTGGTCGGCAATCAAGAAGAACAACGAGAGCTCTATCGCCTTTGTCGCCACAGACGGCGACGGTATCCGCAGCATCTTCGTCCTCGGGCTCCAGGCAAAACCGCTCAAGCCGAGGTTGGGCACACTCGAGCAGCTGCCCCTGGGTTGCGGGACAATCGGAGCGAGTTCTCCCAGCTGGGCACCGGATGGAAACTTCATCGCTTTCGCCTGTGACCAGTCCATTGCCATCTCCACCGGCGACGGGAGTAGTCGGAACCCCCTCGGCTCGGCCGAGAACGCCACGCTCGCCTGGTCTCCCGACGGCTCACAGATCGTTTTCTCGAAGCAGTTCGGCGACCACTTGGCGCAGCTCCATGTGATGAACTCCGACGGGACGGCGCCCGTCGAGCTCGGTACCGGCCCGGGCTCGAGCGATCAGCCGGACTGGCAGCCGCTACCCTAGGAGCTCGCGGGGACCTGCTCTGCTGGCTGTTTCGGCGCGCCGAGAAGGGGAGCGCAGTGACCGAGGCGAAACCGTTCCTGGCAAACAACGCTTTCGAAGGGACGTCGGTTTCTTTATGAGGCTCTCGCTAGGCGCCGCCGTAGCGATGGTGGGCATGGTCGTTTTTGTCGGCTCGGCGCCCGCCCGCACAACTCTTCCCGAGCAGGAAGCGGCTCTCGCCGGCATTCAGCGAGCCGCCTCGAAGGGATGGATCGAGCGGGCGGATGCCGCTCGCTACCGCAACACGGTTAATCGCGCGGCGAAGCTCATTCGCGGGCTCCCGCGATCGCGACGGGCTCCTCTCGCGGCCAACCTGCATCAGGTGGCGCAGGTCGCGGCGAAGCTGACCAAAGCGCGAGCCAGCGCCGTGCTGGGGCAGCTTGCCGTCAACAACAGCTATTTCGCCAGGAACGGCCCGCCCGCGCGCCGAATCGACATCACCGACGCCGACGGCGTTGTTTACCGCTACATGAGCGGCTACGGCTTCGAGTTCCACCCGTTGGCCAACTTCGGGGCGCTGAACGCGAAGGTCGCGGGAGGAACGCTCGAATCGGTGCAGCGTCTGGCGCTCGCCTTGGCCGAGCGTGGCGTGAACGAGCCCGGTGGAGGTCTCGGCTGGGAGTACTACTTCAACTACTCGGGCGGGAGAGCGCCCTGGTTGTCCGGAATGGCGCAGGCCGTCGCGGCTCAGGCGTTTGCGGGCGCCGCGGGCGTCGTCGAAGTCGACTCTACGAAGTTGATGGCGACAGCGCGGGCTGCCTTCCGCGCGATTCCCGGTCGGCTCACGCTTCGGCGCTCCTCGGGCCCCTGGATAAGGCTTTACGGCTTCAACAAGCTCGTCGTGCTCAACGCCCAACTGCAGTCACTGATCTCGCTTCGGGACTACGCCAACGCCAACGCCGACGGTGACGCGGCGACGCTGGCCTCGGCGATGGAGCGCGCGGCGGCCACCGACCTGCGCCGCTTCGACACCGGCTACTGGACGTACTACTCGTTGTCGAGAACACCCTCCACGCTCGACTACCAGAGATACGTCGTGCGGTTGCTGAGAAAGCTCGACTCGACGGACTCCAGGCTCGCCGGTGCCGCGACCAGGCTCGCCGGCTATGCGAAGCAGCCTCCGGCGTTCAAGATCGCCAACGGCGGTCTCGGAACGGTTCGCTTCTGGCTTTCGAAGCCGGCCAGGGTCGAGATGAGATCGGCGGCAGGCCGGACGAAGCGACTAACGCTCTACGGTGGTTGGTACAAACTCGGCTGGAAGTTGCCCCGTCGGGCCGGCGCATATTCCGTCACCGTCAAGGCGCGTGACTGGGCCGGGAACAACTCCTCCTTCACGGGCCTCCCGATCGTGCGCGTCATCCCGGCGGCAAGCTGGTCGGTAGAGGGCTCGAGCGCGTCGCAGACGAAGTCGATCTTGGATGCGGCCGAGGCCGGTGTCGTATCGCGGACGGCCGTGGCGACAACGACGTCTTCAACAGGCCAGGCTTCCTTCAGTGTTGGCGCCGGTCTGGATGGCGCCGCTCAGGCCTCCCTCGCCTCTAGCGCGGGTCTCAACACCGCTCGCCTGACCGTGAACTGGATCCCCGGTGCCTCGGCTCCCGATGCGGCCACGGTCAGCGATCTCAAGCGTGTTCCCGTTGCGCAGCGCCTGATCGTCGAGTTGGCGACCGGGTCGCCGCCTTCCGACGCTACTGGTCGCGGCGAACTGGCGGCGTTCGCGAGCTCGCTCATCGGGCAGGTTCCATACATCGACGAACTGCAACTGGGCCCGGCTCCGACGGTGGCGAGCGCCTCGGCTTACGTGACCGCGCTGGCCTCGCTTCGCGATGCCGCGAGGGCCAAGGCGCCGACGCTCGTCGTGGCCGGAGAGCTGGATGGCGCCAGTTCCCCGAACGCGACCCTGACGGCGTTGGCGGAAGCCCTCTCCAACTCGGGACGCGGACTGCCGATCATGGATGAGCTGGCGTTCAGGCCGGCGCCCGAAGGCGTCAAGAACTCCTGGACGATAAGAAAAATCGCAGACCTCGTGGCGGCGCTAGACAAGGCCTTTTCCGGCACGGTGCAAAAGGGCTCGACCTTGCCGATACTCGTGGACGGCGTCGCCACGGCGACGACCATACCCGCCGGGAAAGCGAGCGCGTATCCGTCGCCGCCGGGCCCCGTACCGGGTGTGAGCGAGAGTGCCCAGGGAAACGCGTACGATGCAGGCGCTGCAAAGCACCGTCTGCATGCCGAACATCTCGGGAGTCGTGTTCAGCCGGCTGGTTGACAGAGCGGGCAGCGGCGAGCAGGCCGGCGACCAGTCGGGGCTTTATTACGCCGACGGTAGCGCCAAGACCAGCGCAAGTGCTGTCGCCAAGTCGGCCGCTCTGGCCGGACGGGGAACGCTCGAGGTCTGCCCGGGCTTTCGGGCGAGCGTGGCCGCAAAGACCCTCNTCTTTCCGCTCAGTATCTCGAGTCGATCTGCGCCCTGGGTCATGCTCGCCTGCAGCCGCGANTGCGCCTACCTGGCCACCGTGGAGCGTGCCGACGGTAAGCCCGTGAGGGCCAAACGGGGAGTCTTGCGGGCTGACGCGACTACCAGGGTGAAGCTTTCAGGCGGCTCGACACTGCGCGCCGGTAGCGGGTACCGCCTGCGCGTACGTCTGGTCGCCAGCACCAGTCCCGGGCCTATTCGCCAGTACGTGAGTCCGCCGCTTACCGTCGAGTAGAGGGGCCGGCGGTCAGCGAAAGGCCGGCTCTCAGAACGGGGGCGACAGGCGGATCTCGGCCGGCGTTTCCTTCGAATCGCGGCCGAGCAGAGAGCCCTGCACGCGATCGACCTCGGTAGAACCGGGAATGCGATCGAACCCCGGGAATCCCTCGCCCAGGCCCCCCTCGAGGAGCCAGTACTCGATTGCCCGCTGCCCCTTGGCCCCGACCAGCACAAGCACCAGTGAGAAGGGGTGACCCGGGGGGTCCGAAGCGATCTCTAGCGCGAAGCGGCCGCCGCTAGCGTGCAGCTCCGGCTCGACCGGGAAGAGCAGGCCTCGAACCTCGAAGGCGAGCCAGACGTGGTGCCCGTGCGGGACGGGCGAGAGCTCACCCTCGACGCGAAGCGGGTGCGTTGCCTCGTGCTCCTCGTTGGAAGGGAGGATGTGGCCGCTGACATCGGCCTGGCTGTCGAGAAAACGCAACCAGATTGCGGACGCGAGAAAGAAGGCCGCAACAGCGGCGACAATCAGGAGCGCGCCGACTGTCTCACTCAACTCGCGGACCTCCTCCGAGCCTCGATTCCGCAGGCTACAACGTTCTACCCAAGACCGGAACCGGGCAACCCCCCGAGCCGGCACGATTACGGCCTGAGGGCGTATCCGACCGAGGCGCATTCTGCGAGACCGGAAGGCCGATACCTACCGTAACGCGCGCCTAGATATCGAAAACCACCACAACCCATCTGGGGATCAAGCGACGAGTGGGCGGCGCCGGAGGTGCTGATAGACCGAAAGAGGGGTGAGAAGCGCCTCGCTATTTCGGTTGATTGACGGAGCAGAGACACGCACTTAAGAACAAGTTATGGGGGAGGCTCGCATCTCGAATGCGGAATGGGTTGGAGTCACTCGAAATGACTCCCACGATCGCAAGCGCTCGTATCGGCCTCTGCGCCGGCCGGATCGGCGATCTGGGGCGACTAGGTCAACAGGAGGGTCGGTATGAGTTCCAAGGAAGCCGGCGCCAGGCGACGCGCCTTCACTCTCTTGAGCGCTCTTGTCATCGCTGTCGCGCTCGCCGTGTTGTCGTCCGGCGCGGGTGCAACGAGCGAATGCGAAGCACTCGGCACCACCACCTTCACCGATCCAACCGGTGACGGTTCGGGTACGAACGCCCCTGACATCTCGGACGTCATCGTTACGTCCTACGAAGGTGGCGCGACGAAGCTCCAGATCGCGCTTCCCGGCGTGGACGCGTTGACCACCGACATGCTCGTCAGAACGTATATCGATTCCGACAAGAACAGCGCGACGGGAAACGACAAGGGCTACGAGTACATGATCCAGTCCGTGCCGACTGGCGCCCTGACCGCTGTCGGGCCGTTCACGGCCAAGTGCGAGGGGCAGCCGGTCTCGACTCTCTACGCCTGGGATGGGTCTGGCTGGGTCGCTCGGGACACCGAGACGCTCAGCTCGTGGTACGGAGATAACAGCCTCACGTTGTCGCTCAACGCCTCGGAGATCGGAAATGCGCTGACCTTCAACCTGGCGGTCTACGGCGCTACCAACGTCACTTACGACGAGTCTGGAGTGGCCGATCTCTCGAGCGCGTCCTATGACTGGGCGCCCGACACCGGCTCCTGGGTCTATCAGCCGTTCCAGTGGAGCGCGTACAACGATCCCAGTGGGGACGGTAGCGCCGAGGGCGCTCCGGACATCACCGGCGTCGGAGTCACGAAATGGAAGGGCGATCTGCTCAAGTTCGCGGTTTCCATTCCGGGCACCGAGGAGTTCGGTGACGACATGCTGATGCGAATCCTGATCGACTCGGACGCTAACGCCGCCACCGGCGATGTGAGCGGCTACGAATACATGATTCAGGCCCAGCGCGTCTCCTATGGAGCGGCGTCGGTTCCGATGGGCGCGAAGAGCGTCCTACGCGCTCTGTGCTATCAGCCCAGCGTCGTTCTGTTTGAGTGGAACGGCGAGAGCTGGAAGGCCGTTGAAGGCGTCTCGTTCGACTGGTGGTACACGAAGGGGCTCGAGCTCTCGCTCGACTCCTCGGTAATCGGTAGCCCGGCGGCCTTCAACTTCGCCGTCTACGCGGCGACGAACGTCAGCTTCGACGACTCCGGCTGGCCGGATCTCACGAAGGAGCCGGCCTTTGACCGCGCTCCCGACACGGGCTCCTACGGCTTCCCGCTCACCGTCTCGAACGCCGAGTTGGTGGGTCTCTACAAGGTCACGTCGCGCATCACCAAGTCGAGCGGCCATCTGAACCGGAAGAAGACCAGCACGAACGCTTGGAACTTCCAGAAGCGCTGCGCCAAGAAGAAGTGCGCCACCAAGGCGAGCGTGAAGGGGCAAGGGAACTACAAGCTGTCCCGCGCGGGCAAGGTGGCCTACAAGGCCCGCGCCGGTAAGAAGGTCTCGTGCAGTAACTCGGTCAAGACGTCTACGACCGAGAGGTTCAGCATGAAGGTGAAGAAGAGCGGTTGGGTCAAGGGCAAGTGGCGCGTGACCAAGTGGGTGGGAACGCTCAAGGTCGCCAGCGCCAAGAAGAATGCCTCGAAGTGCGGGGCTGGGTCGTACACGGCCTCTCTGACCGGGACGCTCAAGAAGCAGGCGAAGCGATAGTCGCACT
>JGI24136J36422_10000812_pt1 | contig 11573 bp, 17 predicted proteins | sample BarGraNGADG00212_2_FD_36422 | JGI IMG/M metagenome (IMG submission 36422)
GAATCAAAAATAATTCACCCTGCAGGGATCAGTTATTATAAATCGGTGAATGACGGATTTTTAACGGTATTTGGCTGTTTAGAGCGGAAAGTGTTACTTTTTTGTTGATAATTTTTTTAATTAAAGAAGCTTTCATATTTTTGCAGACCAAAATTTGCAGTGATGTCCGGATTATTTACCATACCGATAAACGGGTTAAAAGAAGGACGCCACTCTTATTATTTTGAGATTAATAAAAAGTTTTTTGACCAGTTTGAAGAATCGGAGATAAAGGAAGGAAGTCTGACAGCGGTGGTTGAAGCCGAGAAGCTTACAACGCATATCGACTTGACTGTCAGAATTGAAGGAAGCGTGAATATCTCGTGCGACAGGTGTCTTGGAGTTTTCCGGCAATCTGTAAGCTGTGAAAACAGGCTCCTTGTTAAATTCGGCCGTGTAAGCGACGACAGCGACCCTGATATTATCACTCTTCCGGCGGATGAGAATGAACTTGACCTTCGCCAGTACTTTTATGAGTACATAATTCTTGCTCTGCCGATTCAGAGAGTACATCCCGCCAACAAGAGCGGGAAATCCGCCTGTGATCCCGAGATGCTGAAAAAGCTAAAGGAGCATATTGCAGATGATGAAAAGATAAATGATCCCAGGTGGGATGAATTAAAGAAATTAATGAACAATAATTAAAAAGAGAAAACATGCCAAATCCCAAGCGTAAACACTCGAAAACAAGAACAGCCAAGCGCAGAACTCACTATAAAGCAACTGCTCCAACTGTAGCCACTTGTTCAAACTGCGGATCTTCTGTCCTGTTTCACAGGGTTTGTCCAGAGTGCGGTTTTTACAGGGGTAAGCTTGCCATTGAAAAGAAGGCGACGGCCTGACCTGGTATAACCAACCGGTAATGCTATGAGAATAGGCCTTGATGTTATGGGTGGTGATTACGCGCCTGATGCTATAGTAGAAGGCGCAGTGGATTCCCTGCAACATTTATATGCTGACGATGAACTGGTTCTTATCGGTGATGAGCCCTCCATTCTTAAAAAGCTGGAGGAAATGAAAACAGAACCATCTCGTTTTAGGATAGTGCACACTACTCAGGTTATCGGAATGGGAGACATTCCGGCAAAAGCATATGCCCAGAAACAGGATTCCAGCATTGCTGTAGGCTACAGTATGCTGAAGGAGGGGAAGATCGATGGATTTTGCAGTGCGGGAAATACCGGAGCAATGATGGTGGGCGCCACCTATACGGTAGGTGCTATCCCCGGAGTTCTCCGTCCGGCACTTGCTACGATCCTGCCGGCCATTGATGACCGTAATGCAGTTATCCTCGATGTCGGGCTCAATATCGACTGCAAGCCTGATGTCCTTCTCCAGTACGGAATCCTTGGAAGCATATTTGCAAAATATGTGCTTGAAGTAAGTAACCCCCGGGTAAGGCTTCTGAACATAGGGGAAGAGGAATCAAAAGGGACTCCGGCAGTTAAAGCAGCCTACGAACTGATGAAGGAACATCCAGGAATTAATTTTGAAGGTAATATCGAAGCTAACGAGCTCTTCCGGGAGACTATGGCCGATGTAATTGTCTGTGATGGGTTTGTAGGGAATGTCATTTTAAAGCAGACTGAAGCTTTTCATTATGTTTACAAGACACGGAATCTACAGGATGCCTATTTCGACAGACTTGATTTTGAAAGTATTGGGGGAACGCCGATAATCGGTATAAATGCAAATGTTGTGATTGGTCACGGCATTTCAAAAAGAAAGGCTATCATGAACATGATCCTTCAGACCTGGGCCGTCGTTCATGTTAACCTCGCTCAAAAGATTAAAGAGGCAATTTAGTTATGGGTAAATTACGTGCTGCCATTACCGGAATACATGCCTGGGTTCCGGAGTACAGGCTTACAAACCATGAGCTTTCAAAAATGGTCGACACTTCCGACGAATGGATAATGCAGCGGGTCGGAATAAAGGAACGCAGAATATTGAAGGGTGAAGGCCTCGGGAGCTCCGATATGGGATTTGAAGCAGTCAAGGGCTTGCTTGAAAAGACCGGTACTTCACCTGAAGAAATTGATCTGCTTATCTGTGCGACAGTTACTCCTGACATGCTTTTCCCTGCAACGGCAAATATAATCTCCGACAAGGCCGGAATAAAAAATGCTTTTAGTTTTGATCTTAACGCTGCCTGCTCGGGCTTTCTCTTTGCCCTTCAGACAGCAGCTTCTTATATAGAGACCGGCAAATACAGGAAGGTAATAGTCGTCGGAACCGACAAGATGTCATCGATCACCGATTATACTGATCGTACACAATGCCCGCTTTTCGGCGATGGAGCCGGGGCTGTCCTGCTCGAACCAACTACCGGAGAATATGGCATTATAGATTATATTTTTCACACCGACGGGTCGGGACGTAAATATCTACATCTTAAGGCAGGAGGCTCGGTAAGGCCTGCTTCCCATGAAACGATAGACGCAAAGGAACATTATCTTTACCAGGAAGGACAGAGCGTATTCAAATTTGCCGTGGTTAACATGGCTGACGTGGCTGCAGAGATAATGGAACGCAATAATCTCAAATCTGAAGATATAGCCTGGCTGGTTCCGCACCAGGCAAACCTGCGGATTATTGACGCTACCGGCCGTAGAATGGGTCTTCCTACAGAGAAAGTAATGATTAATATTCAGAATTACGGGAACACTACTACAGCAACAATCCCATTGTGCATCTGGGAATATGAAAAAAGGCTGAAGAAGGGCGACATTCTTATACTTGCTGCTTTCGGCGGCGGTTTTACATGGGGATCAATTTACCTCAAGTGGGCTTATGACCCGAAATGAATGCCCCCAATCCCGCACAAAGGGGGGCTTTAAAGATGTTTATTGACTGGAAAGTCCCCTTAAGGGGATTTAGGGGCGGACATATTATTTTTCTTTGCAATAGTTTTTATATTTGTCAGTTATTAAGTTTGTATCTTATAAATTCTAACCGCTATGGCAAAATACAACGAGATTGAAACAGCTGCAATTAACCTCATAAGCAACGGAACCGATATTACCGGAGATATAAAATCCACAGGCGATATAAGGATTGACGGAACCCTTTCCGGCAACCTTGCAACAAAAGGCAAAGTGGTGATTGGTCCGACTGGAAAGGTAAAAGGCGAAGTCGTCTGCAAAAACTCCGAAGTATCCGGCAGTATCGAAGGTAAGATCACAGTAACTCAATTATTAATTCTTAAAGCTTCTTCAAAAATTCTTGGCGATATAGTAACATCAAAACTTTCTATTGAACCCGGAGCTATGTTCACGGGAAATTGTAAAATGAGCGAAAACGTCAATAATGGAGGAGCAGGAACCCCAAAAGAAAAAGAACCTGACAAAGCAGGAAAATAAGGGCTTCAGGGACTTTGGCAGGTATTCAGGCCTTGCATTCCAGATGGTCGCTTTAATCCTTTTACCCACCCTGGGCGGAGTCAAGCTCGATAAACTGACAGGATGGCAAACGCCTGTCTTCACAATTATTCTTTCACTTCTTGGTGTATTTGCCGCTATCTATTTTACGGTTAAGGATTTTATAAAGTAACCCTTCACTTGAAACCGCTTTTAAAATATTCCATTCTGCTAATCCTTTTAGGCATCCTGCTCATTTCAGCAGCATTTCTTATAAATAATCTCTTCAACGCTGGCTTTAGAACGCGTGAAGTTGCAATTGCGGCTTCAGTTTTTATGATTATCATTTTTATCTGCATGGCCATTTTTTTCAGGGGGCAATCAAAAGAGCCGGATTCAAAAGTAATGCACAGCCTCGTCTCTGTGGGCCTTAAATTCATCCTGGAATTGATCTTCGTTTTCTTCTGGTTTATTATTGCTAAAAAAACCGGATTATCGGCTGTGATATTATTTTTTGTCTTATATTTAACGTTCACTTTGTTTTTAATATTTGTTATATTGAAAACATTGAGGCACAGGATCTTATAACAAACATAAATTTTGAAAACCAGAATTGTCACAGGACTTTTTTGTATTTTTCTGCTTGCAGCATTTTCTCTTCCGATGTCTGCCCGGGAAGGGGCAGCTTCGGATAAAGATACAACAGCCTTTGATGCCAGTTCATTTATCCTTGATCATATCGCCGACTCTCACGAGTGGCATATCCTGACGAAAAAGAACGGAGAAGGCGTAGCTATTTATCTTCCTGTAATTCTTTACAGCAAAGAGAAGGGACTCAATATTTTTTCATCAAGAAAGCTGGCCGACGGAAGGGAATATAAGGGCTATAAGGTTGTTGAACAGGAAAGCGATCTCAAGGGCAAAATAGTGTCGGTGAATGAAGCAGGAGAAATAGATGCGAAGAATCTTCCGCTGGATTTTTCAATGACAAAAACAGTTATCGGGATGCTTGCCGCTGCGCTTATCGGGATGTGGCTCTTCATTTCACTTTCCCGTTCTTATAAGAAAACCGGAATAAGCCAACCTAAGGGAATCCAGAGTTTCCTGGAACCGGCAGTTCTCTTCGTGCGTGATGATATCGCCATCCCGAATATCGGAGAACATCACTATGAAAAGTATATGCCCTACCTGTTGTCAGTCTTCTTCTTTATTCTTATTAACAATGTGATGGGGCTCATCCCTTTCCCTCCACCGTTCGGGGCAAACGTTACGGGCAATATTGCGCTCACCTTCGTACTGGCAGCCTGTACCTTTTTCATTACACAGTTCAGCGGCAATAAAACATACTGGAAGCATATCTTTGCAGCTCCGGGAGTTCCTTTCTGGCTCCTTCCCATCATGATCCCGGTTGAGATCATAGGTCTTTTCTCGAAGCCGTTCGCACTAATGATCCGACTCTTTGCAAACATCACTGCGGGTCATATAATTGTCCTGAGCCTTATCTGCCTTATCTTTATTTTCGACTCCCTTTCAATTGCCCCGGTTTCAATTTTCTTTGTGATTTTCATGGATTGCCTCGAGCTTCTTGTAGCATTCCTTCAGGCATATATTTTCACTCTTCTTTCATCGCTGTTCATCGGAATGGCAATGCCGGAAGAACATCATTAATATTTTTGTTTAACTAAAAATCTGAATTATGACAGGTACAATGGCAGCAGTTGGAGCAGGTCTTGCAGTGATAGGCGCTGGACTTGGTATCGGAAGAATCGGCGGTTCGGCAATGGATGCAATAGCAAGACAGCCGGAAGCTTATTCAAAGATACAGTTGGCCATGATCATTGCTGCAGCTCTTGTTGAAGGAGCCGCACTGTTCGCAATTGTAGTTGCTCTTATTGCAAAAGCGTAAGAGAAGGAACATGGAAGCCTGCAACGGTTGGTTGCAGGTCTTCCTTTTTATTTAAAACGATTTAATTTACCGCATATGATATTACTGGCAAATAGTCTTACTTCCCCGGCAATAGGACTGATCTTCTGGTCAGTTCTGATCTTCGGCCTGTTCTTTTTCCTGCTGACAAAGTTTGCCTGGAAGCCGATCCTATCTGCTGTAAAGGCAAGGGACGAAATGATAAAAGGATCCCTGGCTTCAGCAGCGAAGGCACGCGAAGAGATGCTTAAACTACAGAGCGATAATGAAGCTATCCTTAAGAAGGCACGCGAAGAGCGTGAAGTGATCCTTAAGGAGGCCAGGGATGTCCGCGATAAGCTTATCGGCGAAGCCAAGGGAAAAGCTACCNTGGAGGCAGAAAAAATAGTCGAAAAAGCTAAAGCAGGAATTGAGAACGAAAAGAATAAAGCCCTCTCGGAAATCCACGAACAGGTGGCAAGCCTCTCAATTGATATTGCCTCCAAAATACTCGGACAAAAACTTTCAAAGACCAACGAACAGTCGAAACTTATCGATAAGTATCTTAAGGATATTGACCTCAACAAGAATTAGCACATTGCTTAACAGATGAACGACAGCAAAATATCCGTCAGATACTCACGCGCTCTCTTTGAATCGGCACTCGATAAAAAGATACTTGATAAAGTATATAACGACATGATCTTTATTTCCGAAATATGCGAGATCCCGGAAATGAAGGAATTTCTAGATAGCCCAATAATTGTGCCATCAAAAAAGATGGATATACTTCACAGAATAGCAGAAAAAAACATCGAAAAAATAACACTCTCCTTCATTGACCTGGTGGTCGGAAATGAGAGAGAGGTTTTCCTTCCGGCGATGGCAAGGGCATTTAAGCACGAAACAAAGAAATATAAAGGGATCACTGAATCAGTTCTTACAACCGCCGTAAAAGTGGACACCGGTGTCAGGAAACAGATATCGGACCTGATTACAGGAATTTTTAAAACAAAAGTTGAGCTTACCGAAATTGTAGATAAAAATATAATAGGCGGATTTATTCTCAGGATTGAGGATAACTATATTGATGCAAGCGTCAGGACCAAACTACGCAAAATCGAAAAAGAGCTGAAGGGGAGTTCCCTGACAGCATAACAGAATTTTTTTTTACAGGGATTATAAGTTTTAACAATATGGCAAATATTAAACCAGCAGAAGTTTCAGGAATTCTCCGGCAGCAGCTCGAGGGGATCCAGACAGGCGTTGACCTTGAGGAGGTTGGAACAGTCTTAACGGTTGGTGACGGCATCGCCCGGATTTACGGTCTTTTAAATGCTGAATCTAATGAGCTTTTAGAGTTTGAGAACGGAATGGAAGCCATTGTCCTGAACCTTGAAGAGGATAATATCGGAGCTGTTCTTCTCGGTCCGACTGAAGAAATAAACGAGGGGGACATAGTCAAAAGAACCGGCCGTATAGCATCAATAAATGTTGGTGAAGGTTTGCTGGGCAGAGTGATCAATCCGACAGGGCAGCCTCTTGATGGCAAAGGACCTATTAACGGTGAGACCTTTATTATGCCTTTTGAAAGAAAAGCTCCGGGGGTAATTTTCCGCCAGCCGGTAAAACAGCCGCTCCAGACAGGTATAAAGGCNATTGATGCAATGATCCCCATTGGCCGGGGTCAGAGGGAGCTTATTATCGGTGACAGGCAGACGGGGAAAACAGCTATCGCTATTGATGCTATCATAAACCAGCGCAGCAATTTTGAAAAAGGAAAGCCTGTTTATTGCATTTATGTGGCAATAGGACAAAAAGGCTCTACCGTTGCAAACATTGCGAAGACACTCGAAGAATATGGTGCGCTTGAATATTCGGTAATCGTTCTGGCNACAGCTTCAGATCCTGCCGCTTCACAGTTCTACGCCCCCTTTGCAGGAGCAGCTATCGGTGAATTTTTCAGGGATACTGGCCGCGATGCGCTCATCATCTACGACGACCTGTCCAAACAGGCCGTATCGTACAGGGAGGTCTCCCTGCTTCTGCGCCGTCCGCCGGGACGTGAAGCATACCCGGGTGATGTCTTTTACCTCCATTCACGCCTTCTTGAAAGAGCAGCAAAAATCATTGAATCGGATGAGGTAGCAAAACAGATGAACGATATTCCTGATTCAATAAAGCACTTGATAAAAGGCGGCGGTTCGCTCACTGCACTGCCTATAATCGAAACTCAAGCCGGAGACGTTTCGGCATATATTCCGACAAACGTGATCTCTATTACAGACGGCCAGATATTTCTCGAATCAGCACTCTTCAACGCTGGAGTTCGCCCTGCCATTAACGTAGGTATTTCAGTGTCGAGGGTCGGGGGAAATGCCCAGATCAAATCGATGAAAAAAATCGCTGGAACCCTGAAGGTTGACCAGGCACAGTACCGCGAGCTTGAAGCATTTTCCAAGTTCGGATCCGACCTTGATGCAACCACCCTGGCTACTCTTAACAAGGGAGCGAGAAACGTTGAAATACTTAAGCAGGGGCAATATTGTCCGATTCCGGTAGAAAAGCAGATTGCCATAATTTATTGCGGTACCATGGGCCTTCTGAAAGACATTCCGGTAAATAAGGTAAAGGACTTTGAAAAAGATTACATAGAGTTTATGGACCTTAAGCACAGAGATGTCCTTGATAAGCTCCGCGATGGTGTTCTCAATGAGGAAATCACAAAAGTGCTTCAGGAAGTTGCCGTCGAACTGGCAATAAAATACAAACCGGGAAATTAATAACCGGGGATGAACAATTAAGTCGAAGATGGCTAATTTTAAGGCGATAAGGATACGGATAGCTTCTGTTAAATCAACGAAACAGATCACCGCTGCCATGAAGATGGTTTCTGCCGCCAAGCTCAGGAGGGCGCAGGACAAGATCGTCAGGCTGAGGCCTTATGCCAAGAAACTGCATGAGATACTTGTGGGACTGTCGAAAAGCCTTGCTGATTCGGAAATTGAAAATATTTATGGCCGTGTCTCAGCCTCTGAAAAAGTCCTTATCATAGTTATAACATCAAATCGCGGCTTGTGCGGAGCCTTTAACTCGAACGTCATCAGGGAATCCCGGCGGATTGTCTCGGAAAAGTACCTTGAACAGTTCAATAAAGGGAATGTTTCATTCCTGACTATCGGGAAAAAGGGATATGATTATCTTAGGAAACTGAACCTTAAAATGCTGCCTGATCGCAATAGCATATTCAATAATCTGACCTTCGATAATGCCTCATCTATTGCAGAGGAGGTTATGGCCGCATTTGTAAATGGCGATTATGACAAGGTTGAGATCGTTTACAACCAGTTCAAGAATGCTGCTGTTCAATACCTTACCGTTGAACAATTCCTGCCTGTTGAAACCGTAGGTGCTGCTTCAGGTGCTGCTGCACCGGTTGACTATATTTATGAGCCAACAAAAGAAGAGATCATAAAAGAGCTTATTCCAAAATCATTGAAAATACAATTTTATAAGGCAATTCTTGATTCGTTTGTTGCTGAGCATGGGGCCAGGATGACCGCCATGCATAAGGCCACCGACAACGCAACGCAAATGATCAGGGAGCTCGCTCTGCAGTACAATAAGGCACGGCAGGCGGCAATCACCAATCAGATACTCGAGGTGGTAAGCGGTGCGGAGGCACTGAACGGATAGATAAATTCAGACAGATATATTTCCATAACCAGCATGTACAATCATTCCGAACTTAAGGAGGTAGTTGACAAGGCTCTGACAAACCTTTCCTATAACAGGGAAGCTTTCAGGCTTACTGACCCCGTAAAATATATTCTTTCCATCGGCGGCAAAAGGCTTCGTCCGGTTTTGTCACTAATGACATGTAACCTCTTCAGTGACAAGATTGATGAAGCTGTTCTTCCGGCAATAGGACTCGAAATATTCCACAATTTCACTCTTGTTCATGACGATATTATGGATAATGCTCCGGTAAGGAGAAGCTTCCCGACGGTCCATGCAAAATGGGATGCAAACCAGGCTATCCTCTCCGGAGACGTCATGGCATTTGTGGCTAATGATTGTGTACTTCAGGCCCCGCCAGACAAGCTCCTTAAGGTTTTCAGGGTTTATAACAAGGCTGCTATCGAAGTATGTGTAGGTCAGCAGCTTGATATAGATTATGAAAAAGCCTCAATCGTAACTCAGGATGAGTACCTGAGGATGATAGAGTTAAAAACCGCCGTGCTTATTGCTGCAGCAGTTAAGACCGGAGCAATCATTGGCGGCGGAGATGACAGGGATTCAGAACTGCTCTATGAATTTGGCCGGAACCTTGGACTGGCTTTCCAGGTACAGGATGATCTTCTGATGTTTGGGGCGATACCAAGGTTTTTGGAAAAACACAGGGCGGCGATATCGTTGCAAACAAAAAAACCTATCCTTTCGTGAAAGCAATGGAGACAGCAGCGGGCAGACAGGCCAAGCAGTTGCAGGCGCTCTATTCCGGAAGCGAATCAGACCCCGATACAAAGGTCAGGAAAGTAATTGAACTGTACGAACAGCTTAATTTAAGGGAGATTACGGAAACACTTGCATACGATTATATAAACAAGGCTTTTGGATTTCTGCAGAAAGTCTCGGTAGACGAATCAAGAAAAAAGGAGATGACAAACCTTGCCATCTCCCTTATAGGACGTGATCATTAATTTATCCCTGTATCCTCGTGTTTTTTCAGCCAGTCAATATTTATCAGAATGCCAGCATTGACCATGAACTGGCCATATTTGCTGATCATATATTTTGCTTCCAGGTAAAAATCAAACTGGTCGGTAAGCTTCATATATGAGCCAGCTCCCAGATTAAGCCCCAGCGCCCTGTCTTTATACTTATATGTTACTCCTGTCCCGCCGATAGGTTGTCCTGTCGTTGGGTTCGGAGCTGTCGCGGCAAGTTTGTCTNTTTTCCAGGTCACCAGGAGATTCGGGCCGGCAACACCATAGAATTCGAACTTTTCAAGTGAATTAAAGATGTAATGACCGTCAAAATCAAACAACATTGTCCATATTGATGTTTTCTCATAGATATTATTCAGGACATGAGGATAAAAAAAGACAAAGGAAGGAGAGAATTCGATCGGCACAGAGATCTTGTGAACATGTTTAAATGTCAGAGCAGGATTNCCGCTCTTGTTTAAATCATTATTCACATTTTTAAAATGATACCCGGAACTGAAAGCAAGTCCGCCGCCAACCCTTTCAGGCTGTCCATTTACTGCTGGAAAAATTATTAATGAGATAAGGATGAGGAGCAATAGTTTTTTCATCTAAACGAGATCATTAATTTATCCCTGTATTCTCGTGTTTCTTCAGCCAGTCTATATTTATAAGAATGCCCGCATTTAGCATGAACTGCCCATATTTGCTTACGATATATTTTGCTTCGAGATAAAGATCAAACTGGTCGGTAAGTTTCATGCAGGAGCCTGCTCCCAGATTAAGACCCAGGGCATTATCGCTCTCCTTATATGTTGCCGCACCTACACCGGAGTATCTGGTGGTATTCCAGGCAAGAAGAATATCGAGGCCTGCAAGTCCGTAGAATTCGAACTTATCAAGAGAATTAAAAACATAATGGCCATTTACATCAAACATCGTTGTCGTTATGGTTTCCTTCATATTAACCTCCTTAAAGCCATGAGGAAAGAAAAAGGTAAAGGAGGGAGCAATCTGGATCGGTACGCTGATCTTGTATATTCCCTTTAATGACAATGCAAGGTTCCCGCTCTTGTTCCCATCATAATTGACATCATGAAAGTGATAACCAGAGCTGAAGGTTAAACCGCCGCCCACCTTTGTAAACTGGGCATTTACTGCCGGGAAAGCCATTACGGCGACAAGCATAAGGAGTAAAAGTTTTTTCATATGGACAGTTTATTGGTTAAGTGTTAGTAATTAACATAAAGATATATTATTAAGAATTAACTGACAAAAAGAAATCGTCAAAGAATATTAGAAAGATTCCGAGCGAAACGAGGAATAATAAGGGAGTAAATGAACAGAATGAGGAATCTCCCTTATGTATTACTTTATTTTCAGACTTTATTGAGTTGTCATTCCTAATGAATCCACCATCCGGCGGAGAAATGAGGGATCTTAAGTTATAAGACAGAGTAATTTACTGAATTTATAATTCAGGGGCTGTATCATCTTCAAAAATTATTAAATTTGTATCTTCTGAAAAAGAATTAAAATTAATTAAGTACATGCCACAGATTA
>JGI24136J36422_10000813_pt1 | contig 11561 bp, 8 predicted proteins | sample BarGraNGADG00212_2_FD_36422 | JGI IMG/M metagenome (IMG submission 36422)
GAGGATAATCTCAAAAAAGCCGTGAGAGAGGGCAGATGCGGTTCCCTGTTGAATTGCTGGGGTGCTGAGAGAGTCAATGAATTACAGAGGATTGCAGTCAAAGAGAGCAGGCTTGGAATACCCCTTATCATCGGAAGAGATGTGATTCATGGCTACCACATTATATTTCCAATCCCTCTTGGAATGGCAGCTTCCTGGGACCCGGAAATAGTCAAAAAAGCTTTCCGTATTTCAGCCATTGAGGCTTCATCACAGGGAATCAAGTGGAGCTTCGCTCCCATGATCGATATAACCTGGGACCCCCGTTGGGGAAGAATTGCCGAGGGATGCGGTGAAGATCCTTACCTGGCATCAGCATTTGCAAAAGCTATGGTTGAGGGTTTCCAGGGCGATTCGCTTACAGATCCTACTTCAATCGCTGCCTGCGCTAAGCACTATTGCGGGTATGGTTTCTCCGAAGGAGGACGCGATTATAATACAACTTATATTACAGAACCGGTCCTCCGGAATGTCGTGCTTAAGCCATTCAAGGCAGCGAAAGATGCCGGTGCCCTTACTTTCATGTCAGCATTTAATGATCTTAACGGAATACCTGCATCAGCAAATGAATTCACTCTGAAACAGATACTGCGTAAGGAATGGAAATTTGACGGTTTTGTTGTCAGCGACTGGGGTTCGGTCCAGGAACTGGTGAACCACGGATATGCAACCGACGAAAAAGATGCTGCTGCCAAGGCTATCAAAGCCGGTGTCGATATGGAGATGGCTACCACGACATATTTCGATAACATAAAGAACCTTCTGAAAGAAAAGAAATTAACTCAGGAAGACATTGACAATTCTGTCAGGAATATCCTCAGGGTTAAATTTAAACTTGGCCTTTTCGACAATCCGTTTGTCAGCCCTGAAGCTCAGAAATCGACCCTTGATCCTGCCTTCCTCGATCATGCCCGTAAAGTTGCAAGGGAAAGTGCGGTTCTTCTAAAGAACAATAACAAGACTCTTCCGCTTTCGACTGATATAAAGTCTGTTGCAGTTATTGGTCCTCTTGCCGACAAGGCCCGTGACCAGCTTGGTACATGGTGTTTTGACGGTAAGGCAGAGAACTCTGTTACACCGCTAACAGCGATCAAAGAGCTTCTGGGAGAAAAGAGAGTCAATTATACAGCCGGTCTGGAGTACAGCCGTGACAAGAAAACAAGTCAGTTCAGCAATGCTGTTTCAGCTGCAAGAAAATCCGATGCCGTAATCTTTTTCGGAGGTGAAGAGTGGATACTCTCAGGTGAGGGGCAGTGCAGAGGCGAAATAAATCTGCCTGGCGCTCAGAGTGAACTAATTGCAGAATTGGTAAAAACAGGGAAGCCTGTCATTCTTGTAATTCTTGCCGGACGCCCTCTTGCCATCGGAAAAGAGATTGAAGAGTCCGGCGCTGTTCTCTATGCATGGCATGGCGGAACAATGGCCGGACCCGCAATTGCAGACCTTCTGTTCGGTAANGANTCACCTTCAGGGAAACTGCCGGTAACGTTTGTCAAAGGATCAGGACAGATTCCGTTTTATTATTACAGGAATAACACAGGCAGACCAGCTACACAGCAATCATGGACACCTATCGACAGCATTCCGGTGGAAAATCCTCAGACTTCGCTTGGGTATAAATCATCCCAGCTTGACTACGGCTTTACACCGCTGCTCCCATTCGGCTATGGTTTAAGCTATACTACCTTTACCTACAGCGATCTGTCTCTCTCTGCTTTATCAATGAAGACTGACGGATCGATTGTTGTAAAGGCAAAAGTGGCAAATACAGGCGATATGGATGCCGACGAGATAGTTCAGCTTTATATCCGTGACCGCGTTGGAAGCATTACAAGACCAATAAAAGAGCTTAAAGGATTTAAGCGGATCCATATTAAAAAAGGAGAATCCGCTGATGTTGAATTTACTTTGAAGGGAGAGGATCTGGCATTNTTTAATGGCAAGGTTACAGCAACCGAACCCGGTAAATTTGATGTATGGATAAGCACAAACTCCAACGAAGGATTACATGGAGAATTTATTGTCGAATAATTGAAGTAAAATAATAATAAAAAAGGGATGGTCAAATATGATCATCCCTTTTTTATTACTTAGCCGGGATAAAAATATCCCGGGAAATACTTACCGCTTGATAATTCNTTTTGTGTACCTCTTCCCTGCGCTCACTATCCTTACAACATATGCACCTTTGGGGAAATGGCTCACATTCAGCTCGTAAGTTTCGGAGCTGATATTTTCTGAAACCAACAGCCTTCCAAGCATATCATATACTGTGAACTGGCCTATTGGCTGGCCTGCACTTATTTTCAGGAAACCATCGACCGGGTTGGGATAGATCTTTATAAATTCTTCNCCGGGTAAGGTGTCCTGCATGATGATGTCGTCCTCATTTNATGCAGTCCAGCTTTGAGCCAGCGAATTGTCAAGAGCAGGATCAGTCAGCTTAAGGTAATATCCATTCCCGTCTGCATCCGGCCATGGCAAAGAGTCATAATAATGAACATTGTCTATCACATTCCCCCAGCCATCGGCAAGGACAATATTCTGATTATTATTTGAAAGATCACGGGTATACTTGCCAAAAGGTGAAAATCCATATTTTGCCTGAAAAGTTGATGTATTCCCGGCAAGAAAAACAGACGATCCGTGAAGCAGAGTGGAATTAGAAGGAAACTGGTATATTAGTCCTGTGCCGGCAAAATAAATGCCTGTCATGTCAACAGCAACTGACCCGGTATTTGTTATCTCAATAAATTCAAGGTCATTACTTGCAGGGAATTCATTCGATACTTTAGGGTGATAATTTATTTTTGTGATCACCAGGGAGGGCAGGGTAACATTGCTGCAGGAAGAATAAGAACCAAGGNTGGAGGTTATCCAAGGTATCCTGGACGCCAGCCACGTTTTTATTCCGGAGATCTGGGAACTGAAAGTACCTGTAATGGCCCACCTGGTGTACTCCCTGCCAATAGCTTCATTTATATATGCTGCTGTCTGATCAATGTAATTATCTATAACCGTCAGATTTAACGGTTGCTCAGAAACAATAAGCTCATTCCATCTTTTTGACATGTAGCACTTGAACTTCTGAGTATTATAAAGGTCACGCCAGAATCGTGAACCATCATTATCACCATTCGAAAACTGCCAGATATCTGTATGGCTTCTGTCAAGGCCCCAGAAAAACAGATCGTTGCCATATGTAAGATCATTGTCCCATACAGGTCCTGCCCGAAGCTTTCCGTTCCTGTCCTTATGAAAGTAGGTGCTGAACTGGTAGGCATCTGCATTTGAGCTTATTTCACTTATTAACATATGATCGATAAAAGAGGGAACATCAATAACCGAAGAGATGCCATCGATAAGAGAAACATTATGATAAACAGCTGCATTGGCAAGGTTATCAAACTGACTTTTAATATAGCTCGTTTGTTCAGGGGTTGCATTTTCAGGTTTGGGAAGCTCATGAATATAATCTACACCCCATCCGTTCCACTGAGTCATTGTCCAGGCAGGAGTGTCGCCTCCAGTAAGCTTATCGGCCTTGGTTATATACCCTCCTGATACTTCCGGTGAATAGATATCTCCTGTAACTATCTTAATGACATTCACCCTGTCCTTATCAGCCTTGATCTTTTCCTGAAGCAGGTAAAGGCCTCTGTAATCGCCATTGATAATTACTTCACAATAAGCAGTGCGGGAGGCATATTCCCCGATCTGCCGTGCCAGGTTGTAGCAAAGGTAATCACGCATCCGTGCCTGATCAAAAACCATCCCGTTCAGTATCCAGTCATTTTCGGAAGGCATCCCAAGCAGGCTGACATTATTATTTGTGATGTTATCAGCCATCCTGGTTGTAAAGCCATACTGCTTTTTATCACTATTAGGAGGCCATTGGGACGATGAGCCTCTTAATTCTATATCAATTCTTCCGTTATAATCCAGGTATGCAGGGGTATTCTGGTCTGTATCATAATTTCTTATTCCCGGCCCCCTGTATATAATCTTCATGGTTGCAAGAACCCTGGGATCATCCACAATAGGCGCGTTCCCGTCAGTGTTTATAATCACAATCGGCAGGTTACTGTTCAGGATTTGAGCTGCTGCCTGCCAGGCACAGGAAATAAGCAAAAACGTAATAGTGAAAATATATCGCATCACAAGTCTGGCTTCAAGTCATCAAAAGTAACATATTCCCCTATTTTTTCAAGCAGTGAAAATTTACTATATTTATCGCTGTTAAACTTAGGGGTATTGTTTTCTTAATCAAAGAAATATGAACCGGCTTACTAAGGTTACTCACTGGACACCACGAATCCTTTGCATACTTGCCATTCTGCTAATAAGCATGTTTGCCATGGATGCTTTTGAACCCGGGCATACAATCTGGCAGCAGCTTTTAGCATTTATCATTCATCTGATACCGTCATTCATCCTGATTATTCTGCTGATTGTTGCATGGAAATGGGAAAAGACGGGCGGCATTATCCTTTTAATTGCCGGCCTGGCGTTTGGCATATACCTTTTCCGGGGGAATTTCAGACATCATCATAGCCTTTGGAACTCCATCTCAATAGTTATGTCATTGGCTTTCCCCTTTGTTCTTTCCGGTGTGTTGTTCATCTTAAGCCATTACCTTAAGAATAAGGATCCTGAAGCTGAAAAGAAAATCTCTTCCGATTAAGTGTATGAAATACATTTATTCAGGTCAGCATCATATTGATTCTTCCCTGATCTTGTCGCGCATTTCGGTTTCTGAAAGTGTATGAGTGATGACGTCATGCACTGAATCTCTCCGGCTTACATGTCCGAGAAGATGCTCGATATCTTCATATCTCAGGATATCGCGGACCTCTGAATGTGCTTCTGCAACTTTGAATATGATCCCTTTGGGTTCCATGTTCAGGTAAAGTTTCTTTATCAGCCTTGCACCGCTTGAATCTATATAAGCAGAGGTGCTCAGGTCAAGGATTACTATCTTCAGTGTTGAGGTATTCTCTGTAATTATGGGCCATATATGGCTATAAACAAAATTTACGTTAAAATAGACCAGCGGCGATTCCACCCTGAAAAGAAGAATGCCGGGAGTAGTCTGGTTATCGGGGTGCCTTTTTATATCAGTATATCTTTCTGTTCCTGGAATTCTTCCAAGAATTGCAACATGCGGGCTTGAAACAAACTTTATAATCAGGATAAGTGAAGCCAGAGCGCCAATAAGGACTCCCTGCAGAATGCCAAAACAGATAACGCAAATGGCAGCCAGCATTGCGATAACAAAGTCAAATTTATTAACCTTCCACATCCTCCTGAACTCCTTGATATTAATCAGTTTTTCAACCGCAACAAAGACAATAGCGGCAAGAATAACTGTCGGCAGGTTCTTCAGCAATCCTGTCAGGAACAGAAGGCACAGCCCTATAAAAAAGGAGGCAAACACCAGTGACATTGGTGTCCTGGCTCCTGCTTCGTCGTTAACTGCTGACTGTGATAATCCNCCGCTTACCGGGTAACCGTGACCCAGCGATGTTGCCAGGTTGGCTAACCCGAGAGCCAGCAGCTCCTGGTGAGCATTTATCTCATAATCATTCTTCTGTGCTAATGTCCTTGCAGCCGAAACTGATTCTATGTAGGCAAGCAGGAAACAAGCAAATGCAAGGGAAATAACGCTCTGTATATCAACCCAGTTCAGTGCAGGAATATGGAATTTGGGAAGCCCTGCCGGGATTTGTCCGACTGTTTTAAATCCATGCTGCGCCAGAGGAGTGAAAGATATAACCAATATTGACAGGATGACGACATATATCGCCACAGGTTTTCCATGAAACCATTTTTCACCAAACAGGATCAGTAGAAAGGCTATAATGCCAAAGACCAGCACATAAAAATTGGTACCAGGAATCTGGTGTATAATCTCAGAAAACCTGGAGAAAAAATTGGTCCCCCCGCCTGGGATTCCAAACATTTTTGGCAACTGTGTAAGCATAATTGTCAGCGCTGCCCCTGCCTTAAACCCGGTAAGCACTGTCTCGCTTATGAAATTAATAATGCTATCGAGATGAAGAATATAAGCCAGTACGCTCATCCCNGCCATTACTAGGGCAGTCAGTGAAGCGAGGTCGAGCCACCTCTGAGGATCGCCGCCAGAAAGATTTGCCAGTGTTATTCCCACAACCATTGATATGGCTGATGTTGGTCCGATTGCCAGTTGTTTCCCGGTTCCAAGCATAGCGTAAAACAGGCCGCCAAGAAGATACCCGAAGATACCGTACTGAGGGGGCAGTCCTGCCAGTGTTGCATAAGCAAGCGATACCGGAATCGCATAAGCCGTAAGAGTCAGACCAGCTATGGCATCAGCTCCGAAAAATTTTGTATTATATTCCGGGAGCCATTGCAGGGGGGGAAAGATGTTTTTCAAGTTTCTGGTATTATCAGTCGACATAAAAAATAGATCCGACGAATTAATTTACTTCGGAAAAATAAAGTTAAAACAAATTTCAGATTGAATAACTGGAAAATTATTCCTTAATTCTCTTTTTAAGTTCAGCNATCTCTNTTTCCTTCTTCACGGCCTCTTCTTCCAGCTTCCCTATCCTGGAATTCAACTCGTCAACTTTATTATTCAGCCTGCTGACGTTTTCCTTCAGATCGGCTACCTGTTTCTGTAGATCAGCCTTTTCGGCTTCAAGACCTTTGATTATCGGAGTATAAACTGACTTGGCGTAATACCATGCAGTTAAATATCCGATGAGTGCTGCTACTAGTAGTAATGCCACGATGGTTATTACTGCTCCTGTGACCGATTGTGCCAGTTGTATGAATAGTGGTNTCATATTATTGCATTTTAATTGAAATATCTGTTCTTCTGCTATTTGCTCTTCCTTCTTTGGTAATATAATCTGCCGGATTAGTATCCTCTCCTTTCGATTCCGCCATTATCTTGTCGGTGGTTATGCCATGCTCTTCAAGATACTTACCGACAATGTGAGCCCTTTTGAGTCCCAGAGCCTGATTGAATTCGGTGGTACCAACAAGATCAGTAAACCCTTCCACTGAAAGGATGGATCCGGGATATTTATCAAGCCAGNCTTTGAATGCAGCAATGCTGTTGTCATATTGCGGATCAGCTTTGAGCTTCGAATCATTAAACTCAAAGTAGATCGATAGATCCTTAGGCATCAATGCTTTAAGTTTCATTAAAGAATCTGCCTCATTTTTTTGATTTTCAGGAATTGCCTGCACCGGGACCTGTTTTTTCATCATTGGCAGCAGCTTGTCATTGTATAGCCAGGCTGATACAAAGCACCAGATCACAAATGCGACAAATCCGGTAATAAGGATTTTCATTTCAATATTTATTAAGTTACTGACCAGGTATTTATTATGAAAAGTTAGGAAATATTTATCAGACCGAGGGTAATAAATCTAAAATTAATCGCCGCTTGAACTATTTTTGTGTTGACCTGCAGTTCACTCGAATGAAAAAGGCACTCATTCCCTTCCTGATCTGGCCTTCAGCATAAATAGGTACTCTTTATTCTGCCAGCATTGCTTTTAGCCTGACCGGATTGTGATCGGAATTCTTAAAATTAAGGTTTATGCAGTTTACTGATATTCCCTTAACATTNGGTGACAGCAGGAAAATATCAATGACTGTTGTGGTTGTGGTTGCCGGATCATATGCAGCAATGACGCTCCTGTTTGAAGGATTCGTATTGTCATAAACCCATTTCCATTCAGGAGGAAGGTAATCAGATGTCATCATCATCTGATCATTGTTGACCGGATTGACACTGAACCGGGGATTGAATTCAGGAGGTGACTGGTTCCAGTCCCCGCCTGCAATAATGTAGTTGCCCTTTGCATATTCTGACAGAAGAAACTCCTTAAGGTATGCCATCTGAGCCTTGCGGATATCCCCGGGGTCAAATGCTTCATTATGAGTATTTATTACCAGGAGCTCCTTGCCGTTTTTCAAAGGATACCTGTTCACCATAAAGCATCTGTCGAGCATGAATAGCTGCTTGGGAAAACCATATTCTCCCGGAAAGGCATACCTGACCGACGACGATGGCTGGTACCTGCTGAACATTGCAATACCTGAAAGTACCTTTCCCATTGGAGATGCCGGTGGTACCGGGACAAAAAACACTTTATAGTTTATTGCAAAAAACGGATGATAGTCCTCAAGCATCTTTGTTAAAGTGTCGAATTCATTGAAATGATAGCTCCTCTTGCTGTTCCTGTCAACTTCCTGGAGGAGAATAAAATCTATTGAATCGTTGCCGCCGAGAAATTTCTTTACCGCCTCAAGGTTCTCAAGGCAATTTTTCCTTGGGGTCATGACTTTGGTTCCTCCGTCATAGAAAAAATCCATATCCCTGTCAAGCCCGCAGTATCCTATATTCCACGTCATGAGAGAAACCTCAAGAGAATCATTCAATATGTCAGGTTTATCTGAATTAAAGACAATTGTTTTTTCTGGCGGTTTAAAATCGGAAATAATTGCATAGACTATAATACCAGCAAACACAAGAAGTAAAAGCAGNATAACTGCCAGAATTGCTTTAAGGATCTTTTTAATGATTTTCATTGCTGTAATATTAAATTTCATGAGTATCGATAATCAATAACATGCTTTTGTTGATTTTCTTCGTTTGCCCCTTACCCTAAAGGGTGCGAAGAAAATCAATTACTCCCTTTAGGGCTGGGGCAAATAATTGATTTTCAAGCACAATATTTGTTTTATTATTGATACCCGAAAGTCATATAAAGTTAAATGAAAGAAATGAAATAAGTTGTTTCGCTATGAACTTTTATATTATTGATTTGTACCAGGCTTTGCATTTTTGAGGCTAAAATGTTAAATAGTACTTAAATATGATATTCAATACAACTTTTTCGTTCCTTTGTTGTTCATGCTTATGATGAAGAAGGTCCTGACTATATTAATTGCAACTTTTCTACTTACCTCCGGAATGCAGGTAACCATTGATCATCATTATTGTGGCGGCAGCCTAGCTGATACCAGGATTTCCATAACAGGAAAGCTGGCTTCATGCGGAATGGAAAAACCCGAATCAAGCTGCCCGGATCATCCGGGTATTGATAAAAAATGCTGCGAGGATCAATTATCTTTTTACAGCATTAGCAGCAATTATTATCCTGAAGCCTTCAAATTAACGTATCCGACTTCGGAAAGAGGTACAATTCACCTGTATACTGGTAATATTATTTCTGTCAATTCCTATAATCCTGATTTGATTAACTGGGGTTACCCTCCAGGAGACACTTTTAAATCCAGGTTAACACAATCTGAAATCTGCGTATTTCGGATTTGACCTTCCATTATTTTTCCTCTCTATTCTTAACCTGGCTAAGATTATCCTAAATAGATGATGGTCAGGCTTTCAGAATTATTATATTTTTATTTATACATATACTAACTTTAATAATTAATATTTAAAACAATGAAAAAGAGTCTGTTAGTTTTTGGCATTACTCTGCTTGCAATTTTAACTTTTAGTTCATGCGGAAGCAGTTCATCTAAAGAAAAACAATCAACAAAAAAGGAAGTGGCAACGGTTCAATACACTTGCCCGATGCATCCGGAGGTTGTTAGTGATAAGCCAGGTGATTGTCCAAAATGCGGTATGGCCCTGGTTGAAAAAAAATAATTGCTCGGAATTGATATCAGGTCACCGGAGTCTCAAGGCATAGAAATCTTAGTTCTCCGGTAACCTGTTATAAATTTAAATTAATTAAGCAAAACAGTCTGATGTTTAACCGACTTGTAAAATATTTCCTTGAGAACCGGCTTATCACTTTTATCTTTCTCATTGCTTTTGTAGTTATGGGATTGGTGACAATGCCATTCAATCTGAAATCCGGATTTTTACCCAGAAATCCTGTACCTGTAGATGCTATTCCTGACATTGGTGAAAATCAACAGATTGTTGCGACTGAATGGATGGGACGGTCACCCAAAGATATTCAGGATCAGGTTACTTACCCATTAACATCAGCATTGCTTGGCATTCCTGGTGTTCAGGCAATTAGGAGCACCTCGATGTTTGGAATGTCATTTATCTATATCATCTTCAAGGATAATATTGAATTTTACTGGAGCAGGTCAAGAATCCTTGAAAAACTAAATTCTCTTCCGCCGGGAACATTACCTGCCGGAGTGCAGCCTTCCCTGGGACCAGATGCCACTGCCCTTGGTCAGATATTCTGGTACACACTTGAAGGGCGCGATCCGAAAACCGGAAAGCCAAATGGCGGTTGGGATCCCTCAGAACTCAAAACCATACAGGATTTTTATGTTAAATACAGCCTGTCAGCCGCTGAAGGTGTTTCTGAAGTGGCGTCAGTTGGTGGCTTCACAAAAGAATACCAGGTAGATCTTGACCCTGGTGCTCTTAAGGCTTATAATGTGTCCGTTATGGATGTTATGAATGCTGTTAAAAACAGTAACCTAGATATCGGTGCGGAAACTATTGAGCTTAATAATGTAGAATATATCATTCGCGGCCTGGGTTATGTAAAGAGTCTTAATGATCTTGAATTATCTGTTGTTGCTGTACGGAACAATGTTCCTGTCCGAATCAAAGATGTGTCACATGTCACGTTTGGTCCTGCAACACGGCGAGGGGGTCTTGATAAAGCAGGTTCAGAGGCAGTCGGAGCCGTTGTAGTTGCAAGGTATGGATCAAACCCAATGGAAGTAATTAACAATGTAAAAGACAAGATTAAGGAAATCGAAGCTGGACTACCACAAAAAACATTAGCAGATGGTTCTGTTTCAAAGGTAACTGTAGTGCCTTTTTATGATAGGACAGGACTTATTAAGGAAACAATCGGAACACTACAATCTGCTCTGTCTCACGAAATTCTCATTGCTATTATCGTAATTATTGTTCTCGTGATGAACCTCAGGGCTTCTCTCATTGTCGCCGGGTTATTGCCTTTGGGTGTTTTAATAACATTTATCCTGATGCGGTTTTTCGGTATTGACGCCAATATTGTGGCTCTGTCAGGTATTGCTATTGCCATTGGTGTAATGGTTGACATCGGCATTGTTGATGTGGAGAACATACTCCGACATCTGGAAATGCCTGAAAATCATGGAATACGTGGCAAAAAATTAATGCAGGTAATTTATAATGCCACAACAGAAGTAAGAGCTGCAGTTGTTACATCAATTGCTACAACAATTGTAAGCTTTCTTCCCGTGTTTGCAATGCAGGCTCAGGAGGGAAAAATGTTTCACCCGCTGGCCTGGACAAAGACCTTTGCTCTCCTTGCTGCATTTATTCTGGGAATAGTTGTATTACCAACGCTTATACATATTTTCTTTAATATCCGTTTCGACACCAAGAAAATCAAAAAGATATGGAACGGGGCACTTATATTAGCCGGTATATTCTTTGCAATTTTTTGGCACACATTGCCAGTACTCGCATTAACTGCTGTGGGGATAAATAACCTGCTTGATTATAGATGGTCTGAAAAACATAAAGAAT
>JGI24136J36422_10000819_pt1 | contig 11505 bp, 9 predicted proteins | sample BarGraNGADG00212_2_FD_36422 | JGI IMG/M metagenome (IMG submission 36422)
AAGTATCTGTTTTGCTCCTTTAATTTTAATAAGAAAAACTATACCGCCATATTCGATAAGAATAAAAGGACTACCGTTGTAAATGATTATAGTCCCGAATCGGGACTTGGATTCATTAACAATATAAATGATTTCGTCCCACTTGAGTTTTCAAGCATAAATGAAAAAGACGAGTTGATCTGTACAATGAATGCTTTAAAGATTAAACAATGGTTTGATTTAAATCCTGAAAAAATTAGTCAGTTACCGGAATATCTAAAAAACTTAAAGAATATCCAAGAAACAAATAATCCAGTAATCATAATTGCTAAACTAAAAAAATAATTTAGTCTAGTTTTTTGAATTTATTTGTTATTTGACCTTGCCGAAATCTATTCTTAGCTTGACAATTTCTTCTCTTATGCTAATATAGAAATATGGTATGACAAATTTCAGTCTGAAAAAGAGTTTTAACATTAATACTTGTGCTAATAAGCGGGCCATAAGCAATAAGCTTGTCACAATTTTTGCGCTCATACCTAGACAGTTACGTCATGACGCAAAATTTCTCATCCGTTTACCAATTTCATAAAACCGGCTCTGGACAGTTCCTGCCTCCGAGACAAGTAAATCTTTCGCCGGGACTGGCAAAAATTGCGCTCCCGATAAATCGGGACAGGCTATGGTGTCTTGCACGCCGTGACAGCTTCTCGGCTAAAGCACCGGGTCTGATGGCCGGCGTGACTGCGCCACCAACGCTTACTGCACCAACCCGCCGCCGCTATAATAACAAAAAAAGTCATAACTCATTTGAAACTGAGTCTAATATTAAATCCCAACTTGATCAATCAGGTAGAAGTCCTGATTAAGTGGTTCATAAGCTAACATTCAGTCCCGTAAGGACATAATATTGGTAGAATAATTTATTTATATTTGTTGAAAGTCCCGTCAGGGACGAAATAAAACCTCTTTTATGGCAAACTCAAGCCGGTTAGCATTGACAATATCGTACCTAACGGCACTCTTTAATCCATCACATGAAATTTTCTACCAATATCAAGTCCCTACGGGACAATATATAATCTGATAATGAGATTATTGTAAAGTTTAAATTTACGGTTTTATTTTTTTCTGAATAGAATCCGCTTTCGATCTTGAAACCGGAATCTCAGTTCCGTTAGGTTTCAACCTTATTATCATATTCTGGTTATGACCTGTTACCTTATCAACAAAGTCAAGATTTACAATATAACATTTATGACATCTCAGAAACCTGCTGTTTTTGCGAAGTTCCGATTCTGCTGATTTAAGTGTTCCGCGGATTGTTGTTTTATTCTGGACATCTCCTTTAACTGTAACGATTGTTACATAATTATCATTTGAACAGAGGTAGACAATATTTTTAGGATTGCATTTAAACTCATTTTTTGTGTTACCAGCCCTGATAATAACTTCACTTTCCCATAATATCTCTTCAGGAGCAATTGCAGCTTTTTCTAAAGCAGTTTTGTAAATCTTGTTTATTAGAATGATATAACTTATTGAAACAGGAATGCTACCGACAAGAATTGCTGTCCAGACGGAGTAAAAAAGATATAAAAGGACAAATGCCTGATGAAAAATCAGATTGACATAAAAATAGTTTGCAGCTCCAATACTTGATGCAACGCAGAAATTCCAGAGGATGCTTTTTCCCAGTGTCCAATTTTCATTTATAATAACGGGTTCAAGTAAATATTTATTAATAAAAAGCATAAAGGTTGTTACCAGACCAAAACCCAGTGTAATAAAAAACTGCGGCACAGGCTTCAACTGAGTAATCCCGAATGGTTTAAATAAATAGAGGAACAGAAAAATAAACAGACCGAAAACAAGGATTGAGACTAACTTTTCTCTTGATGTCTCAACTTCAGTATATGGTCTTTTGAAAGGATTTGTCATTTCAAATTACTTACAAAGAGATCTTTTTTGCTATTGCCTCTGCTGACCTCATCCCGTCAACAGCTGAGGAAACAATTCCTCCTGCATATCCCGAACCCTCACCGCATGGATACAAACCGGCTATTCTGATATGATTAAGTTTTTCAGGGTCTCTCGGGATCCTTACCGGTGATGATGTTCTTGATTCCACTCCCAGAACAACAGCTTCGTTTGTCATATATCCGTTCATCAGGTGTCCGAAAAGCCTCAACCCATCCCTTAATCTTCTCCCAATTGATTTTGGAAGCCAGCTATGAAGCGGAGAGGATGTTACACCAGGAAAATACGAGACTTTAGGAAGAGAAGAAGAAATTTGTCCATCAACAAAATCAGCAAGGCGCTGTGCCGGAGCTCTTTGTGTATGGCCTCCATTTTTCCAGGCTTCCCTCTCAAGTTCTTTCTGAAATTCAATACCCGCCATCTGACCTGAACTGCTGTACTTTACAAGGTCTTCAGGTTTAATCTCGACAACTATACCTGAGTTGGCATAAGGAGAATTCCTGCCTGAAGGGGACATTCCATTAACTACTACCTCTTCCTGCGATGTAGCCGAAGGAACAATAAATCCTCCGGGACACATGCAAAATGAGTATACCCCCCTCCCATCAACCTGTTTAGCTAAATTATAAGATGCAGCCGGCAAATACTCACCCCTTTGATTGCCATGATATTGAATCTTGTCTATTAACTCCTGTGGATGTTCAACTCTGACTCCCATTGCAAAGGATTTCATCTCCAGTTCCACCCCTCTGTTACGACAAATATCATAAATATCCCTGGCTGAGTGACCTGTTGCAAGAATCACATATTCGGAATTGAATTTTTCTTTGTCAGAAGTCACAACACCTTTTATATTATCTCCTTCAAGGATAAAATCTGTCACCTTTTTCTCCAGGATGAACTGTCCTCCGGCATCAAGTATCGATTTCCTGATGTTGGATATAATTCCGGGCAGTTTATCTGTACCAAGGTGAGGATGCGCTTCATACAATATATTGCTGTCAGCACCGTGCAGACAAAGTAATTCAAGAACTCTGGCATTATCACCTCTTTTTTTCGATCGGGTATAAAGTTTACCATCAGAGTATGTCCCTGCCCCGCCTTCACCAAAACAATAATTACTGTCAGGATTAACGGTTTGTTCCCTGCTGATTTTTGCAATATCTATTTTTCGTGAAGAAACATCGCGCCCCCTTTCAATTATTACCGGACGCAATCCAAGCTCAATCAGCCTCAGAGCTGCGAACATTCCTGCGGGTCCGGCCCCAACAATGATTACCTCCTTACTGAGTGAAACATCTATTGGAATAAATGGAGCAATTGAAGGTTTTGCAGAATCATCTCCTGAAAAAACTTCTACAGTCAGATTGACACGGATACTCTTCTTCCTTGCATCAACCGATCGCTTAATTACTCTGATATCAGAAATTGCTGTTTGATCAATTCCTGCAAGGGTTGCTGCAATTTTTCTAATTCCAGCCTCATCGGCAGCAGCAGAAGGGGTAAGATTTATCTGGACTTCTTTCATTATTTTTATTCAAAATGAAAAGCAAGTACCCAAATCTGAGACTTCATCTTTTCAATCGCATTTTTGAACTCCGGATGCAGTGGTGCAATTTCTTTTACGATTACATCGCGTGTACCGGTCGATAATTTTAATTCAATGGAAAGTTTAAAATAAGTCAGGTAAAAATCCATTCCGGCACCAAATTCATAATACAGATCAGGACGCTTAATCCTTATATAAATTGGTTTCTGGTCATCAAATTCTTTCTTGCCGGCCAGATCATATCTGTAATTTAATCCGCCTATAACGTACGGTCTCACGTTGTTCAGCCTGTCTCCTTTATATTTTAATAACAGCGGAAACTCAAGAAAAGAGGATTCGAGTCTCTGTTGATTATTATAGAGAACACCGTTTTTATAATACATTACCACTCTTTGACCAAAAGATACGCCCGGAAGAAACCTTATATCAAAATATTTACCGGGTCTTAGATTAGTGACTATCTGAATATTTATTCCGGGACTAAGATGAGTGACCTCAGGATTAAGGCTATCAGTTTTGTAATATGTCTGGGAGGGAGTGATATTGAAATCCATTGCATTGAACCCAATACTGAATCCAAAATGCAGTGGTTTCTCGTCATACCATGATGCGTTCTTAGGTTTCTGCTTTTGTCCGGACATAATATTAGGAACCATCAGAAAAATGAACAAAATAACGATATTAATGATTCTTATTTTCAACCCGGGTGTAAGTTTTGTTTTAATGATACAAGATAATAAACTGTAATGATTTCTTATTATTGCGTTGATAATTTGACACCGGTATAAATGCTTGCAACACCACCGGTTAGTTTGATCTGTTTAGTTTCGTTGAATCCTGCAAGTTTAAGTAAATTAAGGAAATCAGCATTATCAGGAAATTTCATTACCGACTCAGGTAAATAATTGTAAGCTGCTTTATCTCTTGAAAAAATCTTTCCAAAAAACGGAAGAATATTCATAAAATAGAAATTATAAACCGGACGAAAAGGGAAACCTGATGGCTTTGAAAATTCAAGTACCATAATCAAACCCCCATTTCGTATCACTCTTTTCATTTCCGAGAGTCCCTTCAGCGGATCGGAAAAATTCCTCACACCGAAAGCCACCATTGCCACATCAAAAACAGAATCATCAAAGGGAATATTTTCTGAATCTGCATGCAATAATTCAATTCTTTCACAAAGATCTTTTTTGATAAGTTTTTCTTTACCTATTTTCAGCATATTCAGTGAAATATCAATTCCGGTAACTTTAGTCGGATTCAGCTTCAAAGCTGCAATAGCCAGATCACCTGTACCTGTTGCAACATCAAGAATATTAGGATTTTTATATGATCGCGATATTATTTTGATTGCCCTACGTCTCCAGAGTCTGTCTATCCCAAACGATAAAAAATGATTAAGAAAATCGTACCTCAATGCTATCGAATCGAACATCGATTCAACAACTTCTCTTTTACTGCCTATCAATTTCTCCGCTTGCGTTTCCATTTTAAGATTAAAGCGCAAAGATAAGATTATTTTGAACTCTTTTTGACCCATAAAAAGCAAGGAGATTATTCACAAGTCGTGTTAAATAAATTTCTATTTTTACATAAAATTAAAATCATTACATAATGAATAAAACAATAATGATAACTGGCGCAACAGCAGGTTTTGGAAAGGCTATTGCTGTTCGGTTTGCAAAAAATGGCTTTAACATCATAATAACAGGCAGGAGAAAAGAAAGACTTGATGATTTGGAAAAGGAGCTTTTATCTTACGGGAAAATTAAAGTGCTATCTCTGAATTTTGATGTCAGGAAACAAAAAGATGTTGCTTCTGTTATAGAAAATCTTTCGGCTGAATGGAAAAATATTGATATCCTGGTTAATAACGCGGGACTTGCAGTAGGACTTTCGCATATCGATGATGGAGTTATTGATGACTGGGACCGGATGATTGATACAAATGTAAAAGGTCTTCTGTATGTTACCCGTGCAGTTTCCCCGTTAATGGTTAAGAGAAATTCGGGACATATTTTCAATATTGCTTCTATTGCGGGTAAAGAAAACTATGAGAATGGAAACGTCTATTGCGCTACAAAATCTGCAGTTGATTCACTTTCAAGATCAATGCGCATTGATTTACTGAAACATAATATAAAGGTGACTAATATTGCCCCGGGAATGGCAATAACTGAATTTTCAATTGTAAGGTTTAAAGGCGATGAGGCGAAAGCAGATTCTGTGTATGAAGGAATTGACGCATTAACAGCAGACGATATAGCAGATGTGATTTACTATTGTGCCTCTCTCCCTGCTCATGTTTGTATTAACGATCTGGTTATTACTCCTACTCAGCAAGCTGGGGTAAATCACAGTTTCAGAAGAACTTAAGAAACCCCTGATCTCTCAAAACCTGCAATAAGATTTTTGAGAAGTAGATATTATCGGCTTTTTTGTATCTGACATCTGTAAAGACCTGAGCAAGAGACGCACAATTGTGCGTCTTTACATTATTTTCTTCTACTAATTTTTTGGAATCTTCGCGGTTCTCTTTTTCGTTATAAAAACGGTCAATACTTTCTGAGGTATAATCCAGATATGTCTCATTATGCACAATAGCTCCCAAAGGTAATCTGTCAACTTGTTCAGGATTTTCATCCGGCCAGCCGACTGTTACTGTAGTTACCGGAACAACACCTTTCGGAAGATTTAGTACTTCAATAATTTTATGTGCATTGTAAGTGGTTGTACCAAGGTAACAGATACCAAGTCCCTTTGCCTCAGCTGCTATACAGAATGTTTGAGCAACCAATAAGGCATCAATAGCTGCTGTAAAAAATGAGAGAAAATTATCATAGCCGGGTTCTGCACTCCTTAACTTACACCATTTATTAAACCTGTTAAAATCTGCACAGAAAGTCAGAACAACCGGAGCCTCTGTAATCATCTTCTGATTAAAGTGCAATGGTGCCAGTTCTTTCTTCTTCTCAGGGTCCCTGTTAATAATGATACTATAAACCTGCATATTCCCCGTTGTTGATGCCCTGCATCCCATTGTAAGCAACTCATTAAGCAGCTTATCATCAACAGGTTTTGCAGAATATTTTCGTATTGTCCTGCGATTCAGTAAAATGCCTGAAAAATCTTCCATTTTTATATGTTATAGAATATCATACAAAGTAAACAAATTCCCATAAAATCTGAAGATTGAATGAAAAGGAATTTCTTATCTTAGCATGAATCTAAAAATTAATCTCTCAAAATATAATACAATGAATAAAAGTCTTCTGCTCACCTTTATTCTGGGATTTGTTTTATGTATAAACGCAGGACTGGCTCAAAAGAAAAAAGAAACTGCTAAGGAACCTGAGAAGAAAGAAACAGGATTGAGTTCTTCAACTTTTGGAGGTTTATCTTTCAGAAGTATTGGGCCGGCATGGGCCTCCGGCAGAATATCTGATTTTGCAGTTAATCCGAAGGATCATTCCGAAATTTATGTTGGTGTTGGAGCCGGAAACATCTGGAAGACAACAAACAACGGAACATCCTGGAGTCCCATTTTCGATAAATATGGTGCTTATGCAATAGGGTGTCTAAAAATGGATCCTGAAAACCCTTCAGTAATATGGGCCGGAACAGGTGAGAATACCCATCAGCGGCAGCTTGGTTATGGAGATGGAATATATAAATCAGAAGATGGCGGTGCAAGCTGGAAAAACATGGGACTGAAGGAATCAAGGCAAATTGGAATGATTGCAATTGACCCAAGGAATACCGATGTTGTTTACGTCGCTGCTGAAGGCTCAATATGGGGACCAGGCGGAGAACGTGGTCTTTACAAAACAACCGATGGCGGCAAAACCTGGAATAAATCGCTGGATGTAAGTGAGAATACTGGTATAAATAATGTCGTTCTCGATCCACGTAACCCGGATGTTCTTTATGCCACATCAGAACAAAGGAGAAGGCATGTATTCACAAAAATTGGCGGCGGACCAGAGTCAGCTGTTTACAAATCGAAAGATGCCGGTAAAACATGGGTCAAAATTATGAATGGCCTGCCATCTGGAAATATAGGAGGTATGGGTATAGCAATATCACCTGTCAATCCTGACGTACTCTATATAATTATGGAAGCTGCAGGAGAAACAGGTGGTTTTTACAGAACAGTTAACAGAGGAGCCTCATGGGAAAAGATGAATCCTTATGCATCAAGCGGACAATATTATAATGAGATATACTGCGACCCAAAAGATGTAGAAAAGGTATATAGCATGGAGACCGTTTCAAAAGTTACCCTCGATGCCGGAAAAACGTGGAATTCAGTCGGAAACAATAACCGGCATGTAGACGATCATGCTTTATGGATAGACCCGTCAAATACTAAACATCTTTATATAGGTGGCGACGGAGGTATTTACGAAACATTTGATGAGGGGAAGAATTTTATTTTTAAATCAAACCTGCCCGTTTCGCAATTCTACAGAGTGAGTGTCGACAATGCCTTACCATTCTATAATGTTTATGGCGGAACACAGGATAATAACTCAATGGGCGGTCCTTCAAGGAATATAAACCGGGACGGAGTGGTTAATGCTGACTGGAAAGTAACAGTTGGCGGTGATGGCTTCTGGGTTGCCAATGATCCTGCAAATGAAAATCTTGTTTATACAGAATCGCAATATGGAAATGCAGCCTCATGGGATAAAAAGAGCGAAGAATCGGTAAGTATCAGACCGGTTCCCCGTAAAGATGAGAAGACCTATCGCTGGTATTGGGATGCCCCGTTGATAATAAGTCCTTTTAAGACAGACAGGATATATATGGCGGCCAATAAAGTATTCAGAAGCGATAACCGTGGCATGAGCTGGGAGGTAATTTCGGAGGACTTGTCAAGAAATGAGGACCGTAATAAATTCAAAGTTATGGGTAAATTCTGGAGCATAGATGCAGTTGCTAAAGATGTTTCTACATCGCTATGGGGATTAATAGTATCACTTGCAGAATCAAAAGTGAAAAAAGATCTTTTGTATGCCGGTACCGATGATGGAGTTATTGCAGTTACCGAAGACGGAGGAAAAAACTGGACAAGGTATACCACATTTCCGGGTATTCCTGAATATACTTATGTAAGCGATATCCTTCCTGATAAATTCAATGAGAATGTAGTCTATGCCACATTCAATAATATGCTTAGTGATGATTTTAAACCTTATATTCTGAAAAGTTCAGACAAGGGAAAAACATGGACAGCAATTACAAACAAGCTTCCGGCAAATGGTACTATTCATACAATAGAACAGGATAATATCAATTCAAATCTGCTCTTTGCAGGGTCAGAATTCGGATTTTACTTTTCTGTTGACGGTGGTAATGAATGGATCGAATTCAAATCAGGATTACCAACATCAGCGGTGAGAGATATTGCGATACAGGAACGGGAATCAGATCTGGTTATCGGAACTTTCGGACGTGGAATATATATTCTGGATGACTATTCACCATTACGCACATTTAAGAAAGAAATGCTTGATATGGCAGGATATATTTTCCCGGTGAAGGATGCAAAAATGTATATCCAGACAAACGGTTTTGACAATCAGGGATCGACATATTTTAAATCGCCTAACCCTGATTTCGGAGCTACGATAACCTACTTTGTAAAAGATGTTCCTAAAACAGCAAAAGCAATAAGACAGGAGAAAGAAAAAGCATTGTTCGAAAAAGGAGAACCAATACCTCAACCTTCAATTGCAGACCTGAACGCAGAAGAAAAAGAGATTAAACCATATCTTATTTTCACCATAACTGACGATCATAATAATATTGTAAAGCAGATGTATAAATCAGCTGCCAAAGGGGTCAACAGAATAACATGGAACTTCACTTATGAAGATATTAATCCTGTTACTACCACGAAATACGAACCGGTTCCAGTTACCAGCGGAAGGCGTGGAGGCGGCGGCGGAGGTATTCAGATGATGCCTGGAACTTACAAGGTATCACTCTCTCTATTTGCAAAAGGCGAAATAAAAGAACTTATGGGAGCCGTTCCTTTTGTATGCAAACCACTTGGTTTAGCTACCTTCCAGGCACCAGATCTGAACGCCAAGGCTGCATGGATTAAAGATGCTTCCGATTTCTCCAGGGTTATGTATGGCACAATGAATTATACAAGTGAACTTTTAAACAATGTTAATGCAGCCATGCAGGCCATACATCAAACGCCAGGTGCCCCTGCCGACCTGATGAAAGAAGCCGAAAGAATCGACACCGAACTTGATAACATACAGTTTATCTTTAATGGTCCCCAGGCAAAAGCAAGCCAGGAAGAGCTACCTCCAAGCGACATGCCTCTTTCACAAAGACTTGGTGAAATGGCATCTGCAAGCTATGGAACAAGCGGAGATATTTCCACTATTGGAAAAGAACAACTCAACATCCTTAAAACTGAATTCCTTCCAATTCTGGAAAGGGTAAAAAAAGCCGGTCTGGATTTGCAGAAACTTAACAACCAGCTTGATGCTGTTAAGGCACCATGGACTCCGGGAAGAGTACCTGGTTTGTAGATGTTAAGACATAGCCATGACTATTGCATTTTTGAAAAATGTTTGTTAAACTTGTTGTGGAGGACGGAAGACGGAAGACGGAAGACGGAAGACGGAAGACGGAGTTCTTACTTCTGACTTCGGTCTTCGGTCTTCGGTCTTTTGACCAATCATAAATAAATAACTAATACTAAACAGATAAAACTATGAGCAGACCAATAACACTTTTTACAGGACAATGGGCTGATTTATCATTTGAAACCGTATGTCAGAAAGCCAGATCATTTGGATATGACGGCCTGGAACTTGCATGTTGGGGTGATCATTTTGAAGTTAATAAAGCTGATGAAGCTTATTGCCTTAAGAAAAAAGAGATACTCGCCAGGTACGGACTTAAAGTTTATGCAATTTCCAATCATCTCGTCGGGCAGGCAGTTTGCGATCGCATCGACCAGAGACATAAGGGTATCCTTCCGGATTATGTTTGGGGAAACGGAGATCCTGAGGGTGTCCGTGAGAGGGCGTCGCAAGAGATGATTAAAACAGGTGAAGCGGCTAAAAGACTGGGAGTTAATATTGTAAACGGATTCACCGGAAGTTCTATATGGCATCTTTTATATTCATTCCCATCTGTATCTCAGGAAATGATTGATGAAGGATATGCTGACTTTTCAAAAAGATGGACACCCATTTTGGACAAGTATCGTGAATTAGGTATTCACTTCGCACTTGAAGTTCACCCGACTGAGATAGCATTCGACATTGCATCTTCAAGAAGAACACTCAAGGCTATTAATAACCATCCTAACTTTGGTTTCAACTTCGATCCATCTCACCTTGGTTACCAGGGGGTTGATTATGTTGGATTCATAAACACCTTTGGCGAGAAGATTTTCCATGTGCATATGAAAGATGTAGGCTGGTCGAAAGTCCCTGTTGAAGCAGGTGTTTTCGGCGGTCATACTGATTTTGGAACTCCTGGCCGTTACTGGGATTTCAGAAGTCTTGGTCATGGCGACATAAATTTTGAAGAGATCATCAGGGCACTCAATCACATAAAATACACGGGTCCGTTATCAGTTGAATGGGAAGATGGCGGTATGGACAGGGAATTCGGAGCAAAAGAGGCATGCGAATTTGTCCGTAAGGCTGATTTCCCATCATCCAATATAGCTTTTGATGCAGCATTTGAGAAAAAATAATTCATATTAGACAAAAATTAAAGACAAAAGTATTGATTATGAAAAAGATCAGAATGGGAATGATTGGCGGGGGTATAGGGGCCTTCATCGGAGATGCTCACCGTCGCGCTTCAAGGATATGTAATGACTACGAGTTAGTTGGTGGTGTATTTGATGTCGATTACGAAAAGAGTAAACAGTTTGCACAAAATGAGGGCATAAGTCCTGATAGGTGCTATGTTAGTGTAGATGCTCTGATTAAAGCGGAGTTGGCTCTTCC
>JGI24136J36422_10000820_pt1 | contig 11502 bp, 9 predicted proteins | sample BarGraNGADG00212_2_FD_36422 | JGI IMG/M metagenome (IMG submission 36422)
TCCGCTTTTTTGACCTCAGATGGCTTGATTTGTCTGATATTCCTAATAACCGTCTCTGCTCCGGCCTCTCGCGCCCCGCGCTCTATTGCATACGCCATAGTTCGCGTATTGCCGTGATAACTTTCGTAGCCTATAACGATGTTCATAGTTTCACTCTCACGTCTGACCATAAAGCTTTAAGCTGCACATCCACAGGTCTTTCATCTTCCGAATCATCTTCTGCCTAAAGCGTTACGCTAACGCAGAAAAATAATATAAGTTTAAGACTTAACGCCTCAAAGAGGACTAAAAATGGCAGAAAAAATAATTGAAAAGGCCTCGGAGTTTGGGACACGAATCGGCGAGGCATTGGTTGGCGAAATGCCGGAACTCGCGCACATTGATATTGCGGTTGGTCAAAAAGGAGGAGCATTTGAGACAGCATTCCTAACGGCGCTTGCAACGCCGCGAATGGGACATACAGCCCTGCTTGCGATATTGGCGCCAAACTACGCTGTTAAGCCTGCGACGCTCATGGTAAACAAGGTGACTATAAAGGGTGAAGCGCAAGCAGAACTCATGTTCGGGCCCGTCCAAGCAGCGATAGCTAAAGCAGTTCTCGATAGTGTCCAGGAACGAGTTATTCCAGCCGCCGTTGAGAACGAGCTACTGGTCATCGCGTCAGTCTACATTAACGGAAATGCTGCAGACAAAAATAAGCTATTTGAGTTTAACTATGAAGCGACGAAGCTTGCAATTAGCAACGCTATGAGGCAATCGCCAACTGTTAATGAGTTATTATCGAATAAGGATAACATTGTGCATCCTTTGATGTAGCAAAGATCAGTAATTCGGGTAAAGGGAGATCCCTTCTTCTTGAATTAGCTCCCAATAAGCGGGTTCTACCTCTCCTTCCCATTTTAACACGACGTGCATTTCACGGTGAGGCTTGAGGGCGTTTACTATCCGATAGACGTCGGAATAGAGTTGTGGATGGTTGAAATCACTCGAAAAAAGTAACATTATATCAATGTCGTACTCTTCTGGAAAAATTCCTTTTGCTATTGAACCGTAGAGAATGATCGACTTTAGATTCGGTGGCGCCCACTCTTGGATAACTCTAAGGAAACCCTCTATTAAGTCTCGATCAGGTGCTGGTAAAGCTAAATTGTCGAATTCTCGTTCGCGCATCTAAAATCCTCAGAATTTATTTTATCGTGTTTCTACCTTTAAATCGGACTAGTGGTGCTTTTCTTGTTTTTCCCGTCTTTCTAAAGCCATATCCTTAAGCAAAAAAGCGTCGTAGTTTTTTGTGTCGATGGTAAGAGTCTGGTCAAAACATTCTATAGCGGAGTCTAATTCTCCGAGGCCAAGATAAAAACAACCGAGGTTGTTCCACGCCATCGTGTAGCAAGAGTCGATCTCTATAGCGTTCTTTAGGTCCTGGATCCCTTCGGTATCAAGTCCGAGCTTGAATTCAGATAATGCCCGTGCGTTTAGCGCCTCTTTTTTTATGGGATCAAGTTCTATGATCTGGTCCAGAAGATTTTTAGCTCCGCTGAAATCGCTTTTGCTGTTCAACGCTATGGCTTTGTTGAGCTTGACATGCAACGCATTAGGGCTGACTTGTAGGGCATAGTCGTAACACTCAATTGCTTTTTCGAATTTGTTGAGCGCAAAAAGTGCCAGCCCTTTATTGTGAAGCGCTCTGAAGTTGTCTGGTACAAGCTCGAGAGCTGCATCGTAATGACGGATTGCTTCACTGAATTTCCCTCGTTTAAACTTATCGTCTGCTAGGTCGATAATGTCCGTGACATCGCTCTGTTGGAGTATTTCTTTCTTTTTAGCGCGATTTTTCAACATCGGATATCACATCGTGGCGTACCGTCTGGACGTTCATAGTCTCGAGCAGTAGGCTTAGGCGCTATATTGAGAATGGCGTATCCGCACACTATAAATAATACGCGATGCTCTAAAATATGTGTTTGCACGCTGTCGTTTGTCAAACGCGCACAATTCCGAGAGAATATATCTTCCTTTAAATAGAGGCGTCGTGCGACCGAGGTGAGATACTTACGAATTTAGGCTGGTTCAAAGATAAGCACGCAGAAAGGGCTTTGATGCTTTTTGTCGTATTTGTCGTCGCGCTTTATCTGCGAATTACGCTGCCATACGCCAACTCAATACAAGCCGGCAGTATTGTCATTTCGGACTTTGATCCTTACTATCACCTTCGGATAGTTGAATACACAATTCAGCATTTCCCAAACGTGCTTGCCTTCGATCCGTACGTGGACTTCCCTAACGGCTTTTGGATTGGCTGGCCGCCACTCTATGATTTTTTAGCTTCAGCTTACGCGATGGTGGCAATGGCGCTCTTTCATGTTGACTTTCAGGTAGGCGTGGCAACGTTTCCAGCAGTCTTGGGTGCTCTGGCAATTTTACCCGTGTATTANATAACGAAGCTCATCTTCGACTGGAAAGCGGGCATTGTTGCAGCAGCACTCCTGACCGTTATCCCTGCAAATCTTTTACGGTCCCTGGTGGGAAATCTCAACCATCACGTGGCTGCCGAGGTCCTTTTTCCAGCGTTGTTGCTGTTGTTTTTTATGCTAGCGNTAAAGGGCGAGCTCACGTTTCAAAAGGTTAGGGGTCTGGCCTTCACGCGTGAAGATAAGAAAACTTTGCTATGGGCGGGGTTGGCGGGCGTTTTTGTGACCGCGCTTCTGTTGACGTGGTTGGGTGGCTTCTTATTTCTAGGAATAATAGGNGCTTTTGCCATTGTCCAATTCAGCATTTATCACTTAAAGCAGGAACGATCCGACAATCTTACCATTGTCTCGATGACAATGCTCATCGTTTCACTGGTTACGCTCCTTCCGGTGAGTCTTTCAAGCCACTTCGGAACGACCATCGATACTTTGCACTTGTCTCTTTTTCAGCCGCTTATGTTGGCTGTTTTGCTCNTCATTTTCGGCTTGTTTGGATTCCTCGCATATTACCTCAGAAATAGGGGGCGCGTGCTTTATCCCTTGACCCTCTGCGGACTGCTAATTGTCGGATTTATAGGCTTCTATCTCTTGCGGCCGGACCTCGCTACAACCGTTTTCACCGGGTACGGATTTTTTACGCAAAGCGGTGTTTTGCAGACCATAGCGGAGGCGCAGCCATTGTTGTGGGATTCAAGTGGCTTCCAGCTTAACACAGTTGCGAGCTATTTCCAATTTCTTCTGTTTTTAGCTTTCGCCNGCTTGGCCATGCTCGTGTATCGTGTGTATAAAAAGCAGGACGAACCTGCTTTATTGCTGCTTGTTTGGAGCGTTTTTGCTTTTGCAATTACCATTGTACAGACACGTTTTACNTTTCTCTTGTCTGCAAATGTCGCGATCCTTTCTGGTTTCATTATCGTGTGGATTATTGACACACTGGTTAACAAAGCGTATAGCGCGTTATTCAACGTTCATGATGTCAGTGCGCTCAGACACCTCTTCGGGCGTGAAATAAAATACACGCAACTAATTGGTGTTTTTCTTGTTGTGTTAGTCTTACTTTTGCCAAGCATTAATGTGACAACGGCTTACGCAAAAAACACACAAGAGATTTCAGCTGACTGGGCCGAATCGCTGCAGTGGATGAAAGAGAACACGACGCAAACTTCGAACTTTAATGTGAGCTCTGGCCAAATACCTGAATATGGAGTACTTAGTTGGTGGGATTACGGTAACTGGATTATTTGGTTTGGTCACAGGCCCGCTGTTGCGAACAACTTCCAAACCGGCGTAAGCGACGCGGCGCAGTTCTTCACGAGCCAGAATGAGTCCGACACTTTAGGTATCGTTCAGAACCGGAATGTAAAATATATTATAACAGACTACGAAATCGCAGACTATAGCGGCAAGTTTCAGGCTATTGCGTTACTCTCGGGGAAAGGAGTTGACACATTTTTAACGACACAATCATACTATACACAGAGTGGAACGGTAGGGCAACAGCTTGTTCCAACAAACGCTTACTATAACTCGACAGTTGTTCGGTTACAATATTACGATGGTAATGGCTATAGCCACTATCGCTTGGTTCACGAATCTCCATCGTCCATCGGTACGCTCGGTGGAACGGAAATAAAGTATGTGAAGACCTTTGAGTACGTCAACGGAACAAAAATTACGGTTACTGGTAACGGAAATGCAACGCTAACGCTGCCGGTTACAACGAACCAAAATAGGACCTTCAATTATACACAGAGCGCTTTCGTAAACGGTACTCATACGTTTATCGTGCCTTATTCGACCAATTGGACGTCCTTCGGTATGAAAACCGACAATGCTTACAACGTGACCGTCGGAAATTCGACGAAATCGATTACCGTTAGCGAAAATGACGTCATCAGTGGAAAAGAGTTGAGTCTGAGCTTTTGAAACAAGCTAAATCGCTCTCACAGGTCCGTCTTGATTGCTCGTCGTGTGAACAGGTCTTTCAAACGACTGCAATTTTTGAGAAAATTATCGCTCCTACTCAACGTATCTGATAGCCTCTGCTGGTGAAATTTTTGAGGCGTTCCTAACTGGAATTATTGTGCATATAATAGCAGCTAAATAAACGGCAGCAAAAACTAGGACAAGTTGAGCTATCGGTATAGTAAATGGCGCTTTTACGGATTGATTCAAGCTGAGATAGATAGCCCCAGAGATTGCGAGCCCTGCTGACAGCCCGACAAGCACAGCTAAGGTGATTGCTACGATCACTTCGAGTATGAGCGTCTCTTCCACGCGTCTTCGGGTAAAACCAATGGCTCGCATTATACCTATTTCTTGGCGCCGTTCAATTACTGACCGCGATGTGATTACGCCGACCGACGCCATTCCAATGATTAATCCGAGGCCGAGACCGGCCGCTGTGAGCTGAAACAGAAACTGGGTCTGTCTCATCGTCTGCAGAAGCTCATCACGTATCAGAAATGCGTTAACGCCCGCTATTTTGTAGCCCTTTTTGAGGTCATAGCTCAGGTCAATAGGCTTCATGCCGGTCTCCGACTTGATGAGGAACAAAGTGTCTCCTGTAATGGTGGGATAATACTGTTGCATTTGTTGCTTGCTCATNAATATCCCGTGGAGGTAGACTTCATCCAAAACACCCGCGACGATCTTTCGTGCTGTTCCGTTTGCTGTCGCTACTGAAACGACGTCGCCCGCCTTCACTTGAGTGCCATTGGCGCCGTAGAAGTAATTCGAATCGACAACGACATAACGCGGATTGTCCAGAGCGTTCCAAACGTCCTGAGACGAATTGAAGCCCGTCAAAGTGTCTTGGAAGCTATACTGCGAGTGCTTGGAGAAATTCGCATCAACTCCGTAGATCGCGCCTTCTCCAGATCCTTGGTAGTTCAGTTGCTGATCATTGATCGTCATCCCGGTCACGTTCGTCGTGAAAAGTCCGTCATAGTAGCTGATTTCTGACTCATTCAATAACGCAACNACTGCTGTGCCTGACTGGTCTGGCGTGAGTGACTGCACTTGCAACATCGTCAAGTTTGCCAACGGTGTTGTCGTCGTTACTCGAATGTCATATCCGCCTGTCTGCTTTTCGATATCGGGATTATACACAGCTGCCGTCACCGAAGTGATAACAACTAGGAAGATGACAACGGAGACTATTATGACCGTCATTCTGAACTGGGATCTTTTTTGCAGGCTATAAGTGACGACTAGCTTCAGCGAAGATTGAATGCCTGCAAATCTTCCAAACAACTTTGCAATTCCGTGCAGCCAGATGCTAGCGTTTGCCAGTACCACTAGAAGGGTCCCAATCAACAAAAGGCCCCCTAGAGCAGCAAAAACAAGCGTCGACGTAAGATCGCCAAAATTAGCAGGGTTAGCTACGGCATTATAGGCCGTATAGGTTATGAGAAGCGCTCCCGATATCGTCAGTGCCAACCGACGAGTGCCTGCTTGCTGAACGATAAAAGCGAGGCCAGCTATAGTCAAAATCGGGGCTCCAATGTGGACAACAAAAATATTCTTCGACGTCGCATACGCTGCTAGGCCACACGCCACCAGTACAATCCCGATTAGAACAGTGCCGATCGGCCTCTGCGACTTGTGCTGGGATTGCTCAGTATTGTGAATCGCTCCTGCGATGCTCAGCCGGCTGATTTTTGAAGCAGACAGCGTTATGGTTAACATAGCTATGAGCACGCTCACAAGAAAGGCAGCAACCAGATCTAAGAAATCGTAGTGCAGCACGAGGGACGTTCCCACTAGATTCTCTCCATTAAATGCCACGTTGAGCACACTGAGTATACCAGCTCCGATGCCCACGCCTAGGACAGAGCCCATTGCCGCGCCTAACAACGCGGCAATTGTCCCCTCAAAGAAAAACAGCAGCACAAGATGCCTTCGCTTCATGCCTATTGCGCGAGCCAGCCCCAGCTCGCTTTTACGTTCTTCGCCAAGGGTGACAAAGACGTTGACGATGAGGGTGCTGCTTGCTGCTACCGAGAGAACCGCAAGCACCAGCAACAAGTTTGAGAAGAGGGCCCCTTCTTGTTGAGACGCGGTTAATATATCCTGCTTGACGGCCTTAACGTCAAATCGCTCCGGCGAATCTGACAAAGCTTTGGCCACGAGCTCTGACACATCGTTCGATTTTGCGACACCTGATTCGGCAGTGCCCAGATTTGAAATTCTAATTTCGTTGATTTGGCTTTCGTTTTGAAAGACGACCTGGGCAGCGTCGAGCGTCACAAAGATATTTTTGTTTAATCCGTAGAGAGCCTTTCCTTCATCTTTCGCAATGTGCTTCACAACGAATGTATAAGCCTTATAGGAGGACTCATTTCCACCGTAATAGATTGTCAGTTTGTCGCCTTCGTGCGCATTTANGTCCTGAGCGAGTTTGTTGTTGATCAGAGCCTCTCCTCCACGCAAGTCGCTAGCATTAGTTTGTGTGTTGTTAAGCAGCGAGAACTCCCCAAATTGGGCATCAGAGCTGAAGTTCAAACCGACCAGCGTTACTTGTGTCGAGGTGATCCCACTTGTCACATCATCTACTGACGGCACCTGCCCGTACAGGCTTGCAGACAGGCCCTTTGTGTTATTAGCAACATTGGGGTCCGCAGCAAGCTTTTCGTAAACGGAAACGTTAAAGGATTGACCGTTCATTGTGACAATTTCGTCAACGTTGCCGAGAGCATCGTACGTTGCCCTTACTACTGCGTAATTGAGGCTATTGCTTGCGACCAATGAGCCGGAGATGATTGCAGTGCTCATGAGTAGCGCGGCGATAACTATTGCTGCGCCTTTCGGACGTCGCGTAAGGTTTCTCACGCCGACTTTGAACATTGTCTTGTTTTTAACTGCCAGTAACGTCAAAAGTAGTAGAAGTGCTACGACCATAACGAAGGCAAGTTCTGAGTACATCTCCATTCCTAAATCTATCGCTCGGGCGGCTAAATCGACGTCGCAGCGGATTCGGAGAGGATAGCTCCGTCTTTCATGGTAATTAAGCGGTCGGCGGTCTTTGCGACGGACGGATCATGAGTCACAATGACAAATGTCTGTCGATTAGTATTGTTGAGTCGTTTAAGGAGCGTATTGATCTGGTCGGCGCCCTTTGAATCTAAGTTGCCCGTTGGTTCATCAGCCCAAATGATTGCAGGCCGATTGATGAGGGCGCGCGCGATCGCTACTTGCTGTTGTTGACCGCCACTCAGTTCAGATGGTTTATGGTTTGCCCACTCGAGGAGTTCGACGGTTGCAAGCATGTCCAATGCTCGGACGTGTGCCTCCTTTTCGCCAGTGCCGGCGACTAGGAGCGGCAGCTCAACATTCTCGACTGCCGTTAGCACTGGGAGCAGGTTAAACGCTTGGAATACAAATCCCATCCTCTTTGCACGATATTCTGATAGCTCATTATCATTCATCTGGGCGAGGGGGATCCCTTCAATTTTNACGATGCCCGAGGTTGGATCGTCGAGTCCTGACAGACAGTTTAATAGGGTGGTCTTTCCGCAACCACTGGGGCCCATAATCGCTATCATATCGCCCTTTTCAATTACAAGGTTGATATCTCTGAGCGCGTGGACTTTTATCCCGTTCAATTCGTATATCTTATGCACGGCTTGGGCTTCTGCCATTAGCATGGTGGACTCCGTTTTTTGTCCGCTTGTTTTAAGCGTTATCTATAACCTTATCATAAGCTGCAACTTTTGCGCTGAAGACATCCACAGCGCTTTTTGCACACTTAATCGATAAGTAATTGATTAAATGCTTTATTTAGAGCTACCGGCAAACGTCTGTAACCTATAAATATTATCGAATTCTACCCCGAAGTAAGTCTCCGCAGAAACTAATCAAGGCTACGTGATGAAAACCGCTAAGAACATTTTTGTACCGTTCACCGAGGAACGTTGGAGTAATTGGTTAGAGTGCGCAAAGCAAAGCGACTACAAAAATATGGACGAGACAGCAACTAAAGTCTTCGTAGAGATGGAAGAAGACGTTGTAATCGCTTGCTGCAAGCTCGTTAAAGGCTTTGAAATAGGTAAACTCACACAGGAACAATCTTTAGATGGTTTACATACTATCGAGACGATAACCGAAAAAGAAACTAACACAGGTGACGGGGAGCTAGACGAGCTAATCGGACTTATCCAAGCTTCTCTGGTTGGCGCTTTTGTATCATTTGAAAGTTATGTAAAGGAGTCTTTTACTGACAAACCGCCAATTGATGAGTTGATACGAGAAGCGCTAGACCAAGAAAAAAAAGGGCATTTTGACATAGCACTTGCGATAGTCGGGAAAATAGGTGCGCGAGTAATCACAGGTGAGGCGCTTCAACAAGAAACNGTTGAGGAGTTGGAAGACAGTTTNGTTGCTGAGTGGCTCGANGGAGTAGACTCAATATCAGCTACGATCACAAGCTCGATAGAGTACGACAGCGGCGCGGACACAACTTAGGCGCCAAAATGGACAGCGACAGACAAGCACTTCGAATTTAAACGACTGATTCGAGAATAAGTTCTGTTTTGCGGGCAATCTCACGCCATTGCCAATGCTGAGTGATTAGTGCTCGCGCTCGTTGTCGGATTTTTTCGCGTTCAGTATTCCGAAGACGCAAGAGTTCAATAACGGAGGATCTAATAGCTTTGCTGTCCCCAACAGTAAAAAACTTGATGACATTTGACCCCTGATCAACAAATCGATGCGCTGGTATATCACTCGCTGCAACAAGACAGCCAGATGCAAGACCTTCGAGCAGCGTTATTCCAAATCCTTCCTTTGATGAAGCCGAGACAAGTATCTTAGATCTAGAAAGTAGCTCTCTTTTTTTTGCCTCACTGACGTAGCCCGTGAATTGAATATTCTTGCCCGCGTAACGACGCTCAAGAACGGGTCGAAGCTTTCCGTCGCCGACAACGAGCGTTTGAATATCCGTGCCAAAAAGCCCATCGCATACCGTGTCTATATTCTTATAGGGTGCATCAAAGCGGCCAATGCAGATCACGTCAATGTCTTTAACGTCTTCTTTAAATTCACTTAAATAAACACCGTTTCCAGTAATCCGAATCTTGCCTTGCGGAATCCAATGCTTTAGCAATTCAAAGCTTGAATTCGAAACAGTAATTACTGCAGGACAAGTCGATGAGTAGTGAAGGCAGAGTCTCTCCAACAGACAGCCTTCAAGCCCTCTCAGCGTATTGCCTCCTTGGAGATCTCGCCACGTGGCAATTCCATTTGCAAACGGAAGGGGTTGATATACGTCGTGTACGATCGGTACGACCGCTACCTTTGTACGGCTCAGGAATAACGAGAAGATAGGTATGAATGTTTGAGGCACAATAACGTCAAACTGTTGGCTGATGCGCCTGAGCTCTTTAGCAAGGCGAATTGCAAATCGCAAGTCTTCAGAACGGTGCGCTGATGTCTTCCTGTTATCTACAGTTCGCACTTTGAAAGGAAATTGGTCGTTAGGGTAAGAGGCATTAGGCACGCGCGACGTTAGCACGGTGACTTGATTTCGGCTGGCAAGCTCGCGTCCCACTGCGTACATATGATTCTCACCACCGCCGGGGATTTGCAGTTCGCCTGCAGCATTGCAGAAAGGAAAAAGCTCACTTACTAGTAATATGCGCACGCCGACTTCCTTTCTAACATATTTGTTGAGTTCTGCATAGCTCGGTGGGGATGTAGGGCAGTCTCATAGACTCGTTTGAACTAGTAATCATGCCATTCTTAGCATTCCCTTATCTTTTTTCGGGACTCACGTAAGCGCTCTGTATACATCTCTTAGCTTTCCGCTTAGCAAATTCCAGTCAAAAGGCGCCGCGCTCGCCTTTGCGGCACGGTGCATTTGATGTTTGTCAATTGCAGAAAGCGCCGATCCGATTGCATCCACGGTTGGAGTTACTAAAAAACCATTCTTTTCGGGTGTAATGAGTTCTTTTGCCGCATTCATCTCCACATTAGTGGTAATGACTGGTGTGCCGCAGGCGAGCGCTTCAAGGGCAACGATACCAAAACCCTCTCGAGTGGAAGGCAGAACTAGTGAATTCGCGGCCTTCATTACGCTAATAAGGTCTGCGTAGGACAGTGTGCGGACGAACCGCACTGTCGCGTTGACTTCTTTTGCGAGCGATACGAGGTTTTCTTTCTCGGGACCGTCGCCGATGATACATAATGTAGCATCGGTAGGGAGAGCACGTATAAGCAGATCGACGTTTTTTTCACGAATAAGCCTTCCGACAAAAAGCGCATCAACTGAAATTTTAGCAGGTGCGACTGAGTCTATGAAGGCAATATCTACACCGTTTGGCACGAGTTCAACATCTTTCTTGAGGTGAACTAGGTGTTCTTTGGTAGCTTCAGAAACGGCTATGACTTTGTCAGCAGCTCTTAACGCAGCCCTCTCCGTAAGCTTGCCAAGGGCCCCTATTTTGCCCAAGTATTCGTTCCAATAGTCGTCCCAGAACTCGTGCCACGTTATGACTAACGGAATACCCTTCAATCGCGAGATAAGCTTCGACGGAAAGCAGTGTAAATATGGAAATTGATTACAGTCAATAACGTCAAGGTCATAAGAAGATAAAGGGCCTAAACTACTTGCAAAGCGGATTGCCTCTCGAAATGACCTNCTCTCTCCGGCATAAAGGCTGAGCGGCTTGCAGATGCCGTGCAAGTGTAATCCATCCAAATCGATGTCTTTGTCACCCTCCCACCACTTTATGCCAAAAACGTGGACCTCATCGTGAGCAGCAAGACGCCTCCCCATTTCGTAGATGCGCTTCTCAGCCCCCCCTTTCACAAATGGGTAGACAACGTCAGATACGTAAGCAATATTCATCTTAGCTTATCTTCGTCGCAGGTTCGTTAGTATTATGTCGGCCAGCAAACCAAAGAACGTAACCTGTAAGCCAGTCATAATAAGCAGAACAGAGAGGATGGCAGCTGCGAACCGTGTTACAACTCCAGTATTTGTATATTCAATAACGACGCTTGCACCGTAAAAGAGGCCTATGAGGATGAA
>JGI24136J36422_10000827_pt1 | contig 11467 bp, 10 predicted proteins | sample BarGraNGADG00212_2_FD_36422 | JGI IMG/M metagenome (IMG submission 36422)
GGGAAACGCAGTCCTGATGGAAAAACCATACCAGAAATCGCTCTGCACCCGAAACTGGATGGACAGGTAAGATTGTCTCGCGACCCTCTGAGTACGCTCTACAACAGCGACGGTCAAATCTTCTCGGATGCGGGCATTCCCGTGGTACTATTCATGGAATATTATGATATCAACCGCCAGGGATATCACGATAGTCAAGACACCATGGCCAACATCGACCTTGACTATGGCGCGGCAATTGCGGCGATCGCTATCGAAACAGTAGCCCGGATAGCTACCGAGCAACCTTGAATACTGAACTAAGAAAGTCAGTTATTTCGTAGTTAATTAAAATGATGGAAAAGGAGTCCAAAACATAACGAAAAAATCATCTGCATATAAAATTATTTTGTTTGTAATTTGTCTGTTGCTGATAATGCCCGCCCCGCTTCTGGCAGAAAGAATGACTGACAACTGGCGACTGACCGATTACACTAAATATCGGGATGCTGTCTTTGCTGATATCTTCCGGCTCACCTCCCCCACTCCCGACACGAAATCAATATGGGTCAAGCTTGCGCCGGCAAAGAAGAGTCAATATTTTCGAATGATCAATGAATACCTGCAAACGGTCAACAAGAGTGACAAAGGATTTAGATCAATTGAAATCTTATGCGAGATTAATTGCGCAAGTCATCTGATCCGTTTTAAAAAATTTGTGTATTTTGATAATTCCGGAAACATCATTCATGAAATCGCTGAAACTAATATGGGGTGGCTTCTCATCCTTCAGGGCAATATCTGGTATAATGTGGAAAAAGATGCCTGTGGTGGAAGAAAATAAAATTCAACTTTCAATATTACAGATTATTCACGCCGCAGCGGATAATGCTTGCCGCAATCTTAAAAGTATCAGAATGTATAAGGATTGACCAATGGCCAGAATCACTGGCTCCATCTACAAGTCCTTAATTATCAGTTTGGATTTGAATAGAGCTTTGCCGCTTGTACCACACTCAGGAACATTCTCTTATGTAATAGGTTTCTCACCACGTTAGAGATGAGCAGGGAATCCAGTATTCCTTCGTCATTCCGGCGCAGGCCGGAATCCATAATTATTAAACCACTGGTAAGCTAGGATTGGCAATGGTTTGCGTGGTTCTTCCATTCCAATTGTCAAGAAAAAAGATTCCCAAGCATCCATCCAATGGAATACCCCACAGCTTGCTGCGGGGCATTCCTGATTCCTTATCGTTCCGGCGAAGCAAGCTTCGGGGAATTATACCCGGAGAGATTAAATAGAACCTTTGTCCCAAAATATTTCACGTAACAAAAGCCAAAAACTGATTTTTCAAGATCGCCCAACCATCGGAATCGCTGTCTCCACGAGTCTTCACACGGCTATGTTTTTGAGGTTTAACGTATAGCCGATCGAAACGTTCATTTTCATTGTCCACGTTATGATACCACATAAAATAAGTCATGCCTTGCAAAGATCAGGACGCGTATTTTTGTAGCGATTAGTGCTCCACACTGCACATTTCGCGCGGCCACGCGTCACTGCCGGACCGCAATAGCATCGAGAATATCCCCGACGAACTTCCCGGTATCGAAGGCGCCGTCCTCGTGCGTAAGTCCCATGCGCACCACCACGAGATCGCGCGAGGGAATAATGGTGACTTTCTGGTCCCACATGCCCACGGCAAAATACGCATCCCGCGGAAGCTCAGCGAACGGGGGTTCCGGTGGGGATTTCTTCCTCGCGACGTTTTCCTTCGAGTTATCGGCGTTGAGCCAGAAGAAAGCACCGTAATGCTTCATCGGGTCGGCCGGCGCAGGAGTCCGGCTGTAGGCCACCCAGCCCTTTGGGAGGATCCTTGCACCCTCCCATACACCGTCGTTTAGGTAGAGGAGGCCCAGTCGCGCCCAGTCGCGCGGAGTGGCCCACGTAAAGGACGATCCGATTAAGGTTCCGTAAGGATCGGGCTCGATCACGGCGCTTCGCATGCCCAGGCGGTTGAAAAGCGCTGTGCGCGGGAAGGCAAAATATGCGTCACCGCCACCCAGTTTCTCGCGGATGATTTTACAGACGGTCAACGGGTTCGCATTTGAGTATTCCCATAGCGTGCCGGGCGGTGTGAGGAGTTTCGGCGCCACGGAGCTCGACGCGACATCGATCGCCCCGAAAAGCTGCTTCTGCCGGTCTCCCACGATGCTCACATCTGTATGAAAATCCAGCCCGCTCGACATGCGCATGAGATGGCTGATGGTAAGGGTGCTTCTCGGATCTCCCGGTGTTTTCCATTCCTTGACCGGGGCCGGCGCGTCGATATTGATTTTACCCTCCCCTACAAGAATGCCCACCATCGCGTTGGTGACGCTCTTGGACATGGACCAGCCGTGCTGGGGCGTGTCCTTCGTGAAGCCGGGAGCGTAGCGCTCGGCGATGATGTGCCCCTTGTACACGACTACTACGGCGCGCGTGCGCCGGGGCCGTTTAGAGTCGGTTTCCGCAAAGGCGTCCTCCACCGCAGCGGCAAGCTTCTTTGCGTTGATCCCGGGCGGGAACGGACCGGAGGCGTTCAGGTCGCCCGTTGGCCAAGGTACTTTTTCAGGATCCTCCGGCGTAACGGCTACGTATCCCTTTGCCGGCTTAAGGTCTTCTTTCCTCCACCCGGGCGGCACTATGGTGCAGCCAAGGCCCTCGCGAAATACCGCCGTGCGCGTCACCATGCCGAATGCCGTCGCCGATGCCGATTTCCCTTCCTGATCGACTTCAGTGCTCACTAGGTAGAGAAGGGGGTTCACTTTCGGCGAAAGCTCCTCAGCGAGGACGGACTCCCCCGGGCGGCCGGCCACGAACACCGCCGAGCATAGGAGCTTGGACTTGTACCCCGCGGCGATGGGTGCCACTTGCCAGTACACGAAGTATACGGCGTAACCCAAAGCAATGAGAAACAGTAACACAACGCCCCGCACCACATATCGGAAAATATTTTTCATTTTATTTCCTCCTGCTTAGATGGTTCATAGCTGCTGATCCGGGCATAGGGGATCATAAACGATCACGCTCTCATTTCGTTATTGGTTTCCTGACGGGCCTCACCTCCTTTATAATCATGCCCGGTCCCATTTCCGCCGGTTTCCCAACGGCAACGGGGTGCACATCCCAGGATCTTATACGGGACGCCGATGTTCCGCACAGCAGCGGCCCCCCTTCCGGTCGTCAACAAACAGCCACCTTTGCCGCGGACTTCGTTCCGCCCTAGGCAGACCTACCCGCCGATGATTGTGTAGACGGCTTCACGCCGCAGTTGGTCCACTACCGTGATGTCCGCTCCCATGATTTGTCAATGAGTATGGGGACACTTTACCTATACCAATTTTAAAGGCACGGATATTTACATCCAGATGCTTTTTAGGAATGAGGTTGCTTATCGCAGTTTTAAATTCTCCAATCCCCACAGGAAGAATCCCCAAACCGCTGACGGCACCGACCATGACGATATTGCTGAGAATAGGATTCCCTAGTTTTACAGCTTCATCGGTGGCATCAACGAAGTGCACCTGCCCGGCAAGTTCGGCAAGCGATTTTTTGACCTCTCCCAGATCCGGGTAATTCAGCTCACCGGCAATGACACCCACCGGATGGATAGGCCTCGTGTTGGACAAAACCGTTACCGCCGGATTACCATAAGCAGCTAGTACGCGGATGGCCTCAACAGGCTCAAGAGCCACGATGATATCCGCCTGCCCCTTGGGTATTTGTGGACTCCACGAGGACTCAACAGATACGCGGATATGGCTCATGACAGAGCCACCACGTTGCGATGCGCCAAAGGTTTCCCCAATGGTTATCTGGTAACCTTTCAATGACAGCATTTGGGACAAGACCCGTGAGGCCATGACATTCCCTTGCCCTCCAACACCGGTGACGATGATATTATAGGGATCTTTCAATTCTTGTGTTGTTTTGTTTTTCATGGATTATACGGCCTCCTTTCTGATAATGGCGCCTGTCGTGCAAATGAGAGAACAAACACCGCAGCCCGAACAGATAACATCGTCGATTCGCGTTTTTTTCCTCTCTTTATCCCACACCAGGCCGGGGCAGCGAAATATCCTTGTGCATAAGCGATTGCAGCCGCATTCCTCACCGATGCAGAGCGTTTCGCTGATCGACATGGTATACTTCTTTTTCCCCTTCTTCTCAGGACTAAGAGCACATATTTGCTTCAGAATAAGCACCTTCACCCCATCCTCTTTCAGGAGGCGGCTGAGGGTGTTTCGGGTTTCCTCGATATCAAAGGGATCCCGGATCTCCACTTTTGCGCCGATGGCCTCGCATACCCTGGAAATATCCACAGGGGGAGCTTCGCCGCCCATGGCATCCACACCCAAGCCCGGATGGGGTTGGAAGCCGGTCATGGCCGTCCCGCTGTTATCCAGAATCACAAGGGTTACATTGGCCCGATGGTGCACGGCATTGACCAAAGGCGGCATGACCGAATGAAAGAATGTGGAATCACCGCATACCGCCAGGATGGATTGGTTCATGCCGAACATCTCCAGCTTGCCGAAACCGCTGGCCACCCCCAAACCGGAGCCCATGGAATGAAGGGTCCTGATGGTGCTGAAGCCACAGGGCAAAGCGGCCATGGAATAGCAGCCGATATCGCCGCAGACAAACCCCTGACGGTTATCTATCTGCAGTGCCTGATGGATACTCCAGAAAGAGGCCCGGTGGGGGCATCCGGGGCAAAAGGTCTGCTCCCGGTTGGGGGCCATGGTAAAGGCCGTCAGTTGAGCTTTCTTTTCATATTCCGGCGTCATGGGCACATAGGATACCCCCAGGATATGGCCGAAGGCTTTGATCACGATATCGGGATTAAGCTCGCCATTCATGGGAATCGTCCCGTCATTCTTGCCGTAGAAGGTCTTGGCACCGATCTCTTTGGCCTCTTCGGCGGCGATGACCTTCACATTCTCCTCCAAAAATGGAAGAACCTCTTCCACGATCAAAATTTTGTCGGTAGCACTTAAATGTTTTTTCAACAGCTTCGGGGGCAAAGGCCAAGTCGTACCCAGCTTCAGAAGCCCCACGCGGTTCTCCAGCCCCAATAGACGAACAGCCTCCCGGCTATATAGCGTACAGGCGCTACTGGTGATGATAAGCAGTTCCGGCATCGAAGGTCCTTCATAGGTATTGAAGGGACTGCTCTCGAAAATCTCACGGGCCTTTTTAACCTTTTCCTGCTGGACAACGTGCTTGTATCCCACAGGTGCACTGATCACCGGTCCGGTATCCGGGTCGAGAATGAAACCATCGGATTTGAAATAACCTTTGGCCGTCTTATCCGGAAGGGGGCCATACACGACACTGCCGCTGGCATGGGACATGCGGGTCACACTGCGGAGCATGACGATACTCTTGATCTCTTCAGAAAGTTCGAAGGCCCACTTGGTCATATCCTTGGCCTCCTGGAAATTTCCCGGCTCCAGAAGCGGGATTTCTACGAGACGGGCAAAATGGCGCGACTCCCCTTCGTTCACGCTCGACAGCGCCCCCGGATCATCACAGGAAACGAGAACCAGACCACCCCGGGTCCCTGAGCCGGCAAGGTGAAGCAAAAAGTCGGAGGCCACGTTCACCCCATTCTGTTTCATGGGGCACAGGGCCCGCAGATTGGCAAACGATGCCGCCGCCGCCACTTCCAGGGAGACCTTCTCGTTGACAGACCACTCTACATATAAGTGCATTTCCTTTGCTACTTTGGAAAGCGTTTCGACGATTTCCGAAGACGGCGTTCCCGGATAGCCTGCCGCTACATTGACCCCGGCCTCCAAGGCTCCGCGGGCTATCGCCTCATTCCCCATCAGCAGGAACTGAAGTCCCTTTTGGTTTTTAGTAATTTTTGACATGGTACCCTCCCTGTTATGAATGACGCAGAGCGTTTTATACGTTGTCGAGACCCGGATTCTGAGAATCCATATTAATATTATCTTTTGGCTGGCCATTCCGTATGGCCAGGTTCTTCTCCGCCGTCTTCTTTTTGCTCATGGACGCTTTCTTCAAACGCTCCAGATTCCCCTTAGGCACTTTGCGGAATTCGAGAACCCCTTTCGAGCGGGCAAGCGCCAGGAGTTGTTCTCCCAGGGATGTACGAGTGATCACCTGATTCCACCCTTTCGCCACATCCCAACCTTCCGGCAGCCTGGCGGATCCCACGGATATGTCGGCAAACTCTGCCGTCATGTCCGGGCAATAATGACAGGCGCCGCGAACACAGGCGGGATCGACCTCGTCCAGGGGGATATCCACGGTCCCTTTCTTCGTATAGACTTGCAGTAACTGATATTTACTGGGGGGAATATCCATGCCTTCAATGTCCTTCAGGTCAACGCCTTTGCTGCGGATCAGGGCGCTTAGTTTCTCCCATGACAGCGCCCAGCCGCAAAACAGGCCGATGACCAGCTTGAGTTGATCAATGCGCTCCGCATGAGTGGGAACGGGTTTTGCTCGCATCTTGCCCAAGGCAAGAGCCTGACATGGCGTGGCCACGATACCGATCTTCCTGCCTCCCACCCAGGCCAGGGCGTTAAACTCGGCCACATTGGGGGAAACTACAAATCGGCTCTTTCCTTTTTTCCCGATCTCATCAGGAATATTAACTGTTATCCCCTTTGGTAGCAGGCCGTCCCCTTCATCGGCAACAATCGCCGAATCGATGAACCCTTCCTGCATGGCCAGGATCATAAGCGCCGTGACCGTTCCGCCATGCTGGGCGCCGCTGCGCAGCTTTTCATCGCCGGCGCGCACAACATAAAAACCCTTCATGGCCCCAACTTCCGGCATCATATCTTCCGTATTGAATAATTGCTTCCTAAGAGAGTCCATATCCGTCGGGGTTCGCGGGCAGTAAGCATAACATCGCCCCTCTTTGATATCGCAGGCATGAAGCATCACAATCTGATCCCCATGGGCAGCATGATATGGGCAAAGATTGACACAAGCGCCACAGCCCGTACAGAACTTCGCTTGCCTCACTTCTTCATGGAGTGCATGTTGCCCCTTAATCGTTATTTCCATCATGGTTTCCTCCAATTTCTAAGTTGTATATCGGCATACTATTCATATGCATTAACCGCCTTGCGATTGAAATTCAGCGCTGATCCAATTTAAATGTTCCTAACGCACGGATCTTTTCAACATCCTTCTTCCAGAATCTGGAGGCACTGATAAAAAAGATGAGGGCTAGCAGTGTAGCGATTATGGCTGTCACTTGAAGTGCAAAAGGCAGGTTTGACCTGTCTGAAATGGCACCTGTGATGACTGGTGCCGGCACACCACCTACGATGTGGTTGAAAAGCGGGACAAAACTGTATACCATGGCACGGAAGTACGGCGGTGCGAGATCCTGACTGGAAGCGTCGACATTGCTTCTGTAAGAAAATATAAAAAAGCCCATCAAGGTATACAGGATGACCGCATGCATGTATACGGTGCTTCGAAATGCCAGGACGGCAAATATGCAAAACAATATCATACTGATGCACATGGCAAACGCTCTGCCCTTGAGGGTGTATTTTGATATGTAGTCACCAAGAAATCCGCCAAGAGGCGCTCCCAGAAAACCAATAAGCCCTGCGATTCCAACAATCATAGTTGCTTCTTTTAAGGTAAGTTGAAATGTGCGTACAAAGAATGTAGGAGCCCAAAGAGGAATACTCGTTGCCGCAATCATACAGGCGGCGGATCCCAGATAAAGGAACAGCAACGAGGGAGTGTTGATAACATATCGAAAAAAATCCGTTACTTTGAATTTTACTTCAATTTCTTCAACGTCAATTTTTTTGGTTTTGTATTCCGGCATGAACAACGACAATCCCGCTAAAAGAAGCCCGGGAATTGCCAGCACCCCGAAAACTGCATGCCAGCCATATTTCTGGGTCACATACCCCGCGAATATAACGCCGAAAGCTGCTCCCAAAGGTATCGACATATTGTAAATCCCAAAGATGAGCCCTCGTCTATTTTTCGGGTACCACGAACTGATCAATGAATTGGCTGCAGAATTGTATCCCGCTTCACCGGCCCCGACACCAAGACGCGCAAGAAGTAAACTGCCATACCCCGTGGCCATGCCGGTAGCATATGTAGCCATGCTCCAGAATGTTACCATGATGGCAATCATTTTTTTCCTACTCCATCGATCAACCATGATGGCAACAGGGAAAGAGAGAAGGGCAATGGTCAGACCCATAATGGATCCTACCAGTCCCGCTTGTGCGTCCGATAATTGAAAAGCACTTTTTACGGCCGGAAGGACGCCAGCCATAATACTTCGATCGGCTATATCCAAAAACATGATTACCCACAAGACGCTGAACCAAAAATTAGCCTTCCATAAAGGTAATTGCAATTCCGCAAAAGTGTCTTCCCGATGTTCCGCAAATTTTTTCATGATCGATCTCCTTTCTTTCTCCTCAAATGCCTAAGCAGGATGAGGAATGTTAATGTTTTTTAAGAGAACTTTCTTTTTCGCCTTACAGCATAATTAACTTCATTACCTTCTACAAACGGACTTTGTTCTACCATTTTCAGCAATATTTCTTCCGTTCGCTTCTTATTAACGATGCCACAGACACAGGGTTTGGATAACAGTTCGGCGCCTTCCTGTGCGGTCAGTCGCCCCTTGCTGATACGACGAACTACATCTTTTATATAGTGGCGAGAAACTAATCCATGCCCACATTGAGTGGCTATCTCGAGTGTAATATAATCTGGCAGAAGAGATGTTTTTCCGTATATACCGACAGGATAATTGCTCGTATGCTCCGTCAGTCCTGCATATTCACAGACATCGCGAATATCCGAAAAGAGCCCGGACAGAACAACCGAGATCCCCGAAAGACCAAAACCTTTTGCTTTTATCTCTTGTACAAGTTTACGCACAGCGTCTTTATCGGTAAAGACGGCTGTTGCGACACCGGCCGCCCCACACAATCCAACAATATCTTCATTGGAGACCCCCAGAGGACGTCCGATGAGATTGTTCGGCTCGTATCGAATAATGGTTTTGACAAGTTCCCTCATCGCTTTGCTGCTTTTCTCATTTTTATTTTTATGATGTATCATGCAGAGGACACAGATCTCCTCGCCGGGNCTATCTTTTTCAAGTCCTCTTCTATTGAGTGTATGTGTCATGAGTTACCTCCCTTAACCGCAGCGATGCCGATATTAACCTTTCCGTTGAGATACGGAATGTAACCATGGTTTTTACCATGGGCTTCCAACTTGCGCAGAAATGAATGCTCCCCATCATCCTCATTTCTCGCGATTAAACTGATGGTCGCCACGGTTTCCTTCAGCTCCGTGTTGATAAACGGAATCAATTCCGCAAGAACGTTTAGGGCGCTTTGCCTTGGCATGATAAATTCGGCAATGGCAGACAGCACCTTTTCATTCAGCACCTCCTCTTTCAATGCGCCGGTGCTTTTGTCTTTCATGAGGGCAATGACTGGATTGTAAGAGGCGAAATCCCCGCCGAGGGCAACGATTTTTTTTGTTACTTTTTCAAGATCACGAAAATAGGCCGCCACGCCGGGCCGTCCCACCTCAACGGAAAAGCCGACATTATCTTTCGTAAACTCATTTTTTACATCGTTGGTCTTCATTTCTTCCGTTCCTCTGCCCAAGACGGCAGTACTCGCATGTCGGAACATGGGATCAGAGAAGGCCGCCCGGAGAATACGCGGATAAGGAATTTCATCCACCTGCTTGATCGCCCCCTGCGGGCAAATACTGAGCCGACGGCATACGTCGCATTCGACACATGTTTCGTAATCAATAACCACTTGAAAGGAGAAGTGATGGACAAATTTTGTCTCTGCGATCTGGATTGCACCGACCGGACAGACCGTCCGGCAATCTAGACACTTTTCACAAACATCCTGATCAATGAACATTATTTCTCACCTCCTCATTAAATTCAAATCATCATCTGCGTGAAACAACGCAAACCGTATTGCCCCCTGAATATGAATCTCCACATGATTGCTCTATGACGTAAAAGTTCTTTAAAATTATATTAATTAATTTGTCAAGCTTTTTTGTAACGGCATTACATTAATTTTTCAACCTTTGATTGCAGCACCTGAAAACTGCCCCCTGGAGGTGTTGCGGTAACCCGAAAGCGACCTGCCCTCGGAGGAGGCGCTATCAAGGTGTGATGTTTTCAAAAACGATTTTCCGGAGGTGAAGAGAGGTCATGAGGATGGACCCGAGAGGTTACCTCAGTACGGCTGTTCGGTTTTACATAAAGGAGATTAGGAAGTTATGGCTGGAGACGGGCCATTCGTGGGTAACGATATAGAATAACGCCTCAGCATGGAAAGGGCAAAGCGGATCAAGAAACAGTCGGTTGCTTGAAAAAAGTTAAAGAACGATCGGCCATAAGGTTAATAACATCTGCAGGAGATCCGTGAAGAGAACTTAGCATGTTGTTATTATATAGCGAAACTATCCCATGTATTCCCGAAAGCCAGAACATAAATTGAATTCTTGCTTCTTTTTTGGGAAATGAATGATAGGTTTCTGCTATTTCCTCCATGATTTGAATGATCAGATTTGTCAAAGGTATACGTGCTTCTACGACCTGAAAGGCCATATCTTGCAAAGGCGTCCCCACAAAAGAATTATATAATGGCACATCTAGGGTAATCATGATTTTGTAATAGTGTGGATACTTCAAGGCAAAATCAATATAGGCTTTCGTCAAAGCCTGTAGTTTACAAAACGGATCGGGATGGCTATCGTAAGCACGTTTTACCTGCTCATAAAACCGAAGAAATCCCTGCCTGCGTGCGCTCAAAAAAATCTCCTCTTTGCCGGCGACATAATAATAATAAATACTGCGAGCTGTAGTACCCAAGCGCTTAGCCAAGGCCTGCATGGTAAATCCCTCGTACCCTTTACTGATTATAATCTGCAGGGCATTTTCCAGGATGTTCTGTTTTATTGCTTCAATTTCTTCGGGAGGTCGCGAATTTCTAGCCATAAAGGAATCTCTTTTCGTAAAGATACAGAGCATCTGTTATTATTCTAATGTTCGGTGGACCTCTCAAGGTCGAATGACGGAGCCCTGCCGTCCGTATCTTCAATCGTGATAATACTGCCGGTACCACTGGACAAACCGCCGGATCCCCTCCACAAGCAACGTAGCCGGTTTGCATCCCACGTCGGCCACAAAAGATCCTCCACATCGGTTATAGAGGTGGTCAAAGTGTTATTTTATAGGGGAGATGTTTTTGCTTGTCAATGGATATTATGCATCGAAAAGCAGGGGCTGGCGATGCGGGGTTGGGAAAGGGAGGTGGAGCAGTGACCGCCGTCTGGAAGAAAATTCAGGGAAAGGCCATCATCATCAACGCCCTGCTTAATATCACCGTAGAATGTGATTGCCTGTCTGGTAAGCATCCCATCATC
>JGI24136J36422_10000828_pt1 | contig 11463 bp, 7 predicted proteins | sample BarGraNGADG00212_2_FD_36422 | JGI IMG/M metagenome (IMG submission 36422)
TCTCCACTCGTCGTTACAGGTCTTTGTAAATAACTTAATATTTAACATTTGCAAATAATTGTCATAATACTTGGTGTGCAAAATTATATGGGGACTCGGAATGACAACGCTGTTGAAAAGCACACCTAATTTCCATATCATTCCGAGCGAAGCGCGGAATCTCCAGCTCACATTTACTGATTCCATCAGGAAACCGTGTTATTCAGAACGAAGTTAAGAACCGGGCAAAATATTAGCTCACCGAAGGTATATCCTTATAGACAGTAATAATAGTTAGTGTGACAGGACGTTTAATATTGATAATGTCAACCTCAATTAAAGATGTGTATAAAGGGTAGTAGGGGGGTTGGGTGGGCCAAAAATATGGAAGAGAGCAGGAATTTAGATATCATCTGAAAAAACTGATTTGGGCAGGTCCCTGAGATTATACCTTGATGCCATCGCTTCTCCATACGCACCAGCTGACCTTATTGCAATAATATCGCCTCTGACAGTTTCGGGCAGTTCAATATATTTTGCGAAGGTATCAGATGACTCACAAACAGGTCCGACAACATCATACCGGTAAATATTTCCTGATGAAGTAAGGTTTTCTATCTTGTGATGAGCCTGGTAAAGAGCAGGCCGTATCAGGTCAGTCATGCCTGCATCAATGATTGCAAAAATAGTATTACTGCCATTCTTTATAAACAGGACTTTTGATATCAGACTGCCGCACTGCCCTATTATTGATCGTCCCGGTTCTATGTGTAACTCCTGACCTGGAACCAGATCGATGAATTCATTAAGCAACGAAAAATACTCGTGAAAATCCGGATCATTATCCGGATTTTCATAGTCAATACCCAAACCTCCGCCGACATTGAGGATTTCTAAATTAATATTGTGAGTGGAAAACCATAACTGCAATTCATTTATCCGGGCACATAAACTTTTAAATACCGACATTCTGGTAATCTGGGAACCAATATGAAAGTGTATTCCTATCAACCTGACACTTTTAAAATCTGATAGTTTTTTTATCACTTTATCTAACTCCCAGGTATTTATTCCGAACTTACTCTCTTCAATACCGGTCGTTATGTATTTATGGGTATGAGCTTCGATATATGGATTGATTCTTAATGCTATCTGTGCAGTTTTTTCCTGTTTTGCAGCCAATTGATCAATAACTTCAATCTCAGGAATTGATTCACAGTTAAAACAAAATATGCCGGCTTTTAGTGCAGCATTAATATCCTTATCAGTTTTACCAACTCCTGCAAATACTATCTCTGAAGGGTTGAATCCTGCAATTATTGCAGCATTAATTTCATTGAAACTGACACAGTCGGCTCCGAAACCATAGGAGGAGATTATTTTAAGAATCCCCGGGTTTGAGTTCGCCTTAACTGCATAATGAACTTTATATCCGGAATTATCTGACTCTTTCTTTACAACATCTAGGGTAGATCTTAAAATGTCAAGATCATAATAATAAAAGGGAGTTTCAATTTTCCTGAATTTTTCTATAGTAATTTTAGTAATCATTTTTCTAATTAAAAAGATGTTTGCTGAGTAATCTTAAAGCTTCTATTTTGTTGGATGTATCAATCAGGAGAGAGAGACTGTTAGGACTACCTCCATAAGAGATCATCTTCAGAGGAATTGTGTTAAGCGCTTCAAATATTTCAGGTGCTGAACCTGTCCTTTGTGTGCGGAAATCTCCGACAATACATATAATTGTCTGATTTTCTTCAACTTCCACCGTGCCAAGCTCTTTCAGGTCTTTTGCTATCTGTTTAATGAACTCGGAATTGTCAATTGTTATTGATACTGCTACCTCTGAAGTGGTAATCATATCTATTGGTGTTCTGTAAACTTCAAAGATCTCAAATACTTTTCGAAGGAATCCGTAAGCCATTAACATCCTGTCAGATCTTATCCTTAATACCGATATTCCATCTTTCGCGGCAACGGCTTTATAATCCTGGAGGATAGATGAAGATGTTATCAAAGTACCAATATCTTCAGGCTCCATTGTGTTTTTAAGTCTGACAGGAATGTTTTTTTCTTTGGCAGGATTAACACTTGAAGGGTGCAATATTTTAGCGCCAAAATAGGCAAGTTCCGCGGCTTCATCGAAGGATAATTCCCTTATAACCTTTGTGTTCTCAACAAAACGAGGATCGTTATTATGTAACCCATTAATATCAGTCCATATCTGAATCTCTGACGCGTTGACAGCAGCTCCAATCAGGGACGCTGTAAAATCACTGCCACCACGTTTCAGATTATCTATCTCTCCATAAGCATTTCTGCAGATAAATCCCTGGGTTATAATAATATTCTCTGACAGATAGTTTTTAAGCTCCCGTTCAATATTTTCTTCAATATAAAAGGAGTCAGGTTCTCCATCCTTATCAATCCGCATGAAACTAAGAGCCGGCACCAGTGTTGAGTTAATGTTTTTTTCTTTAAGGAGAAGATGGAATAATGAAGTGGATATTAGTTCTCCCTGAGCAAGAATTGCTTTTTCCTGAAGCTTTGTAAATACTCTGAGAGTGAAATTCCTTATATATTCAAAATGTGAATCAATCAGTTCGTGTCCGGATTTTTTAAAACTCTCAGTGTCAAACAGCTCCTCAACTACCTGATGATATTTTGATCTGAGATTGTTATTTTTGACTGATGCTTCATTTATATTGTCGGCATACAGAAGTTCAGCTATTTCTGCAAGGCTGTTTGTAGTTCCTGCCATAGCAGACAACACTACAATCTTTTGCTCATCATCTTTAATTAAAGGTATCAAAGCTTTCATCCTCTCGGGATTTCCCACTGAAGTCCCCCCAAATTTCATTATTTTCATAAGAGCAAATTATTATAAAAAAACCTGCATTCATTTGCAGGTCCGTATATCTCTTTTTGTTTAAACTTTACAAATAAAGATAATTAAAACCTGTAATTCAGATGTTTAATACACAACAATATCTTATTTATCTGTTTATTCATGCATTTATTATCATGGAGCAAAAATATACTTTTAATTAATAAAGAATATTTAATTGGTATATTTTTTGTTAACAGATCTAATATTTAACAGGTTACTTCCTAATCGCTGTTTGCGGGTTGCTATTCTGTTGGCGGGTAACAAGTATCAAGTACCTTGTCCCGGGGCGCAAGGAGATTTTTAATTCTTTTTTCTTATATTTCATTTTTATTTATATTTTTGCACCCGCTATCTTTTCTGCCCAGATGGCGAAATTGGTAGACGCGCTAGTTTCAGAGACTAGTGTCAGTAATGATGTGCAGGTTCGAGTCCTGTTCTGGGCACTATAAAAGACAAAGGACAAAAGTCACAAGACAAAAGGATTGTTTTAACTTTTATCTTTTTACTTTTATCTTTTATCTTGTCTACGCCCAGATGGTGAAATTGGTAGACACGCCAGCTTGAGGGGCTGGTGCCGGTTACGGTGTGCAAGTTCGAGTCTTGTTCTGGGCACCAATTTAAAACCAGATTGTTTCAACAGTCTGGTTTTTTTTATTTTATAACGAATAATTTTGCATTTTTACAAGTCAGATCCGAGCGTTTAGGGAACCTCAAATTTCATTCCAATGAAGAAAACTCTTGCCATTATTATTACTGTCATAATAGCCTTGTCCTCACAAGGCCAAACTACAAAGCCGAATATAACTTCCAGCCAGGTCCCTGATTTAAAATGGGCTTCAAAGGCAGGCGCAAAAAAAATACCTCACCGTAAAAAGGTTTTTAATGTTTCATCTTTCGGAGCCAGAAATGACGGCACAACTCTGAATACAAAACTCATCCAGGCTGCCATAGATGCATGCGCTTCTAAAGGAGGAGGCATGGTGACCTTCGACACTGGCAGCTTTGTAACGGGTTCTTTATTTATTAAAAAGGGTGTAATCCTTAATATAGGAAAGAATACCACTATCCTTGGAAGCCAGGATATTGCCGACTATCCTGAAATTGATACCCGGATTGCAGGCGTCGAAATGAAATGGCCTGCTGCTTTGATCAATGTACTTGATCAGGAGAATGCTGCACTTACAGGCGAAGGAAAAATCCACGCAAGAGGTAAAGTTTTCTGGAATAAATACTGGGAAATGCGCAGGGAATATGAGAAGAAGGGGTTGAGGTGGATTGTTGATTATGATTGCAAAAGACCAAGGACACTTCTGATCTCTCGTTCTTCAAACGTCACTGTCAAAGGTATAACGCTTCAGCAGGCTGGTTTCTGGACGGTACAGATCCTCTATTCACACAATATCACTGTCGACGGAATAACTATCCGGAATAATGTCGACGGCAGCGGTCCCAGCACCGACGGTATCGATATCGATTCATCGTCATGGATACTCGTTCAGAACTGCGATATCGACTGTAATGACGATGATTTCTGCCTGAAAGCCGGACGCGATGCTGACGGACTTCGGGTCAACCGTCCAACCGAGTATATCGTTATTCATGATTGCATTGCAAGGAAAGGGGCAGGCCTGATAACCTGTGGAAGCGAAACATCCGGGAGTATAAGGAATGTACTGGCTTATAATATGACAGCCAACGGAACTACCAATTGCATAAATTTCAAATCTGCTATCACCCGGGGCGGAACAGTTGAAAATATTTATGCCCACGATATTACTATGAGCAACGTGGGAACAATGCTCCGGGCAACTATGGACTGGAACCCGAGTTACAGTTACTCGACGCTTCCGAAGGAATATTCTTACGACAGCATACCATCGCACTGGAAAGTTATGCTTCAGAAAGTAACTCCCGAACAGGGAACCCCGCACTTCAAAAATGTGTACCTGTGGAACTTCACAGGATCTGTCAGAGGACAGGCTGTCTCAATTGCAGGAATGAAGGAGTCACCAATAGAGAATTATTTTCTGAGCGATATAAATATTGAAGCGCGGACGCCAGGCGATATTTCATTTGCCAGAGGATGGAGATTTAAAAATGTTTCGGTAAAGAGTCCTGAAGAAGGAACCCTCAGGGTTCAGAACTCGGAAGATATGGAAGTGGAATTAACCGTGAAGAAATAACAGGCAATCCTTGTTCTCTGAATAAGCACCTTATTTAATTATAGAATCATAAAAAGCCTGAAGAATATCGGTTCTTGTATTCAGGTCAGATATAAGTGTATTGTTTCTGGTAGGGTAAACTCTGTTTGAGAGGAATATAAAACATAATTCCTTCTCCGGGTCGACCCATACAAAAGTGCCGGTATATCCTGAATGCCCGAAGCTCGAAGGTGAAGCGCTTTTTGCCGGATAAGCATCCTTATCTGATTTAGAAGCATTGTCGAGTAGCGGCTTATCAAACCCTAGTCCGCGGCGGTTGCCGTTTTCAGGAAACTGAACTGAAGTGTATTTTTTCATTACCTCACTGGCGATGATCTGTTCACCTCCATAAATGCCCATCCTTCTGTACATCTCCAGAAGCTTCATCAGATCATTTGCAGTGGCAAAGAGGCCGGCATGGCCTGAAATGCCTCCAAGCATGGCAGCGCCTTCGTCGTGCACAGTGCCACGAAGCTGCTGCTTCCGGAAAAGTGAATCGTATTCAGTCGGGACTATGCGGCTTAAAGGATATTTCTTAATGGGATTGAATACAATATTGCCNGCTCCAATTTTTTTGTACACATTTTCGGTCACAAAATCGGGCAATTCTTCACCTGATAGATTTTTTATTATTTCAGGAGACAAGATGAATCCCAGGTCTGAATAGAGGTATTTCTTTTCCGTAAGAGGCGACTTTTTTATGTCAGTATAGATCTTCTTCCTGAACTTTTCGGATATATAAAGCCCTTCAGCAACTTCAAGAGGGTATTTTTCAGAGTACACAGGGCTGTATATGTGCTTTTTAAATTTTCCGTTNTTCTTAACCGTCTCCTGCCAGTAAGGGATCCAAGCCTTAAGTCCGGCCTGGTGGGCCATGATATCACTCATTTTAAGATTTCCCTTATCAGATCTTTTGAAGAATGGAAGATAGTGACCAAGAGTCTCATCGGTTGAAAATTTGCCTTCGCCGTCGAGAATCATCAGCGATGGCAGGGTGGCTGAAACCTTAGTAACTGAAGCAAGATCAAAGAGATCGCCATCCTCTATTTTTGTCCTGTCGTAATAATCCTGGTATCCGTAGCTCTTTCGGAATATTACAATTCCTTTCCTGGCAACCATTACCTCGCAGCCAGGGAAAGCCTTTCGTGTCAGACCGATATTGACTATTGAATCAATTTTTCTCTCCAGGAATTCTGATGACATGCCTGCATTTTCAGGAATGCCGTATTGCATTCTGATATTTCCTGGTGTATTAAGTCCGAAATCAAAAGGCCACATTTTGTTGATAGTTACCGGCAGTGAACCACTGGCGCCAATACCACCAAAAATAAGCTGGGCGGAAAGGTCTTCAGTATAATCATTTTCCTGGTAGGCGAGGAGCAATCCGTCTGCTTTTTCCAGCGACCTAATCATGCCGAGGGCATAGGGATTTCCAAACCATGTGATCACTGTCCTGTTCCTTCCAGTGAGTTTTTCCAGGAAACTGTTGAGGGCGGGAGTTATTCCAAAACCTTTATTGGGACGTTGATCAAGTCCGTAAACGCCGGCAATTACCAGATCGTATTCTGACAGTTTTCTGAACAAGGAGGCAACGGCAGCTGTGTCGGCAGGATTAATGAAGAAATTATCTGCAGATTCGTAGTCACACAGTCTCGACTGGAAAGTTGTGAGGTCATTTCTGTTTACAGCTAAAGTTGCTATCCTGGTATTTTGCAGATTTTTAACAGGAATTACGTTCCCTTCATTCCTGAGAAGTGTAAGGCCGTTTGCATAAAGATTGCGGATCAGCGCTTTTGTATCTCCTGAATTAACTCCGGATGAGATGTCGTTCCTGTCGACAAGATGTAATTTATTCAGACCTGCCAGGTATTTCATTGCAAGGATTTTCCTGCATTTGAGATCAGCTTCCTCCTTTGAGATCTTTTTTGATGCAATCAGCTTGTTTATTTCAGCAATTGCAGCTCCGGGATCGGTCACAAATTCAATCACATCGTTACCTGCCAGGAATGCCAACGCTTCAGCTTCGCCAGCAATGTAATATTTTGTGACGCCCTTCATGTTCATAGCATCTGTAATGACAAGGCCTTTAAAGCCTAGTTTTTCCTTCAGTAATTCATTTATAATTACAGGAGAGAGTGAAGCTGGCCTGTTGGTTACAGTATCAAGCGCCGGCAGGTTCAGATGAGCAGTCATTATGCATCCGGTCCCATTGGCAATGAGCTTCATGAACGGGTAAAGCTCCATACTGTCGAGNCTCTGCTGTGAATGATTAATAACCGGAAGTTCTGAATGAGAATCGACGTCAGTATCGCCATGTCCCGGGAAATGCTTTGCAGTAGCCATCACGCCGTTATCCTGCATGCCTTTCATGTATGATGATGCTTTTGAAGCCACATTATCACGGTTCTCGCCGAATGACCTGTAATTTATTACCGGGTTGCGGGGGTTATTATTTATATCGGCGACAGGAGCAAGATTTATATGTATTCCCATCCGTTTGCACTGTTCTGCGACAGCTTTCCCGAAGAGATATATCAGCGAATCGTTCCTGATGGCTCCCAGGGTCATCTGGTACGGGAATTTTTCCACACCGGAAAGCCTCATCCCGACTCCCCATTCAGCATCCATAGCTATCAGCAGCGGAACCGTTGAAATTTTTTGGTAATAATTCGTCAGTTCGATCTGCTTTTCGGGTGTCCCCTGGAAAAAGATCAAACCGCCGATCCCATATTTTTTTATTGTTTCAGCCAGGTCAACCTCATCACCAATTTCTTTATTTGACCAGGCTGCAACCCAGATTGACTGTGCAATTCGCTGATCAGGGGTCAGCTTATTGAATACTGAATCAACCCAGGGGCTATTCATATATTTCAGGAATGGAGGATTGGTTCTCTGGGCTGACAGAGAACCCCAAAAGACGATAGCTATCAGGGAAATAATTATTGTTCTTCTTTTTGGCATCGGATTTTTACTTTTGGCCTTAAGGTTAATGAACCATTCCAAAAGTATGAAATATTTCATCTTGCCGATTATATAAGTTCAACATATATAGCGACTGTAAGATTTTTAAATAGTTCTTATTTCTATGATTAAAACCCCCTTCCCGACCTTCCCCCAAGGGGGAAGGAGTAATGCATAAGCCTTTCCCCCCTGGGGGAAACAGGAAAGGGGGTGGACACTATTTAAATCGTTCTAAATTGCTATTTTTACATCTCGGATTTAACTTGGCATAATGGCAAAGAGCAGTTCGAGATTGGTTTCTCTTGATATTCTGAGGGGCATGACGGTGGCGTTTATGATAATTGTAAATACTCCGGGAAGCTGGGACCATGTTTATCCTGTATTAAGGCATTCTTCATGGAATGGATGCACTCCGACAGATCTCGTCTTCCCTTTCTTCCTTTTCATAGTTGGTGTTTCGATGTGGTACTCGATGAAGAATTACGGCCATGAGCTTACCGGAGGATCTGTTTGGAGGATTCTCAGGAGAACAGTCACGATCTTTATATTGGGATTATTCCTTGCCATATTCCCATATTTCAGGATGGATTATTCGACACTCAGGATAATGGGTGTTCTCCAAAGAATTGCCCTTGTTTATCTTTTAAGCTCAGTAATATGCCTGGCAATAAAGCGGGATTACCTGTGGATAGTGATTGCGGTGATACTGCTGCTGTACTGGGCAATGCTGGCTTTTTTCGGGGGTCCGGACCCGTTTAGCCTCAATGGCAACCTTGTACGCAGGGTGGATCTGGCGTTGCTAGGCAAGAGTCATATGTACACAGGATTTGGCATACCCTTCGACCCGGAAGGGCTCCTGAGCACTCTTCCTGCTATTGCCACAGTAATAACAGGTTTCTATATCGGAGAAATAGTTGGTAAAGGTTCAGCCAGTGGTCAAACAGTCCTGAAACTCATCTTTATCGGAGCTGCTGCCACCGGTCTTGGCCTGTTATGGAATATGGTTTTCCCAATTAACAAGCCATTATGGACAAGCTCATATGTCCTTTATACAGCGGGAATTGCAACAGGAGCTCTTGCTCTGGTTTATCTTATTGCGGATGTTCTTAAGTTCAGTGCTTGGGGAGCATTCTTCTCAGTGCTCGGAACAAATGCTCTTTTTTCATATTTTCTAGCCGGTGTTTGGACAGAGATGCTGTTATTTGTGAAGGTGCCGGTTGGCGCCGGGAAAATCAGCCTGTACGGGTGGTTCTATGAGAAGGTATGTGTCCCGGTGGCAGGGAATCTAAATGGAAGCCTGATGTTCGCGCTGGTGCAGATGCTTATAATATGGGGAGTGGCGCTTTTTTTATATAGGAAGAAGATTATGATAAGACTATAGAAAAATAAAATAATTATCTATTTATTACCCCCTTTCATTTTCCCCCAAAGGGGGAAAAGCAAGAACAACTCCTTCCCCCGTGGGGGAAGGTTGGGATGGGGGTAAAAGAAAAGAAAATGTGAACATCAATGGATGAAAACAGCTTAATAAAAAACGGTTACCGGGAGATATTCGGGAATGACAGCATTCAGATAGTACAATTGCCACTGTCAGGTTCGGACAGGAAGTACTTCAGGATAACATCTCCGGGAAGAAGTGTAATTTGTACATTTAATCCTGTGCCTGAGGAGAATAATGCATTTGTTGAGTTTTCCAGACACTTTTTCCGGAAGCATCTTCCTGTTCCTGAGATTTATGGCTGCCTTCCTGAAAAACATATTTATTTCCAGTCCGATCTTGGAGATCTCAATCTGTTTACCTGGCTGCGGAACCAGAAGGAAGAAAAACATTTCGGTCAGAATACAATTGACCTTTACCGTAAGATCCTCGATAAACTGATCCTTTTCCAGACAAAGGGCATTGAAGGATTAAACCTCGATCTATGCTATCCGCACAGGAGCTTCGACCGGCAGTCGATGATGTGGGACATGAATTACTTCAAATACATGCTTCTGAAGCTTCTCGGGATACCCTTCAATGAGTTGCGCCTTGAACATGACTTCAACGTGCTGGCTGATTATCTTCTTGAAGCCGGACAGGACTATTTTCTCTACAGGGATTTTCAGTCTGCAAATATTATGATAGTCGGAAGCGATCCATGGTTTATCGATTACCAGGGAGGCAGGAAGGGCTCTGCCCAGTATGATATTGCTTCATTGTTATTTGATGCCAAAGTGCCAATGCCGCAGTCGGCCAGGGATGACCTGTTTGATTATTATTGTGATAGATTCTGTTCTGTTACTGGTACAGATAAGAATCAATTCATCAGCCATTACAACGGTTTTTCGATGATAAGGCTCATGCAGGCTATGGGAACATTCGGGTTCAGGGGATTATATGAAAACAAGCCCACTTTTACAGAGAGCCTGGTGCCTGGTTTAAACCTGCTGCTGGGGGTAATACAAAAAACCGAAAAACATCTTAACCTTCCTGAATTGTACCAGGCAGTCAGAATGGTACCGGGATCAGAAAGATACAGGCAATTGTCAAAATCTGAAAAGTAATATCCGGAAATGAAAGCAATGATCCTTGCTGCGGGTAAAGGCACNAGAATGGGAAAGATAACTGATTCCATTCCCAAAGTTCTTGCAGATATTAATGGGAAGAGCCTGCTCAGGATTGCTGTTGAAAAGTGTTCGGCAGCCGGGTTTGATGACATTATTGTCAATGTACACCATTTTGCAGATATGGTTGAAGATGAGGTTGGCCGGCTGAATAAGATGGGATTCCGGGTTACTGTTTCCGATGAAAGGAAGCTTCTTCTTGAAACAGGGGGAGGATTATATAATGCCNGGAACTTTTTTGACAGTGAACCATTCCTGCTCTATAACGCTGATATCATTACAGATTTTCCCATCGGTGATCTGCTTTCTCTTCACCTTGAAAAAAAAGGTCTTGCAGCACTCGCAATGAGAAATCGCGAAGGTAAAAGATATTTTCTGGTTAATCGGGAAGGTCTTCTGAGAGGATGGTGCAACATTTCGACGGGCGAGAGAATTACTGCAGGAGAGGAAGATGAAGAGCTTAGTACTATAGCTTTTTCAAGCATTCATATTATTAATCCTGATATTTTTAATTACATGCGTGAAGGAGTCTATACAATGACGGCATTGTACCTTCAGCTTATTTCAGACCATAAGGTCCATACTCTCCTGCATGACGACGGATACTGGTTTAATGTCGGAACTCCTGAAATACTGGAAGAGGCAAGGGAACTGCTGACCCCCCATTCCCCCCTGAAGGGGGGCTAACCCGGTGTTTCGCCCCCCATCCCCCCTAAAGGGGGCTAATCCGGTGTTTCGCCCCCCATCCCCCCTAAAGGGGGGCTAATCCTATTTACAAACTTTAATTGTGTGTTGCGATCAAACCCCCTTCAGGGGGTGCTGCGTAGC
>JGI24136J36422_10000829_pt1 | contig 11462 bp, 8 predicted proteins | sample BarGraNGADG00212_2_FD_36422 | JGI IMG/M metagenome (IMG submission 36422)
TTATAATCTGGAAGATTACAGGCGGGATAGCGGCTATAGTAGTCTTCTGAAAGTTCTGAAGAACATGTCACCCGCCGAAGTAACAAACCTTGTCAAAGCTTCAAATTTACTCGGCCGGGGAGGCGCGGGATTTCCAACAGGTGTTAAATGGAGCCTTATACCAATGGATGGAGACAGATCCAAACAAAAATACCTGATATGTAATGCAGACGAGATGGAACCAGGTGCCTTTAAAGACAGATATCTTCTTGAAGGCAACCCACATCAGCTCATTGAAGGAATGATTATTTCAGCGTATGCCATTCAGGCTTCAAAGGCATATATATTTCTTCGTTGGGCTTATAAAAAAGCTGAGGCAGGTCTTCGTAAAGCTATAGATGAAGCTTATAAAGCAGGTTACCTTGGTAAAAATATCCTGGGATCGGGTTTTGACCTCGACCTATATGTACATTCAAGTGCAGGCAGGTATATTTGTGGAGAAGAGACAGCTTTACTTAATTCACTTGAAGGTAAAAGGGCTGTACCACGCACCAAACCGCCTTTCCCTGCAATCAGCGGTCTTTTTGGAAAACCAACGGTAGTGAATAATGTTGAAACCCTTTCATGGATTTCGCATATAATTGAGAATGGTGCCGATTGGTTTAAAGGATTAAGCCTGACAGGTACGGGAGGTACCAAACTCTATGGAGCAAGCGGTANAGTGAAAAAGCCCGGAATATGGGAACTGCCGCTGGGAACAACCATGCGGGAGCTTCTGGAGGACCACGCCGGNGGAATGGTTGATGGACACANGTTCAGAGGNGCATTGCCAGGCGGAATCTCAACAGACTTTCTTATAGAAGAACATCTCGATGTGAAAATGGATTTTTCAACTGTAGCTGCAGCAGGTAGCAGACTTGGAACAGGAACTATGATTATACTAGACGATAAAACATGTCCCGTTGCATTTATTCATAATGTTGAAAGATTCTTTGCACTTGAAAGTTGTGGNTGGTGCACACCGTGCCGTGAAGGACTNCCCTGGGTTGAAAANATGCTTGCATCAATCGAGGAGGGTAGCGGNAAAATGGAATACATTGATCTTCTGAAATTTAATGCTAAATATATGGGTCCGGGCAATACCTTTTGTGCTCACGCACCCGGTGCCGCTGAACCTTTGCAGAGTGGGCTGAAATATTTTCATGATGATTTTGTAAAGCATATTACAGATAAAAAATGTCCCTGGAGGTAAGCATGGTAAAGATCACGATAGACGGGAAATATTATGAAGCAAAACCTGAGAAGAATCTTCTCGAGACCTGTCTTTCGCTTGGGATAGACATCCCTCATTTTTGTTTTCATCCTGCCCTGGGTTCAGTTGGCGCCTGCAGGCTATGTGCAGTAAAGAAATTCAGAGATAAAGATGATACAAAAGGCCGTATTGTGATGTCCTGTATGGAACCTGTAACAGAAGGGTTGATTGTTTCAGTTGATGATCCTGAAGCAAAAGCATTCAGGGCTTCTGTAATCGAAAGCCTTATGACCAATCACCCTCATGATTGTCCTGTCTGTGATGAGGGTGGCGAATGTCATTTGCAGGATATGACAGTGATGACCGGCCACAATTACAGGCGTTATGATTTTCCAAAAAGGACTTATAATAATCAGGAGTTAGGCCCATTCATCAGTCATGAGATGAACCGTTGCATTCAATGCTACAGGTGTGTACGGTTTTACAGGGATTATGCAGGAGGAAAAGATCTTAATGTTTTTGCCTCCAGGAATAATGTTTATTTTGGACGGCATGAGGATGGACCACTTGAAAATGAATTCAGTGGAAATCTTATAGAGGTATGCCCGACTGGTGTTTTCACAGATAAAACATTGTCGAAACATTTCACTCGCAAATGGGATCTGTCGAATGCTCCTTCAGTCTGCGTACATTGCAGTGTCGGATGCAATACTATTATAAGTGAACGATATGGTTCCCTGAGGCGGATAATGAGCAGGTACAATGGAGCTGTTAACGGATATTTTATATGCGACAGAGGCCGGTTCGGCTATGAATTTATTAATGATGAAAAACGGATTAAAACTGCACAGATCCGTTCAAATAAAGATGGTATTGCAGAACCGGTTGATAATGAACGGCTTTTCGCAATTCTGGATCAGTCTCTTTCAAAGGATAAAAATATTATTGGAATAGGCTCTCCCAGAGCATCCCTTGAGTCTAATTTTGCATTAATCTCTCTTGTGGGTAGAGAGAACTTTTATCACGGCATTTCAAAAAAAGAGTTCCTGTTAACAAAAACAATTTCAGAGTTCTTCCAAAATAAAGGCGTACGCACTCCTTCATTAAAACAGATTGAGAAAGCTGATGCAATTTTAGTTTTGGGTGAAGATCTGACTAACACGGCCCCTATGATCGCACTTGCTTTGCGACAGGCTGTGCGAAATGTACCTGATGAAGAAGCAAAGAAAAAGGGCATTCCGTCATGGAACGATGCACCTTTAAGAGTACTCGCGCAGGATGCCAGAAGCCCGATGTTTATTGCTACCCCATTTATTGATTCTCTCGATGTAATTGCGGAGAGCACATTCAGGGCTACCCAAGAGGATATTGCAAATTTGGGTTATAGTATTGCCCAAAAACTTGACGATAGAGCTCCGGACTCAAATACTGAGAAAAAAGATCTGAAGGATTTGGCCGGTAAGATTGCGCTTTCATTGAAAAATGCAAAAAATCCTTTGATAATCTCGGGGATAAGTTACGGTGATGAAGCGATCATACATGCAGCTCTGAATATAACCATGGCACTTCTGTCTAACGGGTCAAATGTTATGCTAAGCATGGTTCTGCCGGAATGCAATAGTATGGGGCTGTCACTGCTCCCGGGTAAATCATTTGAGGATGCTGACTTATTAGGTGAAAATAAAGAGATTGATACACTTGTTGTACTTGAAAATGATTTATTCAGAAGAGCTGATGAAAATTCAGTCAATGAACTGTTTAAGAAAAGCAGACAGGTAATTGTTCTCGACCATCTTAGTAACAGAACTACACAAAAGGCAGATATTTTATTACCAGCTGCAACGTATGCCGGATCAGAAGGTACAATTGTAAATAATGAGGGTCGGGCACAGCGTTATTATAAGGCAATCGAGAATAAGAATCAGATAAAGGAAAGCTGGCAGTGGATAAGGGATTTTATTAAAGTAAGGGATACAAATCATATAGTTTCATGGAACCGGTTTGATGATATTGCCGATTCTCTGGCTAATGAACTGCCTCTCTTTTCGAAGCTAAAGAATTATATGCCTGGTGCAGATTTCCGGATGCTTAACACAAAAATACCACGACAGACAATCCGTTATAGCGGCAGGACTGCAATGAATGCAAATATTGCAGTTAGTGAAACAAAGCTTTCACAAGATAATGATTCACCGTTAGCCTTCAGCATGGAAGGACAACCAGAAAATCCACCATCATCACTCGTTCCCTTTTACTGGGTACCAGGATGGAATTCCGTACAGGCTATGTATAATTATCTTGATGAACCCGGTGGTTCTATGAAAGGTGGCGACCCGGGAGTCAGACTTTTCGAATCAGCTGAAGAAGGTAATCATATATATTTCAAGCATAAAGCTCAGATCACAGTGGTTCAAAAAGATGAATGGCTAATTGTTCCTGTATATCAGATTTTTGGAAGCGATGAGCTTAGTTCCGCTAGTACATCCATCTTACAAAGAATTCATGAACCGTTTGTTTTGATGAATAAGAAAGATGCTGACATCATTACTGTAAAAGATGGTGACACTGTTCAACTTGAGATCTTAAAAATTAAATTAAAAGTAAAAGTTAAAATCGGGAAAAGTATTGTACAGGGATTGGCCGGTTTGTCTGTAAATTTACCAGGAATGCCATTTATTGATATTCCGGGTCGTGGGAAATTTCATAAACTATAACTTACTGTTCATGAAATACGTCTTTATAATAGCAGGAGTACTTTTGATAGCGTTGACTATAGCAGCCGGATTGATATGGGTTGAACGCAGGCTTCTCTCAGTATGGCAGGACCGGCTGGGTCCAAATCGCGTTGGCCCTTTCGGACTTGGACAGGTTGTTGCCGATACAATTAAATTATTCTTTAAGGAGGATTGGGTGCCTCCATTTTCAGACCGGCCGGTTTTTGTACTTGCTCCGGGAATTCTTATGGTAACCATACTTCTTACATTTGCAGTTGTACCTTTTGGCCCGAATTTCTATGTGTATGACTCAAATATTGGCATATTGTTTTTCCTTGGAAATTCATCACTTGGTGTTTACAGCATCGTTCTGGGTGGCTGGGCATCAAATAATAAGTACTCTTTAATAGGCGCTATGAGAGCATCGGCACAGATGCTTACCTACGAAGTATTTATGGGGCTTTCACTTATGGGAGTAGTCATGATGGCTGACAGCTTTAGTTTCTGTAAAATAGTGGAAGCGCAGAAAGGCGGGTGGTTCTTCATTCCTCAGTTTATTGGCTTTATTGTTTTCTTTATCGCAGGTATCGCGGAGACTCACAGACTTCCCTTTGATATCCCTGAAGCTGAGGGCGAACTTATTGCCGGCTATCATTCGGAATATTCCGGTATGAAGTTCGGGATGTTTTTTGTCGGTGAATACCTTGGTGTTACACTTATATCTGCCCTTATAGCCACATTGTTTTTTGGTGGCTGGCTCGGACCATCATTTCTGCCTCCGGTTTTCTGGTTTCTATTTAAGACTTTCTTTTTTATCTGTGTATTTATCCTGCTCCGGGCTTCATTACCCCGGCCAAGATATGATCAGTTGATGGAGCTTGGATGGAAGGTTTTACTTCCCCTTGCATTACTTAATCTTCTGGTGACCGGAGCTATCCTGATATTTTTAAAATGATATTAAATAATAACATACAGACCCTTTTATGATAAGCATCCTTCGCAGTATGTGGCTTACTTTTCTTCATGTGTTTCACAAAACAGAAACTGTGGAATATCCTGAAGTCAAACCATATCTTGCGCCCCGTTACCGTGGAAGAATTGTCCTTACGCGTGATGCGGAGAAAAAAGAAAGATGCGTAGCATGTTATCTGTGTGCTGCTGCCTGTCCGGTAGATTGTATATCACTTCAGGCGACAGAAGATAAAGAGGGCAGGCGATACCCCGAATTCTTCAGGATCAACTTTTCAAGATGTATTTTCTGCGGCTTTTGTGAAGAGGCATGTCCTACTTATGCCATTCAGCTTATACCTGATTTTGAAATGGCTGAGTATGACAGACAGAATATGGTTTATGAAAAGGAACATTTACTCATCAGCGGTGAAGGGAAATATCCGGGATATGACTTCTACAAAAATGCGGGTGTTGATATGGGAGTAAAAGGGAAAGGTGAAGGGGATAATGAAGAGAAGCCTGTAGATGTAAAAGAACTTTTACCTTAAATAAAATGCAGATAGAATGGATGTATTTTTCTATATAGCAGGTGTTGTAGCAATAGTCTCAACAATAATGGCCATTTCCGGAAGGAATGCAATCCATTCATTGTTATATCTTATTTTATCTCTTTTAGCTATATCTGTGATTTTTTATCTGTTGAGTGCGCCGTTCATTGCAGCTCTGGAGGTAATAATTTATGCAGGTGCTATTATGGTACTCTTCATTTTTGTAACCATGATGCTAAATATAGGTCTTGAAAGAGAAACTGAAAAAAAGTGGCTTAAACCACGCATGTGGATTATTCCCTCAATTTTGGCAGCTGTTCTGCTGGTCAACCTGATCTTCGCATTAAAAAGTGTACAGACAATCCCATCAGATAAAGAAGCAATATTACCAAAACAGGTTGGAATTTCACTATTTTCAACCTACCTGCTGGGAGTAGAAATTGCTGCTATACTTCTGATGGCAGGCGTGATAGGAGCGTATCATCTGGGCAGTCAGAAGAAAAAAGTAAAACATCGTTTTCTCGAAATAAAATAGAAATATGCTGACAGTACCCGTCGAAACACAAATATTGTTTGCAGGAATAATCTTCTTTCTGGGACTGATTGGTTTGCTTGTACGCAGGAACATGATCTTCATGTTAATGTCAATCGAGATCATGTTTAACAGTGCGGGTCTGGTGTTCATTATTGCCGGTACTCATTGGAAACAACCCGACGGCCAGGTCATGTTTATTTTTATACTCGCGGTAACCGCAGTTGAAGTATCTATAGCGTTAGCATTGATCCTTCAGGTTTACCATCATTTTAAGACACTTGATTCTGACGCAGTTAATAATTTAAAAGATCAAAATTAATTTATCCGGCGAATGACAACTATTATTGCTATCATACCTGCCATCCCTTTTCTGAGCTTTCTCATACTGGCACTTTTCGGCCATAAACTGAGCCGGAAAATTGCGGGTATTATCGGCGCCGGATCAATAGGCATTATTGCAGTACTAACATTTATTGTTGCAATCGGTTTTTTTAAATCATTGCCTGAAGTCAAATCATATTCAGTTAATGTATGGGAATGGATAAATGCCGGTAATCTGAAGGTTGATATATCATTCAGCCTCGACTCATTGTCATTGGTTTTCTGCTTTGTCATCACTTTCGTAGGCTTTCTGATACACCTTTACTCTATAGAATTCATGGCAAAAGATGAAGGGTTCACAAGGTTCTTTGCCTATATGAATCTCTTTATCGGCTCAATGCTGGTACTTGTCCTTGCCGACAATATTTTACTTATGTACCTTGGATGGGAGGGTGTGGGTCTATGCAGTTACCTGTTGATAGGCTTCTGGTATAAAGAACCCCAAAACGGTTATGCAGCCAGGAAAGCATTTATCATTACACGAATTGGGGATACGGCAATGATAATAGGTATTTTCATCCTGTTCCTGAATTTTGGCACAGTCAATATAAACGAATTAATGCAACAGGCATCTGCAAAGTGGGTTCCAGGATCTTCAATTGCGGTACTGACAGCAGCATTATTGCTTGGTGGAGCATTGGGTAAGTCAGCCCAGCTGCCTTTACAAACCTGGCTTCCTGATGCAATGGCCGGTCCATCGCCGGTAAGCGCTCTGATACATGCAGCAACAATGGTTACAGCAGGTGTTTACCTTATTGCCCGTACNCATGTATTATTCAGTCTTGCTCCGGTTGTTCAGTCTGCAATTGCGATTATAGGAGCACTGACTTTGNTGATTGCAGGGTTCAGNGCTCTGNCGCAGCATGACCTGAAAAGAATNCTTGCTTATTCCACAATCAGNCAGATAGGCTATATGTTTCTTGCTCTTGGNGTAGGAGCNTGGTCGGCTGCNGTATTTTCATTTCATGATACATGCTTTTTTCAAAGCCCTGCTNTTTCTTGGTGCAGGTGTTGTAATATTAGTTCTGGATGAAGAACATGATATTTTCAAAATGGGTGGCCTGAGAAAGAAAATGCCGGTTGTGTTTTATACNTTTTTGATAGGCTCTGCCTCNCTTTCTGCACTGCCGCTTATAACTGCAGGCTTCTACAGTAAGGACCAGATATTATGGTATTCATTTTCATCACAATCCGGAAGTATAATATTATGGCTGGCAGGGATCATCGGAGCATTGCTAACCGCACTTTATTCCTTCAGAATGATATTTATAACCTTCTATGGCGAAGTTAAAACCCAACCATCATTTCTTCCGGGAAAACTAATGACAGTTCCTTTAATCATTCTTGCTGTTTTATCTCTTGTAGGAGGATTTGTGGAACTACCCTCNTCAATTGGTAATATTCATCTTTTTTCAAATCTGGTTGACAATACTTTACCNGTAATTGTCACTAAAAACGGAGAAGGCAGGGAATTACTGTTTCAGGCACTTTCGGCTATAATAGCACTGGCCGGAATCTATATCGCATATATAATTTTCTTTAAAAAACCGGCTCTGTCTTTACCCTATAGCCACAGCCGGATAAACAAATTCTTTGAAAAAGGTTGGGGCTTTGACAAACTTTATGATANTCTGTTTGTGAAACCAATAGTCTGGCTTTCAGTTATCGATAAAGACGATTTTTTTGACCTTTGGAACATTGGATTATCCCGGCTGGCTCTTTTATTCAACCGGTTGCTCAGTACTACTCAAAACGGAAAAATGAGATGGTATTTGTTGTCATTCGTTATTGGAATTGCGATAATATTAACTTATCTGCTTAGTAAATGATACTTATTTATCTTATAGTTATATTATTAGCAGGAGCCTTTCTTGCATGGATTACAGGAAAACGAAACCCTGTCCTGCCTCGTATTATTTCACTTGTAGCTTTGTCCATTGATTTGATTATTATTATTTTATATGTTTTGCAATCAACCCCTTCGGATAAAGACTGGCTGATTGATATCAAACTTGAATGGATTCCTCAGTTCGGTATAAGTTTGCACCTTGCACTTGACGGACTGAGTCTGGTTATGCTCATTCTGACTTTCTTCCTTGGTATAATTTCTGTTATAATTTCGTGGAAAGAGATAGGATCAAAAGTCGGATTCTTTCATTTCAATCTTCTTTTGATTTTAGCAGGGATAACTGGTGTATTTCTTTCGCTGGACCTCTTCCTTTTCTATTTCTTCTGGGAACTGATGCTGGTGCCGATGTATTTCCTGATTGGTATCTGGGGACATGAAAACAGGACTGCTGCTTCGAATAAATTCTTTCTCTATACACAGGCAAGCGGACTGCTCATGTTTATCGCGATAATTACTCTATATTTTGTCCACGGACGTTCAACCGGGTTATATACATTTGATTATCTGCAACTACTTGGGACAGAGATGCCCTCTTCAACTGCATTTCTGATAATGCTTGGATTCCTGGCTGCATTTCTTGTAAAACTGCCTGTGGTGCCTTTACATAACTGGTTGCCGGATGCTCATACCGAAGCGCCCACAGCGGGAAGCTTAATCCTTGCCGCATTACTTTTAAAAACAGGAGCGTATGGACTCCTCCGGTTTATTGTTCCATTATTTCCATCGGCATCAGTAACGTTTGCTCCTATTGGAATGTTGCTTGGAGTAATTGGGATTCTTTATGGCGCCAAACTTGCTTTTGCCCAAACCGACCTTAAACGGCTCGTTGCTTATACAAGTGTCAGCCACATGGGATTCGTAATACTAGGTGTTTTTTCATTTAATGAAATTGCTTACCAGGGAGTTGTTATTCAGATGATTGCACACGGAATAAGTACCGGTGCACTATTTATATTAGTTGGTCAGCTTTACGAACGTATTCATACAAGGGATATTAATAAAATGGGAGGGCTATGGGAAAAAGCTCCTGTTATGGGTGCTATCGGGCTCGTTTTTTCCATGGCATCATTGGGTTTACCCGGATTAGGAAATTTTATAGCGGAACTTCTTATTCTGATCGGAGCTTTTAAAGCAAATATACTGATGTCCTGTCTTGCAAGTCTGGGACTTATAGCTGCAACAATATATTCTCTCAGGATTGTTCAGAAGGTCTTTCTCGGGAATAAAAATACTGACTGGAAGATGAATGATCTGACACTCCGTGAAAAAGCAGTCTCGGCTTTATTGGTAATTTCGATTCTCTGGCTCGGTCTGTTTCCTCAGCCAGTACTTAATGTAGCTAAACCTGCATTGCTGAAGACCCTTATTAAACAAAAAGAGATAACATATCAGAATCCGGCAGGTACCAAAAATAAAACTCCCGGGAAAAAAGTACTAACCGTCGACCTATGACCGAAAAAGATTTTTTGTGTTTAACACCGTTCCTCATAATAGCCACAGCTCCTGTCGTGATTATGATTGTAATTTCCTTATTAAGAAATTATAAAGTTGTTTTTGGTTTTTCTGTTTTGTCATTATTGGCCGCATTTTCTTCAATATTCTTTATTCTTCCTTCGGTTCCCCATACGATTGAACCATTGTTTATTATTGATGTCTACAGCTTGTTTTTTCTCGGTATAATTATCATTTCGGCATTGCTGGTGACATTACTTTCGTATGATTACATAAAACAGCTTGAGGGAGTTAGAGAAGAGTATTATATAGTCCTCTTCACATCAACACTGGGAGCAGCACTACTGGCAGTTGCAAATCATTTTGTACTCTTCTTTCTGGGCATTGAAACACTCAGTATCTCATTATACATACTCATAGCCTTCCAAAGATCGAAAAGCAATTCCATTGAAGCCGGAATTAAATATCTGATACTGGCTTCGGTATCTTCTGCATTTTTATTATTTGGTATGGCCCTGATATACACTGCATTTGGAACAATGCAGTTTGGGGCTATCGTTGCAGCACTTGGTACAGGTGGTCAATTATCATCGCTCGTTATCTCTGGCTTTGGAATGATGATGGTAGGAATAGGTTTTAAGCTGGCATTGGTTCCGTTTCATATGTGGACACCCGATGTTTACCAGGGAGCTCCGGCACCTGTTTCGGCATTTGTAGCCACTGTTTCAAAAGGGGCCGTGATGGCAATTCTTATACGATTCTTCTTTAATCTCCGGGGATTCGATAACCATTATTTATTTATTGCAATTTCAGGTATCGCGATACTTTCCATGTTCGTAGGAAACATACTCGCGATAAGACAGAAAAATATAAAAAGGTTATTGGGATATTCATCTATTGCAAATATGGGGTATCTGATAATAATATTACTGACTGGCAGTAACAGAGGAATACAGGCTTCAATTTTTTATCTCATATCATATTTTTTTACAACAATCGGGGCATTTGGTGTAATAACACTTCTTTCTACTACTGAATATGAAGCTGAAAAAATAGAGGATTTTAAAGGACTCTTCTGGAAAAGACCGTGGATAGCAATTGTATTTACCCTTTCATTATTGTCGCTTGCCGGAATTCCCGTGACAGCAGGTTTCATTGCTAAATTCTATGTCATTTTTGAGGGTATGAAGGCCGGACTTATGGTTCTCATAATATCTATGATAATCAATAGTGTGATAGGGCTTTACTATTACTTAAGAATTATTACCACGCTCTTCTCTACAGCAAGTGATACCAAACTGCCTGAACTTTCTCTTTCGGGGAATATTACCCTTGCAATAGTCGGGATAAGCATATTAATATTAGGTGTCTATCCGGGCTGGCTGATCGATATAATCGTAAGGTATGTTTCGTTATAGCGGATGTGTCAGATCTATGAGTTCCGCTCTGGTTTCGGCTTCGTTCATATCAGCTAAATTACTATTTTAACGAATCTTTTTCCCATGTTGAGGGGTTATTGAAAATATACTGTTGAATTCTATGCAATTCCTCTTCATCACGAATAATGTGGTCGTGAAATCGTGATTGCCATCGTGATTTGCCTGCTGTATTATCCAATTCATTCATCCGCCGTGATGAAAACGTTTTCAATGCCCGTACAAATTCAAATATACCGTGTTTGGTTGTTGATGATTGGGGTACACCCCCATTTACCGAAACACCACCATCCGCATTCCCCGAT
>JGI24136J36422_10000831_pt1 | contig 11445 bp, 16 predicted proteins | sample BarGraNGADG00212_2_FD_36422 | JGI IMG/M metagenome (IMG submission 36422)
TTGTTTAAAACAAATATATTTATTAATTATCGAAAAACCTAATTTTACTCCCCCCCTATAATTTTATATTATTAATTATCAGCTGTTTACAAAGATATAACTTCTTAGACCGTTAAACCCATTTTCTATGCCATAACGTATGTTAACTTTCGTTTCATGAGGCGAACGCAACATATTTATTTATTTTTCACTTTTTTGAAACCTTTAATAACTACTCCTTCTCTGCGGAGATACTGGTATGTTGATCTGCTTATATTTGGGGTAAAATGATTTATCGGAGTGGACTAAGTATTCAATTTTCAAATTTTCAAATTTTTCTTTAGTATTTTTGCGCATCGTTTTTATTTGTAAATTATGAGAATTGTAGATACAAAAGGTCATCTATGCCCTGCACCACTGATAGCAGCAAAAAAGGCTCTGAAAGAAACAGCCGGAGGTGAATCATTCATTCTGCTGACTGATAATCAGACATCCTTTGACAACTTAAGCCGGTTCCTTAAAGATAACAAAGCAGATTTTCAGGTTAGTGAGTCTGAAAGTATCTGGACTCTTACTATAACTAAGACAACGGTGAAGTTGCTCTAACCAACCCGGAAGATTATTGCGCTCCTTCCATTTCACACTTTGAAAAGGGGAACTATGTAGTTGTTATTTCCTCCGATAAAATGGGTGAGGGAGATGAAGAATTGGGACATTTATTGATGGCCAATTTTATTAAAGCTTTAAAGGATCTCGATGAACTGCCTTCAAAGATGGTATTCTACAACAATGGAGTCAAACTGGCTACTAAGTCTTCCCCTGTTATTGAACATTTAAGGGATCTGGAGAAGATGGGAGTTGAACTAATGCTCTGTGCAACGTGTATCAGCCATTATTCACTTGAGTCCGTTGTCGGGGCGGGTACAGTGAGCAACATGTACACTATTACTGAAGTAATGGCTTCAGCCGGGAATATTATAAAGCCATAAATTAAAGTTGTACAAGAATGAAAATTGACCTTTTGCAGATGGTCGAATCTGGTGGTTGTTCGGCAAAAATTTCACCCAAACAACTTGAGGAGATCCTGAAATATCTCCCCTTGCCTAAAGACCCGAATATACTGGTCGACATTGATACTCACGATGATGCAGGTGTATATAAAGTTAATGATGATCTTGCACTTGTACTGACTACAGACTTTTTTCCTCCTGTCTGCAGTGATCCTTACGAATTCGGACAGATAGCTGCCGCCAATTCAATCAGTGATGTATATGCTATGGGCGGAGATCCGGTTCTTGCTCTTAATATTATGATGTTCCCCGCGGCGAAATTACCGATGGTGGCTTATGCTGATATTCTGAAGGGGGGATTCGATAAGGCGAGTGAAGCAGGCGTAAGGATTATAGGCGGACATACTCTTGATGATTACCCTCCTAAATACGGACTCGCTGTGGTCGGGTATATTCATCCCGGAAAAATTATAACCAATGCAGGCGTTATCCCGGGTGACTCACTGATACTTACTAAGCCAATCGGCACCGGAGTAATTCTTGCGGGTCATAGGTTGGGAATGGTTTCTGATGATAATCTTGCCGAAGCGAAAAGATTAATGAAACTACTTAACAAAACCGGGGCAGAGGTGATGAAAAGGTACAATATCAGAGGTGCAACTGATATCACCGGCTTTGGCCTTGCCGGTCATACTCTTAAAATGGCAAAAGCCAGCAAAGTGTCTTTGATAATCAATATGAAAGAGGTTCCGCTGATTGGCAATTCCTACCAATTAATTGATGACGGATGTATCCCTGGCGCTTCATTCCGTAATCTTGATTATGCTGAAAAAGATATTGATTTTGCATCAGATCTCGATTACAATCTGAAAATGATCGCATTCGATGCCCAGACATCAGGTGGCCTTTTGTTCTCTGCACCGTCTGATAAGGTGAATAAAATACTGGAAGATTTACGTAGTGCCGGTCTGTCAGATTCAAAAGTAATCGGTTATGCTACAGAGCCTAAAGAGAAATGCATTTATTTGAATAATTAGAAATTAATTATTGAAACATTACTTGTTGGCCACACCATGGCATGGCACTCTTCGAAAAGTTAATCCTGCCTGGGCGATAGACTGAAGCTCTGAAGCCCACTAAAGCCATTTCTCATTCATAGTTATTCATAGATTTATAAATTCTGCTGAAATATAGACAATTATTCTATTATTTCAATTTTAGTAACTGATTGTGCTGTAAATAAATAGGATGTTTGTCTCATTTGTAACAATTACTTAATCTGTTTGAAATCACCCTGTAATAATGATACATCACTTTTGTAGTATGAAAAATCTTTTAAAACTTAAATAACCGGATATGAAGAAACTTTTAGCAATTGGAATTTTTGCATTGATCTCAGTCTATGGGTTCTCACAAACACAGAAACCCGATTCTCTGAAGGATGTAATCGAAAAACATGAAGGTAAGCTAAATGCTCTTGACGACAGAGTATTAGTTAATGAAGCCGACCTCAGTAAACTGAATAAAATAAAAGTGTCGGGTTACATTCAGTCGCAATGGGAGAGTTATGGTGCGGATCTTGAAAAGTCAAATGGATATAACAATACTTTCTATATACGAAGAGCAAGAATTAAGTTTACTTATGAGGCTTTGGATGGCGTAAAGTTTGTTTTACAACCTGATTTCAGCACAGGAAACATTTCGCTTAAAGATGCTTATGCAGTTGTGAATATTCCAAAATTGAAAAACTGGACATTATGGGCAGGTCAGATGAACAGGCCCGACTATGAAGTGGAATACTCATCAAGCCAGAGGGAAGTACTTGAGCGTTCAAGAGTTATCAGGACAATCTATCCCGGCGAAAGAGAAGTTGGTGTTAAACTTGAGTATGCAGGTACAAAAATCCCACTCAAATTTCAGTTAATGGCCATGAATGGCAACTTCACAGGTGCGCAGGCAAAAGATGTTGATTCACAGAAAGACATCATGGCACGCCTTGTTTATTCGGTTAAACTTCCGGGAGCTGGCATAGGCATTGATTTTGGACCAAATGTTTACTATGGTGGTAACCTGTCTAAAAACAACAAATATTTCAAAAACAGTGATGGAACATTAGATAGTCTTAAAAGTGTGTGGAAATATCTTAATAAAAATTGGGTAGGTGGTGAAATACAGATTTTTGCAGATGTTCTTGGNGGAATGGCAATTAAAGGTGAATATATTACNGGTATCAATTCAAGTCCTNGTNCTGTTGCTGCAACATCAACAATGGCTCAAATGTTAGCAAGTCCGAGTCTATATAACAATTTCTCTGGTTATTATATATACTTTATTAAGAATATCGGACCTAAGAATCAGTTTGTTGCCAAATATGATTATTATGATCCCAATACTAAATTAAGCGGTGATGCAGCAGGAAATAATATTTATTACAAAACATGGACACTCGCATGGCAATATTATCTAAACGATTTTATAAGGATTTCTTTGAACTATGAGATGCCTAAAAATGAGATCAATGCATCAAACCCAACTGATAAGAAGGATAATACTCTGGGTGTAAGAATTCANGCTAAATTCTAACGAATTTGAAGATAAAAGACAAAAGTTTAAAGTTCGATATTAATAAAAATAAAAAAAATGAAAAATTTCAAAATTCTTCCGATAATNCTGGTCCTTGCTGTTATGGCTTCATTAACAGCTTNTTCACAGGAAAAAATCACTGTAAAAGGTTCTGATACAATGGTTATCCTGGCTCAGAAATGGGCAGAACTGTATATGAAAACTAATCCGTCTGCATCAATCCAGGTAACCGGTGGTGGTTCAGGCATTGGAATCACAGCTCTTATCAACGGAACTACAGATATCTGTAACGCCAGCCGGCCTATGAAACAGACTGAAATTGAAAAGCTTAAGGCGCGTTATAATACTCTTGGTGTTGAGATACCTTGCGCAAAAGACGGAGTCACAATTTTCTTAAATGAAACAAATAAAGTAAGTGAACTTACCCTGCAACAATTAAGTGGTATTTATACTGGTAAAATCAGAAATTGGAAAGAGGTTGGCGGCAATGATGCCGAGATCAGGCTTTACGGCCGTGAAAATAGTTCCGGAACTTATACATATTTCCATGATGAAGTTGTAAAAGCTGATTACGCTGCAAATACTCAATCCTTGCCGGGTACCGCTGCAGTTGTAAATGCAGTTAAGAAAGATGTTAACGGAATTGGCTATGGCGGTGCAGCGTATGCAGTGGGTGTAAAAAATGCCAAAGTAAAAAAAGACTCTAATAGTACTGCATATCTTCCTACAAAAGAATCCATTGGAAAGGGTGCATATCCTATAACCCGTTTCCTTTATATGTATTTAAGGAACAGACCAACAGGTGAAACCAAAAAATATATCGATTGGATACTAAGTGCGGAAGGACAGATGGTAGTAACAGAAGTAGGATATTTCCCGGTAAAATAGTCATTCCGGAAGAGTATTCGTTTTAAACTATTCGTCATGCTTGTCAGATAAACGCTGACAAGTTTGGCATTTTATGAGACAAAAGACAATCCACCTTCGCTGAAGCTATGGTGGACGAAGAAAGATAATAGTAAAGGGTAAGCTTATGAATTTTTCCNGGATAAATAATAAGAACNAAAACGTAGGAAANGANATAGTAACTTTCAACAAAAAGAAATTCCGCTTTTCGGATTGGTTNGCTGAAAAAGTAATTAAAGCTGTATGAATTTTTCCCGGATAAATAATAAGAACCAAAACATAGGAAAGGATATAGTAACTTTCAACAAAAAGAAATTCCGCTTTTCGGATTGGTTAGCTGAAAAAGTAATTAAAGCTGTAGCCTTTCTTTCGATTGCAGTGGTAATCTTGATCTTTATTTTTGTTTTCAGAGAGGCTTTTCCTATTTTCAAAATGGATAAAAAGACCGCAGCCTCAACTGTGACTCTGGTGCAGGAAAGTTATGGTGGTTCGGGAACAGAAAATTCAACCGTTANAAAGGNTGATAATCAGGTTANNAACTCNAATATAATCAATGCCACCGATGAGAAACCCTCTGCAACACTTCTTTCAAATACATGGATGCCTGTTTCTGANAAACCTCGTTTTGGATTGTGGCCATTATTTCTTGGTACCTTGAAAGTAACGCTTATTGCTTTATTATTTGCTGCNCCGATTTCCATTATGGCAGCNATCTATACGGCGATGTTTGCAAAACCCAGAGTAAGGGAAATTATAAAGCCGGTAATTGAATTACTGGCCGGTTTTCCCTCTGTCGTAATCGGTTTCTTTGCTTTGATGGTAATGGCTACAGTATTTCAGAATATATTTGGTTATGCCAGCCGGTTAAATGCATTTGTTGGAGGAATTGCCATGGGACTTGCTGCTATTCCTATTATTTATACTCTTACAGAAGATGCATTGACTGCCGTACCCAAGACATTTATAGAGGCAAGTCTTGGGTTAGGGGCAAGCAGAAGACAGACTGCATTTTATGTGGTCTTACCAGCAGCGGTACCCGGAATATTTGCTGCAGTAGTGCTGGGGTTGGGAAGAATTTTCGGAGAGACAATGATAGCACTTATGGCAACAGGAAATGCAGCTATGATCTCAATGAATCCTTTTGACTCCGTCAGGACTCTGTCAGCTACAATTGGTGCAGAGATGGCAGAGGTTGTTTTCGGCGATACACATTACAATGTATTGTTTCTGATAGGTTCATTACTTTTTATCTTCACATTTGCACTTAATGCAGTGGCGGAATTTTATTTTAAGAATCTGGTTATAAGACGATATCAATCAAAAAAATAACCTCAAAAGAAATAGTTTGAAAAAAATGAAATGAACAGAAATGTAAAAGATACGATTTTTGAGGGCTTAACAGGAATATCGGTATTGCTGATAATATTCATTATTGTTTCAATTCTGGCAATTACTATAGTTGGCGGATGGCCAAATCTTAACTGGACTTTCTTATCTGAGTTTCCTAAGGATGGTATGACCAAAGGAGGAATTTTCCCAGCTATTGTCGGAACTGCAGTAATGACAATAATTATGGCAATTGCCGCGGTTCCTTTTGGTGTCATTACAGCAATTTATCTCGCGGAATATGCAAGCGAAAAATCTGTTATTGCCAAAATTATCCGGTTTGCTGTGAAAACGCTTGCAGTAGTACCTTCAATAATATTCGGGCTCTTCGGACTGGGATTTTTTATTGGTTTTATAGGCAAAAATATGGATGGTCTGCTAAATGGAGGAGAGCTTAAGATGGGGTCAGCCGAATATTCTGTGGGCAAGTTTAACGATGGCACTTTTGACTTTACCCGTTGTCATTGTATCTGTTGAGGAGGCAATAAGGACAATACCCAGAGAGATGCGCGAAGCCAGTCTGGCTCTGGGAGCCACTAAATGGCAGACTATCAGAAAAGTAGTATTGCCGGGTTCGGTTTCGGGGATCCTCACAGGTACGATTCTGGCTGTAAGCCGCGGTGCCGGAGAAGTTGCACCTATCTTGTTTACAGGGGCTGCCTACTTCCTTTCAAATCTGCCTCATTCATTGAGTGATCAATTTATGTCACTCGGATATCATATTTATATTATGTCGACTCAGTCATCAAATGTTGATGCTACTCAACCTATTCAGTTTGCAACCACTCTGGTACTTTTACTTCTCACTTTTTCTCTGAATGCAGTCGCGGTTACATTAAGATACAGAATAAGGAAAAAAGCTAAATAACCACTTTTTCATGAACAATATTAAAGTAAAAGTTAAAGATTTATCACTCCGGTACGGAACCAATCTTGCATTAAAAAATATTTCAATGGATATCCCGGAAAAGATGGTTACTGCCTTTATCGGACCCTCGGGATGCGGTAAATCCACTTTCCTCAGAACTCTTAATCGTATGAACGACCTTATTGACAATGTTACTATTGAAGGGGAAGTTTATATTGATAATATTAATATTTATGATAAGAATATTGACGTCGTTAATCTGCGAAAGAAAGTGGGGATGATCTTCCAGAAATCAAATCCTTTTGCAAAATCTGTTTATGAAAATATTGCTTTCGGTCCAAGAATTAACGGTATCAGTCAGAAAAGTGTGCTCGATGAAATAGTTGAACGTTCGTTGAAGCAGGCCGCAATATGGGATGAGGTGAAAGACAGGTTGTTCAACTCAGCTTTAAGCCTTTCCGGCGGACAACAGCAGCGTATCTGTATTGCCAGGTCGCTTGCTGTCAATCCCGATATAATACTAATGGATGAACCTGCGAGCGCCCTTGATCCGATTTCCACAGCAAAAATTGAGGAATTGATCCATGAGTTGAAAAAAGATTATACAATAATAATTGTTACTCACAACATGCAGCAGGCAGCACGGACAAGTGATCTGACCGCGCTTTTTTATATGGGTGATCTTGTAGAGATGAACAAGACCGAGATTATCTTTTCCAATCCGGCAAAAAAGCAAACAGAAGATTACATTTCAGGACGTTTTGGATGAGTCCTCAACCGAGCTCTATTTTGGGAGAGAGAAGAGAAATTCAATTCCTCCGCCAATTTTGTGTCTTACCTGAATGTCACCCTTATGTAACAGTATTGCATTCTTGACAATTGCCAGACCAAGCCCCGTACCGCCGCTCTTCCCCCTTGATCTGCCGGAATCTACTCTATAAAAGCGTTCGAATACACGCCCCAGGTGCTCTTCAGGAATTCCCACTCCATTATCAGAAAATGAAAAATGGTAAAATTTATCATCCTGATTATAAAGCTTAACCGTAACATTAGTATTGGTACCAGAATAATTGACAGAGTTTTCAAGCAGATTCTGGAAAACTGACGTGATAAGCGACCTGTTACAAGTAATATAAATATTGTCATCGACTTCAAGTTCAACTTTCATTCCTTTTCCGTCAATTGCAGATTTAAAATTATCCCGTACTTCATTTATAATATCCAGGACTTTTATTTTCTCTTTTAAGAAGGTGTTGCCAGCCTCCTCTATCTTATTTATAACAACAATGTCGTTAATCAGTCCGGTGAGTCTGTCGCTCTGGGCAAGAGCCTTTTCAAGAAAATATTTTTGTTTTTCAGGACCCATACCTAGTTCATTTATAAGCGTTTCAATATAACCTTTTATAGAAGAGATGGGAGTCTTTAACTCGTGGGCAATATTTGATGTCATCTCCTGCTTAATCAGACGACCTTTCTCTGATACTGTAATGTCACTAAGTATAACCTCGAAACTATCATCATGAAATACAACGCATTGTACTTTGAAGTACCTGCCATTATTGGAAATCTGATATTCCATTTTTGGCAGATCAGATGCTTTTCTTTCAACACCAGATTGTTTTTCAATGAACTCGAGTACAGGAATAAACTCCCGCACTTTAAAGAAATTGGACGAAGATATTGTAAGCTCTCCTGAGATCAGATTCATATACTGGATGAAGTGATTATTGGCGAGAATTTTTGTTTTGTCTTGTGAAAAAAAGGCAATTCCTTCATTAAGTGCATTTAGGTGGCTGAAGAGTTTCTCCTTTTCATTTGCAAGGTCATTTTGTGTTTGAAGCATTTTGTTATAGATCGAAATAATTTCTTCACCTATAACACCGAGTTCATTCTTTGGAAATTTTGAGTCGAAATTGAACGGCTCATTATTTGCTACACGAACTGCGAACTCTTTAAGCCGGGTTATTGACTTACCGAACTTATTTGTAACTGCAAGCAATACAAACCAAATTGCAATGAAAGAGAGTGTTATAATTATGAGAAAGTATTTTTTTGCATCAAGAAAATTGATGACTTTTATATCATATACTACTGCTGCCCTTATATAATACCTGCTGTAATATTTTGCATAATAATAATATTCTTCGCCAGTTGTCTCCGATTTCCGGATTGATTTACCAAAGTCGGAATAGAGAGATTCGCTTATTTCCGGCCGGGTCTTATGATTCTCCATAGTCTTCCAGTTATGAACAGAACTATCATACAAAACCTCCCCTGAAGGGCTGACTATAGTAACGCGCAGATTCTCCTGTGGCAACAATCTGACGATTGAATCTGTAAGGATCCAATTTCCGTTTTCATTAATTGAATTTGATTTTATGTAATTATCTATAACCCTCGTAATATTATCAAGCTCATCATTAAGGGTTGAGATCCTGAACTCTTTTTCTCTTGTATATAAATACCCTAAGATTAAAAGTGTGAATAATACAAATATTGATGAGTAATATATGAACAGATTATTTCTAAACTTATTCCTTAGGATCATTATTAAAATATTAGTTCATTAAAATTCAAAAAAATAGCCATAGCCTGTCTTGTTCTTTAANGATGANCCAAATTGCCCCAGCTTAGTTCTNAGTCTTGTAATATTTACATCAACAGTACGTTCAGTTACAATAACATCCTGNCCCCATATTCTCATAAGAAGATCTTCTCTGGAAAAGACTTTACCCTGGTTTTCAAGCAGGGTTCGAAGGATTTCATATTCCTTTTTTGTAAGTTCAACACGTTCATCATTTATAATCAGTCTCTTACGTACAGTATCCAGATCAATCCCATTGTATTGTATTATAGCTTTACTATTAACCTTATCAGTATAGGATCTTTTTAATACAGCTTTTACCCTTGCCGTCAGTTCATTAACAGAGAATGGTTTGGATATGTAGTCATCGGCGCCCAGACTGAATCCTGTAAGAATATCATTCTCTGTATCCTTTGCAGTTAGAAAGATTACCGGAACATCAATCTTCAATTCTTTTCTTAGTTTGTCAGCAAACTTAAACCCCGATATAGGACCCATCATAACATCAAGAAGCACAAGATCAAAATTACCGGGAGACCTCTTCAGAGCCTCTTCTGCGGAATGAGCAATTTCAGTCTGATAACCTTCACTGCTGAGATTATACTGAAGGATTTCGCAAAGATCCTCTTCATCATCTACAATAAGAATCCGTTTCCCTTTCAGTTCCATACTTCTTCAGATTTTAATTATTTTCGCTGTTACCCGGCAAAGTTGAATCAAGTCCGGAATGCCTGATATCGGTACCCTGGATTGAATATATTGAGGCTTCGGCAATATTTGTGGCATGATCAGCAATTCTTTCAAGATTTGTGATAATGTTTTTCAGATCGATATAACTGAGTAACATTTCCTTCGTTTTATCACTGACTTTTGCTTTAGAAATACTGTTTATCAGCAGTTTACTGTTCATGTCGTCAACTACTTCATCATTTTTTATTGTCCAGACTGCGTATTCATTATCACTGTTAATAAAGGAAAGTAAAGATTTTTCAACCATGGAAATCCCTGACAATAGCATTACGTTGAGCACCTCAACCATGGCTTTGTACTCTACTGAATCTTTTATATTATCAATTGAATTAAGAATATTGATCACACGATCTCCAATTCTCTCCAGGTTAATAGACATCCTTGATATTGCAACTACTTTACGAATATCAGATGCTACGGGCTGATAGAGAATAATGGAATTAATAAACTTTTCACTGATAAGAATTTCATATTTATCGATCTTATCTTCATTTATTTTTATTTCAGATCTGATAAGGACACGTTCTTCCTCTCTATGTTCATCCATATATCTTTCAAGAAGCTTAAGTTGTGCCAGTATTGTGTCAGCCATCGCTTCGAAGGTGGCAATGATATCGAGTATTGATTCTTCCCTTTTTGTTTTCATCCCTGTAAACTAATTAATTATTCCGGTAACTAAAGTGGTGGAAATTATTTAATAATTATATCCGATGCAAAGTTAGCTTCATTAATGGTATAGATATCAGGTATTTGTTACTTAATTGTTACAATTTAGTTAACTTTCTGATTCACTTTATACATATCAAAGGTATTATTCCTGCTTTAGAGAGTCTATTTTATAATATGACTAAATTTATTTTCATTCAGGAGCATTAAATATTTAAATGACTATTGGCAATCAATAACAATTAGTTAAAAACAAAATTTTATTAGTAGCATAATACTAATATTCAAGCACATAAATTTCATTTCAAATGACCCTTTTTCCAGTTTCCCCCAAGAGGGAAAAGCTTTGTATTGTGCTCCATCCCCCTGCCTACCGGCATGCAGGTGTGGGGGAACTACCCTTTATACACATTTTTCTTAAATGGTTTTTCTCTCTCTTTGCAGAGGCCTCACAAACAGAGTGTTAATAAAATTATTTTATAATAGTTACAAGAGATTACCTTCGGTGAGCTCACACGCAGGCGTGCTCGGTTCCTCGCTTCGCTACTAATGACAACATTTTATAAATCACAGAGAATATAAAACTTGAAGAATGCTCTTTGAAGGTCTGTCTTAGATAGTACTGTAACAAGAGAAGGAGATCCCTCGCTGGCGCTCGGGATGACAATGCTCTTGAGGAGCACAGTGGGGGACAGAAGTGGCGATTCGCAGGT
>JGI24136J36422_10000845_pt1 | contig 11387 bp, 12 predicted proteins | sample BarGraNGADG00212_2_FD_36422 | JGI IMG/M metagenome (IMG submission 36422)
GCACGGGCTCCAGCTCTACGGCTTCGGCGAGGGCGAGATCACGGTCGAGACCCACGTCTGGCACGAGGGCGAGCTGCGCCTTACCGGCGAGCGACGATTCCCGCGCTAGACGGGTGTTCCGGACATACCGCTGGTTCTCACTCTCCTCTTAGCCTGATCATTTAGGTTCAGCCGCGATGAAACGGGTTTCGATCGTCGCCGCGGTAGTCGCCGCCGGACTCGGCGCGGCGGCGCTGGGAGTCACTCACTTCGCTACCCACCGCAGCGGAGTGACGAGAAGCCTCGTTTACGTAAAACGGAGCGCCCACGACAGCACGATCTGGCGCGCGAACCTCGACGGAACGCATCCGGCGCGCCTCGTATCCGGAATAAATCCGCAGATCTCACCGAACGAGCGCCTGGTCGCCTACTTCAGAAACACGAAGACTCGAGACGTGTTCTTACACGGCGGAAAAGATTCGACGGCGAACGGCGTTACGGCAGTTCCAACCGGCGCTTCGGTGTTCGTGATCCCGGCAAGCGGCGGGACGGCAAAACCGGTCACCGAGGCCGCCGCAGCGTACCCGAATCTCGTTTGGGCTTCGGACTCGCGCCAGCTCGCGATCGACTCGGGAAAAGGTCTGTACGTCTTCAACTCCATTACCGGCTCGGGAAAGCTCGTAGCCCGCAAGGGCGGCCCCTATCCAAGCTACTCGCCGAGTTTCTCTCCAGACAGTAAGTCGCTCGTCTACGAGGTCTCCGATTGGAGCACCGACGATCTATACATCACCGACCTGAAAAGCGGCCGGAGGCGACAGTTAACTCGCCTTGGGGATGCCTCCAGCCCTGTCTGGGGACCACGACGGATTGCGTTCGTCCACAGGCGCGGTGTCTGGCTGATTGACGAAAGCGGTGAGCATTTATTCCGCCTGGTCGACAGACGATCCCTGACCGAGGGTATGGCCACATCGCCGCTCGCATGGTCATCCGATGGCAGGCGTCTGCTCGTTTCCATCGCCAGCTTTCGGCCTGACAGCAGATTCAAGGCAATAGACGTCCCTGGCGGGGAAGTGCGCTTTTCTGGAGTCGGCTATCCGCTCGGATTAAGCCGTGACGGAAATAGGGCTCTAATCGACTCCTGCATCGGACCTTCGGTATCCGGGAGCATCGACGCGATCCCACTGGTCGGCGGCAAGCCGCGAACGATCGTGAAAGACGCCTGCAGCGCCAGCTGGAACGCCTAGCCGCGCGCGAAAAGTGTCAGCGCCCGCTCAGAGTCGCCGGCGCCCTCGCGCAACACGCGCGGCACCGCTCCGCTGAAGTCGATCACCGTCGAGGGGGTGCCCGGCAGCTCACCGGCATCGAGCACCGCGCCCGCCGCGGCGCGGATCTCCTCGGGGATCTGCTCAACCGTCCTCGGGTCGGGCTCGCCGTGGTGATTGGCGCTGGAGGCCGCCACCACGCCGAACTGCNCGAGCACCTTGCGCGACGGCTCCGGCAGCTCGGGAACGCGAACGCCGATCGTCTCCTCTCGCCCGGGCGAGAGCCGCGGCATGCGCCGCTTGGGATTCGGAAGCACGAACGTATAGGGGCCGGGAAGAAGCTCTTCCAGCAGTGTCTTCCAACCGAAGCGAAACTCTGGAACGCACTCGATCAATGCTTCAGTGGTAGCGGCGACGATCGCGATCGACTGCGAAGGCCGCCTCTTCAGCTCGTTGATGCGGGCGACCGCCGGCGCGTTGTGTGCCGAGGCGCAGAGACCGTAGACGGTGTCTGTCGGCAGAACGACCAAATCGCCCGCTTGAAGTGCCGCGATTGCATCCTCGACGGCGCCCATCATTCTCTGGCTACTAGCTTGACGGAAGCGGCAGACGGTTCACGATCACGTGCCGGTAGGAGCCGTCGGCCGCGATCTCCTTGACCACGAGCGCCACCCTGAGTATCGAATCAAGCCTCTCCCAACTCGACTTCGCCAGCTCCTCGGCGCTGCCGTCGAGGCGTACCCGGTAAGGATCTCCGTGGAAGCGCCGGATCGGATCGCCGTCACCGGTATAGGTGTGCATGCACAAGCCGTTGCCAGGCTCGAGCGGCGCCGCCTCGAAAAAGGCGTGGCCGTTCTTGGCGATCTTGGAGAAGCGGAGCTCGTCGCCACTGACGATGGCGGTGATGCGCGGCGTCCAGATCGGCGGGTCATCCTCGACCGAGCGAGTCCTGAGCGACTGCTCGAAGGAGCCGCCGGCATCGAGCGCCTCGGCCACGGTCGTGACCTGGTCGCCGTTACCGACGATGTGAGCGCCTTCCACCGTGCAGAGCGCCGTGTAGAGCGTGAAGGTGCCGTCCACCTGCTTGGAGCGGTCGGCGGTGGCGGTGCGGATCTGCCCCTCCTCCTCGATCAGTACGCGGTTGCGCGAGTTCTCGCTGCGGCCGCTCAACCAGTAGATCTGCAGCCAGCTTTCTCCATCGGCCGAGCGCCCGACAATCAGCCCGCGCCCCGAATAGCGATCGGTCGGAAACCCCTCTACAGCCATCTCGCCTCCACCACTCTCTCTCGTCCGGTCAGGTCGGGGGTGATCGTAACCGCCTGGTAGCCGAGGTCGCCGAGAAGAGCCGCATAGGTCTTCTGCTGTCCCTCCCCCAGCTCGACCGCCAGCCAGCCGCCGGACACGAGCAACTCGCGCGCGCGACCTGCCAGCGCTTCCGGCACTCCCACTCCCACCAGCGCCTCTCTCGGCTCCCAGTCGCGCACCTCGGGCTCTAGCGTCTCGATCTCTTCGGGCAGAACGTAGGGCGGATTGGAGACGACCAGATCGAACTCGCTCTCGATCGGGTCGCGGATGTCGCCTAGCCGTAACTCGAGCTCCAGTCCGCAGGCCTCGGCGTTCTCGCGCGCCAGCTCGAGCGCCTCGGCCGAAGCATCGAGCGCCACGATGTGGGCGCCCGGGTGCTCGTCGGCGATCGCCAGGGCGATGGCGCCCGAGCCGGTACCGGCGTCGAGCACGCGCGGCTCTTCCAGCTTCTCGACCAGCGCCAGCGCCCGCTCGACCAGAATCTCCGTCTCGGGCCGGGGCACCAGCGCGCGGGAATCGGTCTTGAGCGTGAGGCGCCTGAAGCCCCACTCGCCGAGCACGTAGGCCAGCGGCTCGCGCTTACCGCGGCGCTCGACCAGCGCCAGCGCTCGCTCGCGCTCCTCGGGCGTGAGCGGACGATCGAGATCCATGTAGAGCTGGATGCGGCTCAAGCCAAGCGCCAGCGAGAAGATCAGCTCGGACTCGAAGCGGGCGCGCTCGACGCCACGGCGGCTGAGGTACTCGTCGGCGCCGGCTAGCGCCCGGCGCAGGGTAACGAGCCCCTGAGCAGGAGCCTCGCTCACGCCGTAGCGGCCTCGAGCGCTCTGCGCTGCTCCTCGGCCGAGAGCGCGTCGGTGAGCTCGTTCAGGTCGCCGTCCAGGATCTGGTCGAGCCGGTGCAGCGTCAGCTTGATGCGGTGGTCGGTGACGCGGCTCTCGGAGTAGTTGTAGGTGCGGATCTTCTCCGCCCGTTCGCCCGAGCCGATCTGCGATTTCCTGGCCGCCGCCTGCTCGGCATGCTGGCGCTCGCGCTCCTGCTCGTAGAGGAGGGCCCGGAGGATACGCATCGCCTTGGCCTTGTTCTGAAGCTGCGAGCGCTCGTCTTGCATGGCGACGACAAGCCCGCTCGGTAGATGAGTGATGCGCACGGCGGAGTCGGTTGTGTTCACCGACTGGCCGCCCGGCCCGCCCGAGTGATAGACGTCGATCTTCAAGTCCTGATCGTCCAGCTCCACCTCGACCTCGTCGGCCTCGGGCATGACCGCGACGGTCGCGGTGGAGGTGTGGGTACGACCTTGGGACTCGGTTGCCGGCACGCGCTGCACACGGTGCGTGCCGCCCTCCCACTTGAAGATCGAATAGGCGCCGTCGCCCTTGATCGCGAAGCGCACCTCCTTGATGCCGCCCGCCTCGCTGAGGCTCGACGAAAGCTCCTCACAGCGAAAGCCGCGCCGCTCGGCGTAGCGCGTGAGCATGCGCATGACGTCGCCGGCCCAGAGGGCGGCCTCGTCGCCGCCGACTCCCTGGCGGATTTCGATGATCACGTCCCTCGAATCGGCCGGATCGTGCTCGACCAGTGCCAGACGAAGCTCCTGCTCGAGCCGCTCCAGCTCCTGCTCGGACTCCGCGGCCAGCGACGCCAGCTCGGAATCGCTGCGAGCGTCGGCGAGATCGGCCTGCGCCCGGCGCCACTCCTGCGCCAGCTTGTAAGGACCTTCCAGCTCCTTCAGCCGCCTCCCCGCCGCGGCCGCCTGCTTGTGGTCGTTGTAGACGGCAGGGTCGGACATGCGCCCCTGCGCCTCGCTATAGGAATGTTCGAGCTCTTCGACGAGATGTTCGATTCCGGCCACTCCACGATGCTAGCGGGCGTAGCTCGACTTGCCAGGCGATCGAGTTTTCGCCCGGACGCCTCAACTGGTGTCAGACACCGCAGCTCGAGATTTGAATACCGGTTACGAAGTCGGGTGACGGTTGCCCGGCGCTCCGAGCGTCTTCGTATCGGAGCCGATAATCACTAGGATCGCGTTGTGACGTTTCGCCGCCTGCTCGTAGCCGTCTGCTTGATGGCCGGGTTGACCGGGCTCGTGCTCGGTCATTCGCGAAGCGCGCGCGCCGCTCCTAAGAGCGGGCCGGTGGTCGTCGTTCACTACAACACGACGATCGACGAGCTGGGCAAGCGCTTTCTGGGCGGAGCACTGCATCACGCCGCGAGCGAGAACGCCGAGGTCGTAGTCATACAGTTCAACACGCTGGGCGGCTCGATCACCTCGATGCAGGAGATGGTGCACGACATCTTCGCCTCGCCGGTTCCGGTGGTTGTGTGGATCGGCCCGTCGGGTGCCGGCGCGGCTTCGGCCGGGACGTTCATCAGTGCCGCTTCGTCCTATCTCGCGATGGCGCCCGCGACCAATATCGGTGCCGCGGCCGTGGTCGGATCACAGGGTCAGAACCTGGGCTCGACCGAGGCCAAGAAAGCAACCCAGTTCGTGGCCGCGCTGATGCACTCGATCGCCGCCCGCCGCCATCGCCCGATCGCAGCGCTCGAGGCGACGGTCTTCAAGGCGCGCGCCTACTCGGCCGAGGAGGCCGTGCGCCTCGGAATCGCAGACGCGGAAGTATCAACCTTGAACGGGCTTTTAACCAAGCTCGATGGACGCACTCTCGCCTCAAGCGCCGGCCCGAAGGTCGTACACACGGCCGGTGTCCCGCTCGAGCAGGTGAACATGAGCCTGTGGGAGCGCATACTCAGCTTCCTCTCCGATCCCAACCTCGTCTTCCTGCTGCTCAACGTCGGCGGGCTCGGTCTGATCATCGAGCTCTGGACGGGAGGACAGACCTGGATTCCGGGCTCGCTCGGCATCATCTGCCTGATCGCCGCCTTCGCCGGGCTGAGCGTGCTGCCCTTCTCGTGGGCCGGGCTCGCACTGATCCTGGTCGGGATCCTCTTCCTCGGCTTCGAGCTGCACGCGCCCGGCCACGTCTTTTTCGGCGCCACCGGCACGGTCTCGATCATCCTCGGCGGCATCTTCCTGCTCGGATACTTCGGAAGTCCGGGACTGCCGGGATATAACCCCAGTGTGAGCTACTGGGTACTGATCTCGCTGGCCCTGATCGTCGGGCTGCTCGTGCTGCTGATGGCGCGCGAGGTGCACATGTCGCACCACGGCAAGCGCTACGTGAGCCCGCTCGAGAATGCGGCGCTGGTCGGCGCCGTCGCCGAGGTGAGCACGCGCCTGGAGCCGAAGGGAGAGGTGCTCGTCGGCGGCGAGGCCCGGCAGGCTGAACTGAAAGGTAGCGGCACGGCCGAGCCGGGCGAGCGCGTGAAGGTGACCGCGGTCGACGGATTCAGTGTGATCGTCGAAGCGCTGCGCGAAAAGAAAACCGGAACGAAAAAACCCCAGAAGAGCTAGGAGAAACAGATGCCGATCATCAACTTCGTGCGCGATTACGAGCGTGTCGCGCGCTTCCGACTCGGACGCTTCGAGGGCATGAAGGGGCCAGGCGTCGTCTTCAAGATCCCGATCTTGCACCAGGTCATGAAGGTCGACACGCGCACCGAAGTGCTCGACATCCCCAAGCAGACGAACATCACCAAGGACAACGTCGCGATCGACATCGACTTCCTCGTCTACATGCGAATCGATATCAACTCGGCGGAGAAGTCGGTGCTCGAGGTCGAGGACTACCGGCTGGCCGTTGTCGGCCTGGCGACCACGACGCTCCGCGCGGTCGTCGGCGACATCATCCTCGACGACGTCCTCTCGCAGCGCGACAAGATCAACGAGATGATCCGCCTGCGACTCGACCACGAGACCGAGCGCTGGGGCGTCAAGGTCACCAACGTCGAGATCCGCGAGCTGACCGTGCCGCCCGAGATTCAGGAGGCGATGAACCGCCAGATGTCGGCCGAGCGCGTGCGCCGCGCGGTCGTGCTCGAAGCGGAGGGCACCCGCCAGGCGAACATCACCGTCGCCGAGGGCGAGAAACAGGCGGCCATCCTGCGCGCCGAGGGACAGCGCCAGGCCGCGATCCTGAACGCCGAGGGCCTGGCCAAGGCGCTCGTGACGATCTCCGCCGAGGCCAAGAAGGTCGACACGAACACGATGGGCCTGCAGTACCTGGATGCGATCAAGAAGCTGGCCGAAGGCCCGGCCTCGAAGTTCTTCTTCCCGCTCGAGTTGACCAAGCTGGTCGAGCAATTTGGGCCGGGGATGGGGAAAAGCTAAGGGTTCGCCGGAGAGCGAAGAGACGTAGTCCGTACCGGCTATCTCCCGGTGCCTGGCACCGGCACGGAGCCACGCAGGAGGAACGTTGCTCGATCTGTGTCGCGGCGGCTAGGCGGCTGCCGGCTCGAACGACTTCACCGCCAGCGTGATCTCCAGGCCTTTCAGCGCCTGGGAAACCGGGCAGTTCGTCTTCGCCTGCTCGGCCTTGGCCCGGAACGCCTCCTCGTTGAGACCGAGCACACGGCCGCCCAGCTCGAGCTCCGACTTGGTGATGCCGGTGCCCGGAATGAAGGTGACCGTCGAGCGCACGTCCAGCTCATCCGGCGGCGTCCCGCCGTCGGCCAGGAGCATCGAGAGAGCCATGGCAAAGCAGGAGGCGTGCGCGGCCGCGATCAACTCCTCGGGGCTGGTCTTTCCGTCCGAGGACTCGGCCCTCGACAGCCAAGTGACCGGCAGAGCGCCGAGCGCTCCGCTGCCGCTCGACTCGATCATTCCCTTACCGTCGAGCAATCCGCCCGTCCAGGTGACGGCAGCAGTTCTCTTGGCCATCTCATGCTCCCCTCTCGCTCGCGACAACGTCTGTCAGCACGAGGTTTGTCCCGCCGCCGCCGGTCCTAACCTCGGTGGCGGCGTTTCGGCGCCGGGGAGCTAGGCGATTACGTCGATCGGACGTGCCGCGACGGCCGGCGAAGGCTCGGCGTCTCGAGCCGTCTCGAGCTCGTAGACGCGCGTGAAGGCGGCGATCGATACCTCGAGCTGCTCTCGATCGGGCTCGCGAGTGGTCAACCGCTGAAGCCAGAGGCCGGGCGCCAGCAGCGCCTTCAGGATGCGACTGGAGCGGTGCTTGCCTGCAAACCGGATCAGCTCGTAGGCGATGCCGGCGATCGGGAGCAGCATGACGATGCGGCTGACGATGAGCCAGAGGAGGCTCAGGTGCCCGAAGATCAGGCCGAGAGTCCAGTAGACGAAAATAGCGATGATCATTACCCAGAGCATGAAGGCGGTACCGCAGCGGGGGTGAATGACGCTGTAGGGCTCCACCTTCTCGGGGGTCAGCTCCTCTTTCGCCTCGTAGGCGTTGATGACCTTGTGCTCGGCGCCGTGGTACGACCAGAGGCGACGGATATCGGGGAGCAGCCCGACGAGCGCCATGTATGCGATAAGCACTGCCACCCTGAGCGCGCCCTCGACCAGCACGAAGACGCTGTTTGAGAGATGCGGAAACACGAGGCGCGTGGTCGCCGCCGGCCCAACCTTGAACAGCGCAAGCGCAAACCCGATCGCGAAGATGAACATCAGGGCGATGGCCCAGCGGCCAAGCTCGATGCTCTCCTCTCCCTCCTCGCCCTCGGCGGCGTACTCGGTCGAGATGGCAAGCGCACGGAAGCCGATCGCGAGCGACTCACCGAGCGCCATTACGCCCCTGATGACGGGCAGCCTGAAGATCAGATGCCGCTTCATCAGAGAATCGACCGGATGCCAGACCTCGGCCACCTCGCCGTTTGGCTTGCGCACCGCCAGCGACCAGTAGGAGGGGCTGCGCATCATCACGCCCTCGATCACAGCCTGGCCGCCATACATCATCGTCGACTGCTTGGCGAGCAGGGGCAGCGTGGCGCCGATGGCGGAACGGAAGCGCCGAAGACGCTTTCCTTTAGGGTTTACCGTCGTGACGCGGGCGCCCTGCTTGCGCGACCGAAAGAGCATCTTCGGCCCCGCTGGCTCACGCCTTCTTGGCGCGAGCTGCCTTGTCGGCCTTCTCAAGCCGGCGCTGGAAGCGCTCGACGCGGCCGCCGGTATCGACGAGCTTTTGCTTGCCCGTGTAGAAGGGGTGGCAAGCCGAGCAGATCTCGACGTGGAGCTCGGGCTTTACCGAGCGCGTCTCGAACTCGTTGCCGCAGGCGCAACGAACGATCGTGCGCACATATTCGGGATGGATATCAGCCTTCATCAGGATCGAGGATACCAGAGGCGGTACGGGGCGCCACGTTGCCACCGGAGACAACAGCGATAACCGTCGACCCGGGCTCGGGCTTGTAGACGCCGGCGAGGAGCGCGGCGGTCGAGACGGCGCCGGCCGCTTCGCAGGCGAGCTTGGCGCGCTGATACAGGAAACGCATGCCCTCGCGAATCTCCTGCTCGCTGACGAGCACGACGTCGTCGACCTTGTCCTTGGCGATGGCGATGCAGTGGTGGCCGGCAAAGGGCGCCGAAAGTCCATCGGCGATCGAATCGGGCTTGACGCGAACCCATTGCCCTCCGGCCAGGCCCGCATACAGGGCCGCCGACTGCTCGGGCTCGACGCCGATCACCTTGACGTCGGGCCGGAGCGCCTTGACGGCTACGGCGATGCCCGCAACGAGCCCGCCGCCACCTACAGGCACCAGGATGGCGCCGACTTCGGGCGTGTCCTCGAGCATCTCCAGCCCGAGCGTGCCCTGGCCGGCGATGATGAACGGGTCGTCGAAGGGATGAACCATGACCATCCCCGTCTCTTCGACCAGCTCGTCGGCGCGATCGAAGGCCTCGTTCGCATCGGCGGCTTCCAGATCGACGTCGGCACCGTAGGCGCGCGTGGCGGCGATCTTCTGCGGGCTGGCGCCTTGCCACATAACGACCCTGCTGGCGATGCCCTCGAGCGAGGCGCCGTAGGCGATCGCCTGGGCGTGATTTCCGGCCGATACGCCGATCACGCCGCGGGCCTTCTCCTCGTTTGTGAGCGTGGCCAGCTTGGAGAGCACGCCTCTGGCCTTGAAGGCTCCGGTGCGCTGGAAGAGCTCGGCTTTGAGCAGAACGTTCGCGCCGGTGATCTCACTCAGCTGCGCCGAAGAGAAGGTTGGCGTGTGGTGCAGGCGGTTACCGATCGCCTCGCGCGCCGCGAGCACTTCCTCGATGCCGATCTTCCTCAGCTCGGTGTCCATGAGCTGATCGTACCGATTCTTCTCCGCGAAAAGTCGGCCCGCGGAGCGGGCTGAGACTTTTCGCGGTATGACCCTGGTGTACGAGTCTCCGCGCCTTCGACGCGTGTGCCTCGTCTGCTCCTACGAGCGTGCTCGGCTGGCCGTAGGTGTGGTCAGTGCTCGAGGCGGATGAGTCGGAGGATGGCGTTTTGTGGGCCGCGCCCGCCATGTCGGTCGCGGCGGACAGGAGCAAAGACGCTTTCCCACCGACGAAAGTCGCCAGACTTTTGTCGGCTAGACCGGAATGGCTTCTATGGCCCTGATAGGGTCCCGCGCTGCGGTTTAGCTGGGCACTCGAAATGCGGAAGAGAAACTTTCTACAGGGACTCTCGCTGGCGATCGTCGCCTCGGTGCTCGCCGTACCGCTTGCCTCGGGCGGTAGTAACAAGGCCGTGCCCCGGATCGTCTTCCCGGTCGTCGGGCCTGTCACCTACACCAACGACTTCGGCGACCCGCGCGGGCGCCTGCCCCATCAGGGCAACGACATCGTGGCGGTCAAGAAGTCGCTCGCAGTGGCGGCGGAAGACGGCAAGGTCACCTTCTGGACCAGGTCCTCCAGCGCCGGCTGCATGCTCTACCTGTACGGACGCAGCGGAACGATGTACGAGTACATCCACCTGAACAACGACCGGACGATGAAAAACGACAACAAGGGCAAATGCGTCGCGGGCGGTTCCTACGCCAAGGGGCTCTCCAGCGGCGCTCGCGTCAAGGCCGGGCAACCGATCGGCTTCGTGGGCGACTCGGGCGATGCCAACGGAATCACCGCCCACCTCCATTTCGAGGTACATCCCCGCGGCGGCCGCGCCGTCAGTCCGTACCGCTATCTCAAGCGCGGTCGCGTTCTGCTCTTCGCGGCCAAGCGGGGCGCTCAGGTCTCACTGACGCTGAACGGTCAGCTGATCGCGGCCGATTCCACGGCCGGGACACTCCGCATGCGTGTGAAGGGCCTGGCCAGCTCGAGCGGGCTTCGCCTCAAGAAGCTCTCGCGCACGCTCACCCTCGAGCTCTCGTCCGATACAACGGCGGCTTACGACTACGGTGCCGACCTTTCGCTCGAAAAGCTCGACAGCCTCGCTCCCGGGATGGCGATCGAGGTCGAGACGACGGTCTCTCCGGTCACGCTCGCGACCGAGTCGGGCGCAGCGCTGGCGCTCGTAACCTCGGCGGTTACGATCATGACCGACTAGCCGACTCCCGTTCGGGATCACGATCGGCGACCCGCGACGACGCTTCGCTGGCTCGAAGCGGAGCCGCCCAACCGCAGAAGGGGGCTCGGGATGAACGAAGCGGAAGCCCGCCGGAGGGCGCTCGCACTGGTCGAGAGGTCCGGGATCGCACTCGTGGGATCAAACGGCGAGGACGGTCATCCGTGGATCAAGGCGATGCTGAAGATGGAGACAGAGGAGCTTAAAACGGTCTGGTTCAGCACCAACACGTCGTCCAGGCGCGTGGCTCAATTCATGCGTGATCCCAGGGCCAGCGTCTACTTCGTCGACTTCTCCGACTGGATGGGCCTGATGCTCCGCGGTGAGGTCGAGGTACTTAACGACCCGGAGTCCAGGCAGAGAGTTTGGCGCGACGGATACGAGAGGTACTACCCCCTGGGCGTCGGCGATCCCGACTACACCGTGCTGCGCTTCAGCGCCGCGAGTG
>JGI24136J36422_10000849_pt1 | contig 11334 bp, 9 predicted proteins | sample BarGraNGADG00212_2_FD_36422 | JGI IMG/M metagenome (IMG submission 36422)
GTTACGGTCCTGATTGATGACAGTACTTATTCTATCTATATCAAGTACCTGGGCAAAGAAGTGGTGGAAAACCGTGATGGAAAGCGATACAGGTGTATTAAATTCTCGGCTAAAATGGTGGAAGGAACCATTTTCAGGGGAGATGAGGATGTATTGGTTTGGGTTACTGATGATGATAACAGGATACCAATCTACATCGAAGCAAAAATCCTGGTAGGTACGGTAAAAGCTTATCTGAAAGAGATGAGAGGCATACGGAACCCGCTGTCATCTTTGATTAAAGATTCTAAATAATAACGGTTGTGTCTAAAAAGTCAGATTTTTCGGCGGAGTTACAAACTCCGCCGAGCGTATTGTGCTTAATATTTGTTTATAACGCTGAGCGGAATTTGCAATTCCGCTCCCCTGAATAGTGACAATTTTACGAATATTCATGATGCCGTCATTTCCAATCAAATTACTATTGTAATTTTGTGTATTAAAGCAAAATAAAAAGGTTCAACGTCACACAAACCATTTCCGATAAAAATCAAATTATTATCCCATGAAAAAAAATATCATTGTTATTGTAGTCCTGGTTATAGGATTTTACGGCTGTTGCCCAAAAGAAAAGAAAGAATCGAAAAACGAAACTGCATTGATCGGGAAGAAGGAGATGAAGCTCACAAGCAACATCATGACCCCGGAAGTACTCTGGTCATTCGGTCGCTTGAGCGAACCTGTTGTATCCCCGGATAAATCGACCATTCTCTATGGCGTTACTTATTATGACATCCCGCAAAATAAAGGAAACCGGGAACTATACACCATCGGCGTGGATGGAAAGAACCTAAAGCAGATCACCCAAACGAAATCCGGCGAATATTCAGGCACCTGGACACCCGATGGTAAGAAGATCGCATTCATGAGCGCAGAATCCGGATCTATGCAGCTATGGGAGATGAATCCCGATGGTACCGGGCGCCAGCAAATCTCCAAAGTGGAATCCGGGATCACCGGGTTCTGTTATTCACCGGATGGAAAAAAGATGCTGTATACCAAAGAAGTTGTCATGGATAAAACCNTAAAAGACCTTTATCCCGATCTGCCNCTCTCCTCCGGAAGGATCATAACCGACCTGATGTACCGCCACTGGGATAGCTGGGTAGATTCTTACAGCCATATTTTTATTGCTGATTATGAAGGAAGCAAACTCTCCAATGATCTTGACATTATGAAGAATGAGCTTTATGAATCGCCGCTTAAACCTTTCGGCGGAATGGAACAGATCACCTGGAGCCCGGACAGCAAGGTGGTAGCCTATACCTGCCGTAAGAAAAAAGGAAAAGAATATTCCTTGTCGACCAACTCCGATATCTACCTCTATGACCTTGGCAACCAGAAAACCACGAATCTCACAGAAGGGATGATGGGATACGATGTTGCCCCGGCCTATTCTCCAGATGGCAAAAAGATCGCCTGGCAGAGCATGGAACGCGACGGGTATGAATCGGACAAGAACCGGCTTTTCATCTATGATTTTGAGACGAAAACCAAAACCGATTTCACGAAAAATTTTGATCAGAATGCAGAAAGTTTTGCATGGGCCGATGACAGTAAATCCATCTATTTTATTTCAGATATGCAGGGTACCGATGAGATCTATCGCCTGGATGTTGCAGATGGTAAATTTTCACGGCTTACCGAAGGTGTTCATAATTATACAGGCGTCATTCCTGCAGGCAAGCAGCTGATCGCAACACGCATGTCGATGTCTGCGCCGGTGGAGATCTATTCCGTGGATGCAACCACCGGGAAAGATACCCAGGTTACCTTCACCAATAAAGAGCTGCTGGATCAACTGAAGATGGGAGCCATTGAAAAGCGTTGGATCAAGACCACCGATAACAAGGAAGAACTGACCTGGATCATCTATCCGCCCAATTTTGATAAAACCAAGAAATATCCTACTCTTTTGTATTGTGAAGGTGGCCCGCAGAGCACAGTCAGCCAGTTCTGGTCATTCCGGTGGAACTTCCAGATGATGGCAGCCAATGGCTATATCATTGTAGCTCCTAATCGCCGCGGGTTACCGGGCTTCGGTCAAAAATGGAACGAAGAGATCAGTGGGGATTACGGCGGGCAGAATATGAAAGACTACCTCAGCGCCATTGATGCGATGTCGAAAGAGCCCTTCGTTAACAAAGAAAAGCTTGGGTGTGTCGGCGCCAGCTATGGCGGGTTCTCGGTTTACTGGTTAGCCGGAAACCACAATAAGCGGTTCAAGGCATTTATTGCGCATGATGGCATGTTTGACCTGGAAAGCCAGTACCTGGCAACCGAAGAGATGTGGTTTGTAAACTGGGACCTGGGCGGACCCTTCTGGGACAAAAACAACAAGGTTGCACAACGTTCCTTTGCCAACTCTCCTTCCCGTTTCGTTCAGAACTGGGATACCCCAATTCTTGTGGTTCATAGCGAGATGGATTACAGGATCCCAGCCACACAGGGGATGGAAGCATTCAATGCCGCCATTTTGCGTAATGTACCGGCCCAATTCCTCTATTTTCCTGATGAGAACCATTGGGTATTGAAACCGCAGAATGGGATTCTCTGGCAACGGACCTTTTATGCATGGCTGGACAAATGGCTGAAATAGCTGGCGAACTGGTGAGCTGGCGAGTTTGCGAGTTATTTAATTATGGCAGGTGAAATGGTGAAAATGACGCACAACGACCCTAACATACAGAAGGCGGCTCAGGCAATCCTGAAATCAAACTTTACCACCGCTTACACAGGAGCAGGGATCTCCGTTGAAAGCGGGATCCCTCCTTTTCGCGGTGAGGGCGGCCTGTGGACAAAATATGACCCGATGCTGCTCGATATCGATCATTTCATGCAGGATCCATTAAGGGCCTGGGAGATCATCAAGGAGATCTTCTACAGTTACTTTGGAAGTGCCAAACCCAATAAGGCCCACCTGGTCCTGGCGGAAATGGAGCAACGAGGTTTATTGGGACGCACCATCACACAGAACATCGATAACCTTCACCAGGAAGCAGGGAGCAAATATGTTTTCGACTTTCACGGGAACTCTAAACGACTGGTTTGTCTTTCCTGCCATGCTTATTACGCAGTCAGAGATATCAACCTGGATCATCTGCCACCCGCCTGCGGGGAGTGCGGCGGATTGCTGAAACCCGATTATGTGTTTTTCGGTGAATCCATTCCCCAGATCCCGCTTACCGCTGCCTATGAAGCTGCCAGCATTTCGGATGTTTTCCTGATCATCGGAACAACCGGGGAAGTGATGCCGGCCAACCAGTTCCCACTTATCGCCAAAGAAAACGGGGCAACGATCATTGAGGTCAATCCCCATGAATCCAACTATACTTCAGCGGTAACTGACATCTTTCTACAAGGAAAAGCAACGGAAGTGATGGAATTATTGGCAGCGGCTTTATTTACCCCTACCCTCGACAATGATTAGGATGGTATAAATGAGGATCTTGAAATCCATGGCAAGCGACATGTTCTCAATGTAAAGCAGGTCGAATTTCAGACGTTCGATCATCTGATCCACATTCTCAGCATACCCGTATTTCACCTGCCCCCAGGAAGTGATTCCCGGTTTAACTTTGTGCAGCAAACGGTAATGCGGTGCACGGGCAACGATCTGCTCAATATAATACTTCCGCTCCGGGCGAGGCCCTACCAGACTCATATCTCCTTTCAGTACCGTGTAGAACTGGGGAATCTCATCGACCCTGACCTTCCTCAGGAACTTGCCAAAAGGAGTGATCCGGGGATCGTCCTTTGAAGACAACATGGGCCCGTTCTTCTCGGCATCATTGATCATGGTCCTGAATTTATGCATGATAAAAGGCTTGCTTTTCAGACCGATACGCTCCTGCGAAAAGAAAATGGGACCTTTGGATGTAAGCTTTACGCAGATGGCCGTGAACAGGAAAACAGGAAATAATATGATCAGACAGATGATCGAGATCCCGATATCCAATATCCTTTTCAGTGACATCTGCCAGTCGGGCATAAGATCAGGAAAGATCTGGATAAGCGGCGCCTGGAATATGGAAGTTGTTTTCACAGATCCAACGAGAATGTCCTGTATCACAGGAATGATCTTGATCACAACATCGGTGTCCTCAAGTTGTGTGATAATGCTTTCGATCGTGTGGTTCTCGGAATTTTCAATTGCGATGATCACTTCCTCGATGTTATATTCTTTTACCAGCCGGTTCAGGTCCTTCAACTCTCCAATATGAGGGACAAATCCGGAAAGCTTGTAGGTCTTATATCCCTCAACATTGACAAACCCCACGAATCGATTTCCGGAAGATTTTTCCTGGTTCTCTATCTCATTATAAATTGTAACCGCATTTCCATTGCTGCCAACGATGACGGTATTAAACCCCATGATCTTATTATGGATCTTGTAAGCCGTGTCGGAGGTCAGGATAACACGGAATGAAGCTGTAAAGAAAAGGTGTAACCCCAAAAGAACAAAGAAAAATTCGATATAGGTTTTGTTGTTGATGATGATATCATCGAGGATCAGGGTAAAAAATAAAATGGTCACCCCGATGAATGATATCAATACCGTTTGGCCGAATTCCCTCAGTCGTGCTTTGCGGTATATCTTGCGGTAGGTACCGATAAGAATATAAAGGATCAGCCAGAATACAGGGATCACAAGCACACCGAGATAAAGTTTCGGATCCTGGAATACAACTCCAATATGACTTAATATCTGATGATCTACCGCATATTTCCGGAAAATGAAGAAGATTGTCCAGGCCAGTGCTGCCGACAATACATCTGCGATGATATATTTTATAACCTGGAGTCTTTTATTCATGGGTATCCTGGTTTTTCAGTCGTGGCGTTTTTAAAAGGATAATACTTTAATATTATCCAGAAGTATCCGATAGTGATCTCCGGTAGTATTCTTTATATAATAATAAACCCTGAACTTCGTCGCCCCTGAATAAGCATTTAGCGTCGTAGTAAGGTCAATATAAATTTTCTTCCATTTATCATTGGTAGGAAGCAAAATCATAATCGGAACTTCATTAATCAGTCCAAAGGTCGTAACATAGACTCCCACTATCAGAGAAGTGTTAATATTGAAATTCATTTCCAGGAATACCTCTGAATTTGGGATTGTGAAGGTGGAATGCGAAACAGCTTCGAACGTGGCGCCAATTGTATCAAGTTCGACAATACCCGAATGTAGTCCCTCCAGCGTAAATGGGGAATCGGTCGGCGTCTGTTTTATTTTTTCAGTGGTCGCATTTGTAGTGTCCAGGGTGATTGCCGCATTATCAAAATCTTCTTTCCAGATAAATTTTGTTTTGGTTGAGTAAGTTGTGGAAAGCGTGCCCACATCCAGTGTATCATCTGCTACAAGGGTTATGGTCTTGTTGATTTGCTGATAGAAAGGATAATTAACCCTGGTGGCAGCGATTCCATCTTTCTTGACTCCCGGAAGAACCATCAGGGAATGGGATCCCTGTTTCAGAACCGGAAACGTTGCCGGAAGCTGGAATGTTCCGATCAACTCACCATCAATGTATACCCAGGCATCCGTAATATTGTGGATAGCCGTTCCCTGTGTTGAATAATCTGTAGTCAGGCGAATGGAGTCGATCTTAAGGTAGGCTGGAACTGTCTGGCTTCCCGAAAATTTTTCACATGAAGTCTGCGCCAGGAACAGGAGAAGGAAAAAGGAAAAGGCAAGAATGTGTAAAAATTTTTTACAAATCATAAACCGGAGTCTGGGAAATCCTGAAATCTTAACGCCTTAATGATTTGAATATTGTTAAAATTTTTCGGAAAAGATTTGAACAAATCTTCCCGGGCTGTGAATAACAGTTAAAGGTTATTTGGCGATTGGTTTATCTTTTCAATCACTTTATGGGCCACTTCGAGTGCGCTATAGCCATCATTGATGGTAACAGAGGGTACCGTATTGGTGGTGATGGCATTGTAGAAGCTTTCCAGTTCGGTACGAATTGCATTGAGCGGTTTGATCTCAGGCTTGGTGAAAGAGATCTGTTTGCTGCCTTTCCCCGGACCGAGATCAATCATAAAGCCAAGGGGAATTGAGCCCGATTTATCCACATCCTTGATGCGCACCACCTCCACTTCCTTGGTGAGGAAGTCCACTGAGATATAAGCATCCCGCTGGAAAAAGCGCGACTTGCGCATATTTTTAATGGAGATCCTGCTGGCGGTAAGGTTGGCAACACAACCATTGTCAAATTCAATCCGTGCATTGGCAATATCGGGGGTATCGCTGACCACGGCAACACCACTGGCACTGATCTTCCGGATGTTGCTGTTTACCACGCTGAGGATAATGTCGATATCATGGATCATCAGGTCGAGGATGACGGGAACATCGGTACCGCGAGGATTGAATTGAGCAAGCCGGTGCGTTTCGATGAACATAGGGTTGTTTAAATAGGGTTCAGCAGCAAGAAAGGCCGGATTGAACCGTTCCACATGCCCTACCTGTACTTTTACATTGGCTTCACCCGCAATCTTGATCAGCTCCTTTGCTTCTTCCAGGGTTGTAACGATCGGCTTTTCAATAAAAACATGACGGAATTTCCGCAAAGCTGCGGAAGCATATTCAAAGTGAGAGATTGTTGGTGTAACGATGTCGACCACATCCACCGAATCGATCAGTTCATCGAGTGAAAGAAAACGTCTGATACCGAATTCTGCTTCGACCTTTGCAGCATTTCCATCATTCGGATCATTAAACCCGATCAGTTCATAATCCGCAATTTCCTTGATACACTTGATATGGATCTTTCCCAGGTGACCTGCACCCAATACTCCAATTTTCAGCATCTGTAGATAATTTATGACCGTTAGTTCATTTTTTACAAAAGTAACTTTTTTGGCGCGATTGAAATGATTATTTTCGTGAAAAATTTGAGAGGGCAGGAAGGATTATGATCGACTCGTATAAACACCAGGGATTACGGAAACAACTTGTAGATATCATCCGGGAAAAAGGGATCACCGATTGCAATGTGCTGGCAGCCATAGGTAAGGTACCCCGGCATTTTTTCTTTGATTCTTCTTTCCTGAAGTATGCTTATGAAGACAAGGCATTTCCCATCGGAGCAGGCCAAACGATATCCCAGCCCTATACCGTTGCATTTCAGTCGCAGTTACTGATGCTCACCAGGGGGCAGAAAGTGCTGGAAGTCGGGACAGGATCGGGATACCAGGCTTGTATCCTTGCAGAGATCGGTGCGAAGGTTTTCAGCATCGAGCGGCAGAAATCCCTTTATGATAAAGCAGTGCAATTCCTCCCTTCCCTCGGATACCGGATCAAACTCTTCTTTGGAGATGGCTATAAAGGACTTCCTGCCTATGCTCCTTTTGATAAAATCATCGTCACTGCCGGTGCACCTTTCATTCCCGATGCCCTCATGGACCAACTGAAACCCGGTGGCATCCTGGTCATCCCGGTGGGAAGCGAAGATGTGCAGGAAATGACAACCATCACAAGGATTTCTGAAAAAGATTTTCAGAAACGCGAACACGGAAAGTTCCGGTTTGTGCCGCTGCTGGAAAATAAAGCCAGGGAAAAATAATTCAATTTTAAAAATACTATTTGACAATTATATCATTTTTTTCTTAGCTTTGATCTTCCAAATAGCAAAAACCATGAAGAAAATTCTATTAGTTTCAGTTATTCTGACGATCCTGTTTGCCTGTTCTTCTGAAAGAGCAAATTTCAACCAGTTGCAGGACCGTAGTGGAATGTTTTACCTGGTCAACAGCGACAAACCCTTCTCGGGCGAGGTTGTTTCCTACGCAAACGGAAGGATTGAATTTGAAGGCAAGATCGAAAAGGGACTGCGTGAAGCAACCTGGATCTACTATTATCCCAATGGCCAGAAAAAGATGGAAGGGAATTACAGGGAAGGCGTGAAAGACGGTTCATGGACCTACTGGAAAGATAACGGGACACAGGAAGGCCTTGAGGTGTACAAATATGGCAAGCTGCTCAGCAACGAGGGCACTGTGATCAAGGAAGTAAAACCGGATACAGTTAAAGTGATCGTCCAGGCACCAACACCTCCTCCTGCCGAGCCCAAAAAAGTCGAGAGGAAACAACAAGCAGTTGTGTGGGAAAGGTTACATGGCGGGGCGGTAAAATTCCTGGATGGAGTTCCCTACTCCGGTCCGGTTNTGAAATACCAGAGAAGTGGCCTGAAGGAATTTGATGGATATCTCTCACGCGGAAAGAAATCCGGCAAATGGATCATTTACGACAAAAGAGGAGACATCAAAGACGTCAAGTATTATTAATCTGACGCTTCCTCATGCGCCGGAAGAAAGCATAGGAAAGCCCGACGATCATCAGAATAGCCCCGGCCCATAATACATTAATGTATGGGTTCATGATCGCTTTCACGACGATGTAATCAGAATCAAGGTTGCTTCCTGTTGATGAAATGTAGGTATAATAATCGGTCCACAGGAAATGCCTTGTGTCAGGGTTGTAAACATCACCCATGCGTGGATTCCTATTCACGGAAGGATACAGGGTGAATGCCTTCACATATTTTGCATTCTTGGTTTTTAGGAAGTCGACTGAATACGTGGTGGTATTTCCGGCTTTTGAACTGTGGTTGTAAACTACGTAAAATCCACTCATGTAAAGCGTATCCCCCTTCATCAGCAGGAGATTCTCAGCATTGGCTTTCATATCTCCGAGATCAAACCGGGAAGTATTGGTGGATATGGTCTTTGAATTCGAAAATGTCATGATGGTCCCCAGCACGAAGAAGAGAAAGCCGCTGTGTGTCAGAATGGCTGCGAGGTTTCGTGGCCGTGCCGATTGGAAAATCAGGTTATAAAGAGAAGACAGGATCGAAAACAGGATAAAGAAAACCGCAATGACCAGGTTCATCCTGGTTACAATTCCAGCCATTATAAACGGAATCAAAACCACGATGCTGAGCCCAAAAGGGACTGCCATTTTTTTTAAAAATACACGCCCGGAATTAACATTGTAGTGAAGGAATTGCGTAAAGGCAATAAAACCGGTAATCAGCATTACAAAAGGTGTTTGCAAGCGATTATAGAATCCTATGCGATCGGCCGGAGGTGCAATGTTCGTCTTGAAAATGCTGTTAAATACCGGGAGGGAGGTGGTGAAAATGATCTGGAACGCAGCCAGGACAATGATAATCGATCCCAGGAACATCCAGAACTCACGGGATAAAAGTATTTCACTTCTTTTTTCAGAGAATTTCTTTACACGTATCGCAATGAATACGATGGCGATGGCAAGAAAGACCAGCAGAAACAACAGTAACTGCACGGTCATCCCGTTATCGCCAAACGAGTGGGCCGAAGAATTGGCCAGTACCCCACTGCGGGTCAGGAAGCTTGCATAGAGCACAAGAACGTAGGAAAGAGTGATAAATATATAGGCTGCCAGCAGGGCATACCGCTGTTTCCGCGCTACAAGCAGGAAATGAAGTCCCGCTATGAGTGTCATCCAAGGAACAAGCGAGGAATTTTCGACAGGATCCCAAGACCAGAATCCGCCAAACGTTAAGGATACATAAGCCCAGGCGCCACCAAGCAGGATGCCGGCACCCAGCAGGGTAAGCGAAAGAAGTGTCCATGGCAGGGCAGTTTTGATCCAGGAATAATATTCCTTGCGCATCAAGCCGGAAATAGCATAGGCAAAAGGGACCAATGCCAGCGCATAACCCAGGAACAGAATCGGAGGATGGATGGTCATCCAGATGTTTTCAAGCAGGGGATTTAATCCATTCCCATCCTTTACCACCGAGAGATAATCGGGTTGTTGAAAGATCGTATCCTGAATGTTGCTGTAGGTTTCCCTCAAAAGGGTAAAAGGACTTCCGCCAATTCTAAATGAGAGAAAGTGAACACCCAGCATCATCGAAGTCACAAACACCTGCGACAAAGACACCACTGAAAGCACATGATCTTCCCAGTCGCGGGTAATGAAGATCAGCACCAGCCCGATCAGGGCCTGGAACACAGCCCAGACAAGGAAACTACCCTCCTGCCCTGCCCAGAAACAGGAGATGATGTATTTTACCGGAAGTGTGGAGGAGGAATATTCCCAGACATAAGCATATTCAAAATAATGGCGGAAGATCAGGTAATACAAGATCATTGCAACAGAAACCAGCGAAAAAACATGCAAAATGAAGAATCCCCGGGCATACGACCGGGTGGCTTTCAATGGCTCATTCTTCCTTCGGGTATTAAGAAAATAGAGGACTGTAGCCAGAATTGCCGCCACAAAGCTGATCCAGATAAATGTTTTCCCGATCATCCCAGGCATCAGGTGTTCTCCGATATATTGAATATTCATATGTAGGTTTCTGAATAAAACGCAAAGGTACATTTTTCATTTTCAGGAAGGAAATTCTGATTACATTCGTCTCAAAATACTAATTATGGCAAGAATCGGATTGATCGGCGGATCAGGGCTTGAGAAACTCAATTTGTTCCGGAATCCGGAAGAGATCAGGATGGAAACTCCTTATGGAGATCCCAGTTCAACCTTCCTGAAAGGCGAAATGGGGAAAAATACGGTTTATATTCTCTCACGTCATGGCAGGGATCACACCATCACCCCCACGCATGTCAACAACCGTGCAAACATCCATGCACTGAAAGAACTGGCCTGTGATCATGTGATCGCTACCACCGCCTGCGGAAGCCTGCGCGAAGAGATCGACCGGGGTCATATCGTGTTCCCTGATCAGTTCATCGATTTCACGCGCTTCCGGAAAAATACTTTTCATGAAATATTCGAACCGGGAAACCCCATTCATACTGCCATGGCGAATCCTTTTTCAACACCGCTCCGTGAATTGCTGATTGCAGCAGCCATCGACCTGGGATTACCGTTTCATCCAACCGGCACTGTCGTTACCATCGAAGGCCCCCGCTTTTCCACACGCGCCGAGTCAGTCATGTTCCGTAATATCGGTGCCGACATCATCAACATGAGCATTGCACCCGAAGCAGCACTGGCAAACGAGGCAGGACTTTCCTATGCAGCCATTGCCCTTTCCACCGATTATGATTCATGGAAACACGATGAAGAACCAGTTACCTGGGAAGATGTCTGCCGGGTTTTTGAGGAAAACGTGAAAAATGTCACCCGGTTGCTGGAAAAAGTAATCCTGGCGTTATAAGCTGGCGAGTTGGTGAGCTGGTAAGCTGGCGAGTAATTAAGTAGTGAAATACCGAATCCGCCGCGGAGGAGCGAAATAATTATCAATTAACCCTGCATTCCTGCATTCTGAATTC
>JGI24136J36422_10000852_pt1 | contig 11329 bp, 9 predicted proteins | sample BarGraNGADG00212_2_FD_36422 | JGI IMG/M metagenome (IMG submission 36422)
AGGAAACATTACCGTTCTCGGGACCAACTCCTGCGGAAACGGCACAGTGTCCCCGAACTTCGCAGTGACTGTTAATCCTATCCCTCCTGCTCCCGTGGTAACCAATACAGGATATACCGCGTACAGCAGTGCTCCCACAGGGAACCAGTGGTATTATTCAGCCACCTTGAGCGGAACTGGAGCTCCCATCACCGGAGCCACTGCACAGACCTATGACGCTACCCAGACCGGGACCGGCTATTATTGGTCGGTGGTTACCCTCAACGGTTGTTCTTCCGCTGAATCGAACCACAAACTGATCATCGTGACCGGCGTTGATTCGCATTCATCATCTGCAATCAATATTTATCCGGTTCCCAACGACGGACNGTTTAACGTTTCCATCACCACTGCTTCCAATGAATCTTTCTCCATCAGNGTTTATAACAACCTTGGGGTGAAGATTTATGAAGAAACGAAGGTGNAGGTGAACGGTTCGCTCCAGAAGGTGATCGACCTGAGGCCNGTGCCGAACGGCGTTTATTCCGTGGTCGCCCGTAACAGTCTGGGACAGGTGGTAAGAAAGATTATTGTAAACAGATAAAGAGTCCATGTAATCTTGATATTTTTCAGAAAATCAATAAAAAAATGAATTTTTAGAACGCACCTTAAATATAAAACACAATGCAAACACTACGTTCCATTTTTCTCGCCTGTGTGCTCTTGATGTTGCATATAAGCCCACTTAACGCCCAATGGATCCAAACCAATGGACCCTACGGTGGTACAATACAATGTTTCGCCGCAAGCGGCACGAATCTCTTTGCCGGGACTGGCGGCGGCGGCGTCTTTCTTTCCACCAACAACGGCACAAGCTGGACTGCGGTCAATTCCGGCTTGACGAATCCTAATCTTTATTCCCTTGCGGTTTCCGGCACGAATCTCTTCGCCGGGACTGATGGCGGGGTCTTTCTTTCCACCAACAATGGCACAAGCTGGACGGAGGTCAGTTCCGGCTTGACGAATATTGTTATTCATGCCCTTGCAGTCTCGGGCACGAATCTTTTCGCCGGGACTATTGGCGGGGTCTTTCTTTCCACCAACAACGGGACAAGCTGGACGGCGGTCAGTTCCGGCTTGACGGATACTTTTATTCAGACCCTTGCAGTCTCGGGTACGAATCTNTTCGCCGGGACTTTGATGGGCGGGGTATTTCTTTCCACCAACAACGGCACAAGCTGGACGGCGGTCAATTCCGGCTTGACGGATACTTTTGTTCTGACCCTTGCAGTCTCGGGTACGAATCTCTTCGCCGGGACTTTGATGGGCGGTGTATTTCTTTCCACCAACAACGGCACAAGCTGGACTGCGGTCAATTCCGGATTGACGACTACTGATATTCCTTCCCTTGCAGTCTCGGGTACGAATCTCTTTGCGGGAACTGCTGGCAACGGCGTCTTTCTTTCCACCAACAACGGCACAAGCTGGACGGCGGTCAATTCCGGATTAACGAATACTACTGTTCCTTCCCTTGCAGTCTCGGGCACGAATCTTTTCGCCGGTACTGCTGGCGGCGTCTTTCTTTCCACCGACAATGGCACAAACTGGACGGCGGTCAATTCCGGCTTGACGAGTACTTCTGTTCTTGCCCTTGCAGTCTCGGGCACGAATCTCTTTGCCGGGACTGGCGGCGGCGTCTTTCTTTCCACCGACAATGGCACAAACTGGACGGCGGTCAGTTCCGGCTTGACGAGTACTAATGTTTATGCTCTTGCAATCTCGGGCACGAATCTCTTTGCGGGGACTTTTGGCGGTGGCGTCTTTCTTTCCACCAACAACGGCACAAGCTGGACGGCGGTCAATTCCGGCTTGACGAATACTAATGTTTTTGCTCTTGCAATCTCGGGTACGAATCTCTTTGCCGGGACTTTTGGCGGCGGCGTCTTTCTTTCCACCAACAACGGCACAAGTTGGACGGCGGTCAATTCCGGCTTGACGAATACTAATGTTCATGCCCTTGCAGTTTCGGGCACCAATCTCTTCGCCGGGACTTTGGGCGCCAGCAGCGTCTTTCTTTCCACCAACAACGGCACAAGNTGGACGGCGGTCAATTCAGGCCTGCCGAATAATATTAGTATTATTCTCCTTGCAGTCTCGGGCACGAATCTCTTCGCCGGGTCTTGGGCCGGTTTATTTCTTTCCACCAATGACGGCACAAGCTGGACAGCGGTCAATTCCGGCTTGACGAATACTGATGTTCGTTCCTTTGCAGTCTCGGGCACGAATCTCTTCGCCGGGACTATGGGCGGTGTCTTTCTTTCCACCAACAACGGCACAAGCTGGACGGCGGTCAGTTCCGGCTTGACGAGTACTTATGTTTATGCCCTTGCAGTCTTGGACACGAATCTCTTTGCCGGGACTGGTAGCGGCGGCGTATGGAGACGCCCGCTGTCGGAGATAATTACCTCCATACACAACACTTCCAGCGAACTACCAAGCGAGTTTCTCCTACGGCAGAACTACCCGAATCCGTTTAATCCGACAACAACAATAAAGTTTCAGATTACAATTTCAAAGTTTGTTAAGTTATCAGTCTTTGATATGCTTGGACATGAAGTTGCAACACTTATGAATGAGCAACTAAAACCCGGAATGTATGAAGTGGAGTGGGACGGGACAGGTTACTCGAGCGGGACTTATTATTATAAATTATTTGCAGGGGACTATGTTGAGACAAAGAAGATGATTTTGATGAAATAATTTTCTAAAATCGTCTTCCTTCTTAAGGATTATTGCCTATTGGTTAGAACAGAATTATCTTCAGTTACCAAGAGTCAGAAACCAGTAGCCGATCTTGGGCCAAATTCTTTAAAACCCTATGCTGAAAAGCTATAAAACTGAATGTAAGCCTTGATGATGGAGCCACCCAAATAAGTGGCGGCGATTTCCAAAGTTGACATAAGGAGAAATTCAATATCCGCAAGTATTATTTTTGAAATACACCTTAAATCCGCAAAGAAATTGTAATTAATTGAATTTAAACCTAACAGGTCTTTAAGACCTGTTAGGTTTTTCATAAATAAACTTATTATAAACAACACAATACTAAATTACTTGCAGATTTAAGGGTACAGCAGAAACCTGGCATACCTGTTAATCCGCTTATCTGGGTGCAGCGTTAGGCAACGTATATTTTCTAATTCGATGATTAGCAAATAACTACCGGCCAACTTCATCGAAGCTTGTTATAATGTCGTAAGACCAAGCCTGGTGTAGTTAGCATTATTGGAGTTTACAATAACTATTTTCCCAGCGCCTGCATTTTCAGCAGTTTGAATTTCGGGAAAGAATCTTCAAAAACCATAGTCTCTTTGGGATTCAATTCCAATTTCGTTGCAGCCAATAAAAAAATATCCGGATATGGTTTACCCCGGAAAGAGCCATCGTTATAGATAACTTTATCGTAACTGAACCATTTTCCAAGCTCTAAATGTTCGAAATAAAAATCAATATTTTCTTTGCCTGATGCCGAGGCAATTGTGAATGGGATGTTTCCGGCCATAAGGAACTGAAAAAAATCTGCGAAAAACACCCCGTAAAATATCCTGGTTTGTCCTTCCAAGAATCTTTTAAATTTTCTCATCATCAGTCAATTCAATGTTATGATTTTTCACTAAGTACATGACAAAATTTGAATACAACTTATAAAATCTTTGATTGACAAAGGGTTCAGCAAGGCATGAGCAATAAACATCAAACCAAATTTAAACAGACTATAGGCTCTGCGGCCATGTTTTTTGATTTCAATGGGATGTCCATTATTGTTTCTGGATATTCCAACCAGATAGACCCAAATGAAAGCGACACAGACTAATGCAATCAATTTAGAAATACGCTTGGCATCGGTCAGGTGGGTATCTTCGAAATTGAACCCGCTGGATTTAAAGACCTTGAACATGGTTTCAATTTGCCATCGGTCTTTGTATTTTAACAATGCCAGTGGATCCGGCTTAAAGGTTGCAACAATGACAAATTCAATTTTGCCTGCACGATTAAGAACTTTCATGCCGGTAAGGTATACCCACTGCCCATCCGGGCGGCTTCCGGATCAGCAGTGGCAGTTTCGGCAATCTAGCGGACAACGCCTTCTTCTGGTCGTCGACGCAGAACGATGCTACTTACGCGTGGTACCGGTTCCTCGGCTACGATGGCGAGGGCGTGTACCGGTTCGACTACAACAAGACTTACGGTTTTTCGGCCCGCTGTCTTAAAAATTAAGGTGAGCCCAGACGAACAAAAGTGAAGGATCTTTTTTTGAAATAAATTGATGATTGAAGTGCATATATAAACCACAAGATGTGATGCGGCAATATTATAGCCAATATTATGGCATCATAAGGACAGCGGGGTCACCCGTTGAGAAATTAAAATAAAAGGTGTACTTCCCCTTGATTCTATCCTCATTATGGTGTATATTGCAACACTGTAACAGGCGACAATGAAAAAGAAACTATCGGTAATGGGCATCCTGTTTATGCTGGTGCTGAAACACCCGCCAATGCCAGAATTTGCAATATTCCAGAAGATTTCTATCGTTGAGGTTCGCTGCTTCTCACAGAAGTTGATTGCATTGCAATTCTTCATAAATTAATGAGGTCGACGCGTCTAACAACAACGGGATGCTTCATTATCCTGTGACCCCATTTTATCAATATTCCACCAATCTCTCCCTGATAAACTCCTTCGGAATCACCCCAGTTTGCTTCCCATAAAACTCATAGATTCGGCACGCATAAGAAAACCCCGTTGGTTCCTGACCTGTGTAAATGTCTTTACGATTTACAAGAATAGACGGCGAGTCTTGGAAGCCCAGCCGCTGCGCTGATCCCTTATCGGACACTTCCGTTATCACCAGATTATCATCTGTACTACCCAGTTCCACCTTTCTTTCCCGCTGACAATATTTCGGCGTTAAATCTTGGGCGGAATATCGACGGGGGAATCACCAACTATCCTATAATCTTGCTTCTCCAATTCATTCCGTTTTTTTTGCCCTTTCACCCGAATATCATTCCAGAAGATCCTTCTTGTTGGGGTGGGCTTATTTTAAAAATCGTGTATTACGGGGATATCAGAATGATGGTCAGGTAAATTTACGAAAGAATAACCGAAAATCAATAACTTATAATAGCATGATCAAACTTTTCCAAAAAAAGAAATTGTGTAAGTTTTGTGGAACAAAATGAGTGTTTTTGAATGATAAGGAGTACTTAACCAATCTGTCATTAATTTTGTAAGTAATTATAAATCAAATGAAATAACAATTTATGTAAATCTATTGAATATAAGGGAATGATGAGGTAAGTATTCCAGTCGATGCCACAAGACAAATGGCGAAATGGTGAAAACCGTTGCGCCATTTTTCTTTTCATATCCTGCCGTTTGTAGTCAGAAAAAATTCCTGTTCCTTTCATGCCGCATCAGACGTTACACGTTACGCGTCACGCGAAAATGCCGGGTTTCATTATCAATTCCGTGGGTTATGAGATGTCGGGACCGGTTTTTGATAATGATTATGCGATGATGTATTCTTTCACATTGCTAAGCTGTGTTGATTTGAAGTTGATAAGTAAATTTAAGATAGTGTATCATGGTATAAAAAACATGTAGCTTTACGAAATCATTTAAAAAGAAAACTTATGGCAAAATCAGTTAAAAAAGTAGTAAAGAAAGCCGCTCCCAAAGTAGCAGCCAAAAAAGCAGCGCCCAAAAAAGTTGTTAAGAAAGCAGCGCCAAAAAAAGTAGTAAAGAAAGCTGCGCCCAAAAAAGTTGTTAAGAAAGCAGCGCCAAAGAAAGTAGTAAAGAAAGCTGCGCCCAAAAAAGTAGCCAAGAAAGCCGTTGCCAAAAAAAAGTAGGATAAGAATTGCTTTGCTTGGAAAAATAAGTTATTTACTTTGTGCTTTTTATCCGGTTGGTGGATTCTGCAGGAATAACTGATATCCGGTTTTCAATTATGACAATATTGGTTGCTCCTGAACACCATTAGTACGGTTTCCAGCATTCAGGTTTTCCGTAATCCATATTGGAGAGCCTCTTTGTGTTATTAAGCAAAATGGTAAAATGGCGAAAACTGTTTTGCCATTTTGCATTTTAGATATTACCCCCTGCCGGCAGGCAGGTTTGCCTGTCTTCTTTTCTTCGTATTGTTATCTGCTTAGAATGTTAATTCCAAACTTCAGTTCAGGAATTGCTTTCATTCTCTTTCTTGGCTTTTTCTTTTTGCAACTCCATAGTCAGCGCTGTTAACCCTGTAAGACCGCCTAATTGCATAGTTTCCACCGCCGAACTGGGTACGATTACGATTGTGGCATTCTGTTTTAAACCCTCATAAAGCATGTTCATTGCTCTTAGGTGTAAAGCGATAGGATTATCAACATAAGTCTTAGCTGCTTCTCCGAATTTCTCCGCCACCTGCCGTTCCGAATCTCCAAGGATCACCCGGGCCTGCCGTTCTCTTTCCGCCTGAGCCTGCATCGACATCGCATCTTCCAAAGCCGGAGGAATCAGTACATCTTTGACCTCCACCGAAATAACATTCACACCCCATGGCTCGGTGCGCTCATCAATGATCCTCTGCAGATCCTTACTGATTTTTTCCCTGCCTTCCAGCATGTCTGAAAGCATGGTCTTACCGATGACATCCCGAAGAGCTGTTTGAGATGCCCAGCTTATTGCGCTTTGATAGTCGGCTACATCAAGGGCTGCTTTTTTAGGATCAATAACTTTCCAGAACAGAACGGCATCTACATCCACAGGTACCGTATCTTTGGTAAGGGTTTTCTCTGTCTTGAAAGTTGTTGTGATCACGCGGGTGTCAATCCAGTAAGGTATAGCGTCGATGACCGGGATTATAAAAAACAATCCGGGTCCCTTAAGGGAACGAAAATTACCCAACCGCAATACCACTGCTTTTTCCCACTGATCCGCAACCTTAGTTGCGGAAGAAACAATACTGGCGATAACCAAGGCAATGATTATGATCCAAACGCTTTCTACGTGATTACCCGACATGGGGTACAAGGCATAGGATAATCCTGCGCCGATGGCAAGAATAACGATGAAGATCAGTACTGCTAAAGAATTAATTTTTCTCATTTCTATTTCCTCCATAAGTTAAGTTCATACACAGGGAATATTTTGCATGCTGCAAAGAAATTACTAAGGTAACACTAATTTTTTATACATGCTTAAATTTTTCAAACATTACTGAATGCGTCTGGGCATGATCAATCATGCAGACAGCGGACGGAGAAACCGTATGTCTTGTAATAATTGTCCCGGCTCACGATCTCACTATAGTAAGTGAGTGTCTGGTGGAACAAATTCATATATTGAGAAAACATAACATTTTGAAAATTGTTTCCTTTACTTCCACGAAAGCGAATGGAAAATCAATGCCGAATCGGTAAGATAAAAACCTTCCCCTGTGTCTTGGATTTCTGGGCCCGCTGGGTAAAAGCAGTAAAACAATTCTTAGAAACCCAAATTGATCTGGGCATAGAGGCGATGAAATTGATTTATTTTTTCAAATGTCCCCTCATAGTAAACTGAGAATAAAAGTTTCCTGACGATCCTCCAGGACAGGCTGAATTCACCCATATTCTGATAGGTGGGAAGATATTCAGTATTGTAATAATGGTAATCAACATACCGGTATGTTAATCCCATATAAAGTTTCCCGGAAGCCAGATCTTTGGAAAGTCCCGCGCTGTATATCCTTCCATTCAGATAACCGGTTCTCAACAGGATCGTTGAAACTGTTACTGAAGTATTGATCCCGGGAATCTGGCTATAGGTAAAATAAGCATATAAATTTTGTGTTGGCTTTGGGTCCGTTTTACTGAAACGATATGATGCAGTAGCTCCGACAGATAATTTATTAACCGGTGTGTAATTTACCTGTAAACTGTATCCCTGCATAGTCTGATTGTCAAGAAGCGTTTCGAGGTAAGTTTTGTAGGTTTCATAGTAGATGACATTCTGCCTGGCGCTGTATGAACCCGATATTAACAAGCGCCGCATGATCCGGTAGCTCAGCGACAAATAAAGGTTTGTCAGCTTCGGTGTGGATTTGGTTTTATAAGTACTGTCCAGGCTGTTGAATTCTTTCCCGAATATATCCACTTCGGCCGACCCGAAAAAGGTCAGATTTTTAACGAGCGAGTTGACATGCTGCAAATAAAAAAACCTGCGGTCCGTTTTCCCGGAATTGGTCTGGTTGATGAATGCCAGGCTGGTTTGCATATAACCCTTCTTTCCTGCAGATTCATTATACAGGTATGCGCCATATTGAAGAAGATTGGAGTTAAAGCTATAGTCGGTGAAGTTCGGCCGGAAACCAGCAATAATTCCTATTGACAAAGGTTTGAATTTCAACTCAAACTGAAGCCCGTCATTGCTGCCCATGTTTGACAGTTTAGGGTTAATCTTTCTCCCGATCAATAGCGTTGCTGTTTTGCCGAAATCATAGCTGATATCGAGGTTATAGATCTTTACTTTGTTGAAGATGCTTTTTGAGGTCTCATTATATTGTTTGTCATTCTGAATGCCTGCAACATAGCACTCTGCCGATAAATTCGAATTGCCGATATTTCGGGCAGACAATGAGAAAGTTAATTTCTCACTTTGTGAAATCGTAGGGGAATAATTTGACAAGGCTGAGTTGGATGCAATATTAACAAAACCGTGAATCTGCTGTTTTTTCTTGTATTCCANNGGTTTNCCGGCTCCNGTACTATCGGGTTTTCCNANANGCGCTGTTTGATTTATGGGTTCCTGAGCATTCGCTGTCACGGAAGAAGCAGGTTCCTCTTTATTGGTTGCCGATCCTTGTACCGGCTTGAAAAAAACCTTATCTGAGACTTTAAATGTCGTCGATGTTAAAGGAGTACAGACGCATGAGGTTGAGGACAGGTCCTTGACCTTTAAGGCAGGAACCAGATTTCCCCCCTGTTGTACAAAAAGTGTATCACCTGCTTTAATCTTAGCGGTATTGTTAAATTTAACATATACACTCTGTGAGGTAACATAAGTTACGGATCCTTCAAGCGTAGCGTCCTGGTTCTGGCCCACCACGCCCAATCCTGAAAAAAGAAGCAGAAAAAGCGGCAATACATATCTCATTGTCGCAGATTTAATGTTGTTTGTTGATATTGTTCATCCGCGGTTTCAATAGTTTACCGCCGGAGCTTCCCGTTGGATGGCAACTATAGCATGCGGCGCTGTTGTAAGAGTACCCGGAAACACCTTGGTGGTCATTGTTCACATTGTTCTGATTACTATGCGCATGGCAATCGATACAACTGAATAGCTGGTAATTGCTCGGGTTTGTATGGCATTCGGCGCATAGTGTCCATTTACCTGCATGATGCCCGGAATAGATAGGGAAATACTGACCGTCATGGTTGAAGGTGGAAGGTATCCATGCTGTTGTGGTATGGCACGACTGGCAATCGGTTGGGAACTGGGCTGAAGCGTGAGGCGGATTGGTAGTTTGGTTGTAATCATTCAGGTGGCAGCCAACACAGGTATTCGGGGTGTTGTTATAGTTCCCGTTATGGCACTGGTTGCAGGTGGTCGTGATATGTGCGCCGGTGAGTGGCCAGTAAGTATTGTGGATCGTGAATGTGGCAGGACTCCAGCCCGGGTTGGTAGTATGGCAATCATTGCAGGTCGTGGGAATGTTGGCTGCCTGGTGGTTCGGATTTGTAGTGGCATTATAATTTGGCAGATGGCAGCCGACACAGGTATTCGGGGCGCTGTTATAATTACCGTTATGACACAAATTGCAATTCGTGATACTGGCATGTGCACCTGTTAATGCATAGTAATTGTTGTGGGTTGGGAATGTGGCAGGAGTCCAGCCTGGATTTGTGGTGTGACAGGTCGCACAGGTGTTCGGGATGTTGGCGGTTATATGATTCGGATTGGTCGTCGCGTTATATGCATTGATATGACAGGCGGAACATGCTGTCGGTGTTCCGCTGAATCCGCTGGCATGACAAGCGCTGCATAGAATGGTCAAGTGAGCGCCCGTCAGCGGGAAGCCGTTATTATGGTTGAAGGCTCCTCCGGTACTGCCAGTCGGGTGGCATGAATAACAGGCAAGGCTGTTATATGCATAACCGCCTACTCCCTGGTGGCCGTTATTCAGTTCTGTTTGGTTGTTNTGAGCATGACAATCAATACAGCTGAAAGTGCCATAATTCGACGGAGTCGTATGGCAATCGNTGCAAAGAGTCCATGTGCCCTGGTGTTTTCCGGAATAGATCGGGAAATATTTTCCATCGTGATCAAAAGTAGCCGGTGTCCATGCATTTGTAGTATGACATGTCTGGCAGTCGGTACCGAATTGGTTTGAAGCATGCGGTGGATTGGTTGTTTGATTGTAGTTGGTCAGGTGGCAGCCGACACATGCAGTCGGTATTGTATTGTTATAAATACCGTTATGGCACTGGTTGCAAGTGGTCGTGATATGTGCGCCGGTCAGGGGATAGTAAGTATTGTGAATTGTGAATGTGGCAGGTTTCCAGCCCGGGATTGTAGTATGGCAATCCGCACAGGTTGTAGGAATGTTAGCAGCCTGGTGGTTCGGATTTGTGGAGGAATTATAATTGGCCTGATGACAGTTAGAGCAATCTTTTGAAAGGCCGGAAAAGGTACCATTCGTATGGCAGTTGGTGCAATTGATGGCATGGCCCTGTGTCAGGGGGAAAAAAGAGTGGTCCACGTTGGTGGAATTCCATGAAATACTGTTTATCGAATGGCACTGAATACAATCTTTTGAAAAGCCTCCCTGCACATGATTTGGGTTGGTTGCTCCCATGTAACTGGCCTGGTGGCAATCATAGCACTGCACCCCCAGCGGTTCAAAACGAAGTAAGGAAGCAGATTTGTGGCAACCGGAGCAGTCGGCTGTTCTATGGGCACCCAGAAGCGGGAAACGACTCCGCTGATGAATCTCGGTAATATTTTCCACGATCCATGATTTTGCCGTATGGCACCTGCCACAATCCGGCCCAACGGTCTGATTGTGCATATCGGTGTGACAATCGACACATGCGGTTTTGGCATCAGAAAATACCAATGTCGGATGACATGCCCGGCAATTAACTTCTTGGTGCTGGCCGTTAAGAGGGAAAACAGTTGTATTGTGATTAAAAGCATAGATTGTCTTATCCAGCTTCCAACTTGTCGAACTGTGACACAGATCGCAGTTCAGGTTAAAACCCTTGCCGTGAGGTGAATCTGACATGACTTTGGTTGATACAGATACCAATGCCAGAACCGT
>JGI24136J36422_10000868_pt1 | contig 11193 bp, 9 predicted proteins | sample BarGraNGADG00212_2_FD_36422 | JGI IMG/M metagenome (IMG submission 36422)
GTGAAGAAAAAGAAAAAATTTGAGCAAATGCGTTTTGCCTGGTTTTTTCTTACTTTTTCCTTTTTACTTTGTTTCTTCTTTCAGGACACGGTTCACCACTTCAACATTTCAATGAAAAAAAAACAAAAGCTATAAAAGTTATTGACATTAAAATATTTTTTTTTTAGAATGCTACCATGAAGTATTTGTTTTTCCTGTTAATTGTTCCAACCAACCCATGCAAACTGGCTGCCGGCTAACCGGCGGTCCAAAAAGGAGATAGATAATGAAAAAATTCTCAACCGTCCTTTTCATCGTTCTGGTTCTATTGGGGGGAGTGGGATTCGCCGCGGACACCACTCACAATTATCTGATCGTGGCCAAGGGGCATGGCCCGGGAAGCACCGATCTGGATGACCTGATCGCTTATGCGGGCGCCACGATCACGGCCAAGATCCCCGAGATCGGTGTGGTGCTGGCGACGTCCGCCAACCCGGAATTCCTGGCCATCATCAGCGCCGACCCCAGAGTGCAGGAAGCCGCCGAAGACATCGAGGTACAATGGATCAACAACGAGCAGTTCGTCGCGGCGTCCGAGTCGGACCTTCAAACCACTGGCATCAACTCCGAACCCTACTGGGGCTTCCAGTGGAACATCCGCCAGATCAACGCCGACCAGACGGCCGCCAACGGCGACATGGGCTGGGGCGTGAAGCGGGCGCGGGTGGCCGTGCTCGACAGCGGCATCTGGAAGGACCACCCGGACATCAAACCGAATCTCAACTGGAGCCTCAGCAAGTCGTTCGTCCCCGGTGAGGGTGTGGTCCCGACCGTGGCCAGTTTCAACCACGGCACCCACGTCGCCGGCATCATCGCCGCAGCGATCAACAACACGGGCATTCAAGGTGTTGCTCCTCTGGCGGAGATTGTCGCCGTCAAGGTGCTGAGTCAATCCGGCAGCGGATCGTTCTCCTGGCTGATCCAGGGGCTCATGTACGCGGCCTCTATCCAAGCAGACGTGGCCAATATGAGCCTGGGCGCGACCTTCGACCGCATCAACTCCGGCGGCGGCGGGGCGGGCCCGCTGATCGCCTCCCTCAACCGTGCCATTAACTACGCCACCGCCGCCGGTGTTCTCTGCGTCAGCGCCGCGGGCAACGAGGGTTGGGATCTCAACAGCCGCCTGTGGTCCATTCCCGCCCAGTCGGGCAACGGTATGGCCGTCGCGGCCACCGGGCCGTGCGGGCTGGCCAACTTCGACCAGCCGGCCTCGTACACAAACTACGGCCAGTCGGTCATCAGCGTGGCCGCCCCCGGCGGCGGGACCTGCGGAACCTATGACATGATTCTGAGCCCCGGCAGTGCCACCGGTTACTTCTTCGCGGCCGGCACCTCCATGGCGGCGCCGCATGTTGCCGGCGTGGCAGCGCTGATCGTCGGCAAGTACGGCAAGATGAAGCCAGCGCAACTGCAGGCCATCATCCAGCAGACCGCCGACGACATACTCAAGCCTGGGGCGGACCCCTATTCGGGCAAGGGCCGCATCAACGCCTTGAATGCGGTGCAATAGAGCAGAACCACAGAACTTGATTCAAAGCGGGGCCGGCTGCAGCCGGTCCCGTTCTTCTCAATTGCCTTTACACTAACTCTACTGCTTCAACTGATCATGGTTTTAAAAGTGTTAGTGATAGTGTTAGAGAAAAAATTACTGAAAATTTAAGAAAACCCTTCCAATCGCCTTTAGACTAACACTACCACTTAGTCCTCTCTGTGGAGCCAGGCGGAATCGAACCGCCATCTCAACCTTGCGAAGGTCGCGTTCTACCATTAAACCATGGCCCCCTTAATGCTGGAAGACCTGCACTATACCATTAAAAAGCCGGGGCTGTCAATCGCCCCGCACCGGGAACACGGACATGTTTTTGGGTTCGGGATGAAATTTTGGATATTTCTCGAAAAAAACCGGAAAAAAAACGGGACCGGAGCGGCACAATTCAATTTTTTAAACTTTTTGGCAGTTTTTACGGTATAATAAGATATTCACAAGGAGGTTTCTAGTGAAAAAAAATCAAAACAAATGGCTGCCGGGAACTCTCTTGCTGGCAGTCGTAACCATGATGTTTGTGCTGGCAGGTCCACTCACTGCCGACGAAGGCATGTGGACGCTGGATAACATGCCGCTCAAACAGCTGAAGGAAAAATACGGTTTTGAACCGACCCCGGCCTGGCTTGAGCACATCCGCCTTTCCTCGGTGCGTGTCGGCGACGGCGGCTCGGGCTCTTTCATCAGTCCCGACGGTCTGGTGCTGACCAATCACCACGTGGCTTTGGGCCAGCTGCAGAAAGTTTCCACGCCGCAAAAGAACTACGTCAATGACGGCTTTTACGCGGCCACCGCGGCCGACGAGCTCCCCTGCCCTGACCTTGAACTGAACGTTCTGATCTCCATGGAGAACGTCACCGTCAAGGTGCTAGCCTCGGTCAAGAAAGGCATGGACCCGGCCAAGGGCCTGGAAGCCAAGAAGGCCGCCATCGCCGCCATCGAGCGCCAGAGCCTGAAAAAGACCGGCCTGCGTTCCGATGTGGTCTCGCTCTACCAGGGCGGCGAGTACTGGCTCTACCGCTACAAGAAGTACACCGAGGTCAAGCTGGTCTTTGCCCCTGAACAGCAGGCCGCGTTCTACGGCGGCGACCCCGACAACTTCACTTTCCCGCGCCACGACCTCGACATGGCCCTGTTCCGCGCCTATGAAAAGGGCAAGCCGGCCAAGGTCAGCCACTACCTGAAGTGGAGCGCCAAGGGCGCCGAAGACGGCGAACTGGTATTCGTTTCCGGCCACCCGGGCTCGACCAACCGCCTGATGACTCTGTCCCAGCTCCAGTTCCAGCGCGAATACTCCTACCCCCTGCGCCTCAAGACCATGAAGCGCATGCTGGAAGTGGCAAAGAAGTACGCCGCCAAGGGTCCGGAAGAAGCGCGCCAGGCCGCGGGCATGATCTTCGGTATCGAGAACGGGCTCAAGGTCTCCAGCGGCGAATATGAGGGCTTGAAAGCCCCTGGCATCCTGGAAAAGAAGGCCGCCAGCGAGGCGGAATTCCGCAAGCTGGTCGAGGCCGATCCCAAGTGGAAGGCCGAGTACGCCGGCGCCTGGGAACAGATCACCGCGGCCATCGAAAAACAGAAGCCGCGCATGAAAGAGTTCTCTTACCGCCGCGTCCCGGGCATGCGCCTGGGCGGCATCGCCCTGCAGATCGTGCAGTACGTAGCTGAAATCAAGAAGCCCGACGGTAAGCGCCTGGAGGGTTACCATGATTCACAGGTCGAATCGCTGCGCTTCCGCCTCTTTTCGCCGGCCCCCGTCTACCCGGGCCTGGAAGAGGTGATGATCGTCGACGCCCTGCAGCAGATGCTGGAGGAACTCGGACCCGAAGACGCTTTTGTCAAGGCAGCGCTGGAGGGCAAGAAGCCTGAAGAAGTCGCCAAGGCGCTGCTGGCCGGCACCAAGCTCGCCGACCCGGCCGAGAGGAAAAAGCTGGTCGAGGGCGGCGAAGCGGCCGTGGCCAATTCCACCGATTCGTTTATCGTCCTGGCTCGCAAGCTGGACCCCATGGTGCGCGAGATGAGGAAGTGGTCGGAGGACAACATCGAGAGCATCGCCAAACCGGCCGGGGAAAAGATCGGCCAGGCGCGCTTCGCCGTCTACGGCAAGAACGCCTACCCCGACGCCACCTTCACCCTGCGCCTTTCCTATGGCACGGTCAAGGGCTACCCGATGAACGGCACCATCGCCCCCTCGAAAACAACTTTCTATGGCCTCTATGACCGGGCCGCCAGCTTCGACAACAAATTCCCCTTCAACCTGCCCAAGCGCGTCGCCGATGCGAAGGACAAGATCGACCTCTCCACGCCGCTGAACTTCGTCTGCACCGGCGACATCATCGGCGGAAATTCGGGCTCGCCCGTGGTCAATATTGCCGGCGAACTCGTCGGTCTGGTTTTCGACGGCAACGTCGAGAGCTTCATCGGCCGCTTCTTCTACGACGACACCGCCAACCGCACAGTTTCTGTTTGCAGCACGGCCATTATTGAAGCTCTGAACAAGATCTACGGAGCCGAAAAACTGGCCAAGGAAATTCTTGGCGAGAAGTAAGATCTACAGATATTAAAAAAGGCGGGGACCGGCGTCCCCGCCTTTTTTATTTCAATTTAAAATCAAAAGAATTAATCAGCGTGTGATCAACGTACCTCTGCCGAAGACCCTTTGATCTCCTGCCAGGGCTCGGCGCGGCCGCCAAGGTGCTTGGCCAAGAATTCATCGACCCGGCCGTAAAAATCGAGCCGGTTGTCGGGCCGGGCGAAGCCGTGCCCTTCGTCACCATAGACGACATAGGTCACGGGCAACCCTTTGGCGCGAATGGCTTCGACCATCTGCGTGGCTTCACGGATGTTGACGCGCGGGTCGTTAGCGCCCTGGGCGACGATCAGCGGCACGCGGATGTTGGCGGCATGAAACAGCGGTGAGATCTTTTTATTGAACACCTCGTCATTTTCTACATCCCCTACCTGCAGGATGAACTGCTTTTTAATGGGAGCCCAATAGGGCGGAATCGACTGGAGCAGCGTTTTTATGTTGGAAGGGCCGACGATGTCCACGCCGCAGGCGTAAAGCTCGGGGGTGAACACCAGGCCGGCCAGCGTGGCGTAGCCGCCGTAAGAACCGCCATAAATGCAGATCTTCTTGGGATCGGCGATGCCCTTGGCGATGGCCCACTTTACCGCGTCTGTCAGGTCATGCTGCATAGTGCCGACGCCCCATTGCTTGTCACCGGCATGGAGGAATTTTTTGCCGAAGCCGGTCGAGCCGCGGAAGTTGACCTGCAGGGTAGCGTAACCGCGGTTGGTGAACCACTGCGCCTCGGGACGGTAACCCCAGCCATCACGCCCCCACGGCCCGCCGTGGACGTTGAGCACCAGCGGCAGTTTTTTGGCCGCGCCCCCGGCCGGCAGAGTCAGGTAGCTAACCAACTTGAAACCGTCGCGAGCCTTGATGACTACGGGTTCCATCTTGGCCAGCTTGTATTTGGCCAGGTCGGGCTGGTTGACAAAAAGCAGTTCCGGCTTTCTGCTCTCGCGGTTGTAGACGTACCAAGCCACGGGCCCGTCGTCGACCTGGTAAGTGATGAGCCAGTTCTTGTCGGCACGGTCACGGCCGGAAAGGTAGAACTCGCCTCGGCCGATCTTGGCCAGAACTTCAAAGTCAGCTTTGATGGCTGGATCTAGTACGAGCCATTCGTTCTTCAGGTAGTTGAAACCGACCGCCTGCACCAGGTGCGTATCGGGATGAATGATCACCCCGCCCACGTCAACCCTGGGATCCACGGCAATGGTTTCCAGTTCCTTGCCGCTGACGATATCCACTTTGACCAGGCGGGCAGTGTCGGCGCCAACCGAGGTTTCCACGTAGAGGGACTTGCCGTCGGCGCTGAAGTCGTCGATGCCGCCGTTCTCGCCGAACGGGAGAGTCAACAGCGTGCGCCAGGGCGCTGTGCGGCTGTCACGCACACGCAGGACAGTGGATGCGTCCTGGGGATTCTGGGCCTGGGCGGCGCGGATCTGAAAATCGGGGTCGGTGACCCAGCCCAGGACATCGCCCGGGTTCTCCGTGTCAAGGGTGATGGCGCCGCTGTTCAGGTCGACGCGGTACACGTCGAAGACACGGCGATCGCGCAGGTTCAAGCCGACCAACATCTCGTTGGGATACTTTTTATCAAGCATGACGCTGCCGGGTTCGGCACGGATGCCCTGGAACGGCGTCAGGTCACGCACGATCTTGGATTCGATGTCGACCGCGTAGACGTGGAAATTTTCGTCGCCATTGAGGTCCTGCATGTAGAAAAGGTGTTTGCCGTCTTCGGCCCAGAAATGGATGCGGATGCCGCGGTGGGTGTCGTTGGTAACCTGGACATCATCGGTTTTACCGATGGTGCGCACCCAGACGTTGAGCACGTTCTTGTCCGAAGGGGCGAGATAGGCCAGGCGAATGCCGTCCGGGGAAATTTGCGGCGAGGCCTTGACCGGATTGCCGAAAAGGATCTGGCGCGGGATGAGCGGCTGGGCGGTTGCGACCGTCCCCTTGGGGGGCTGGGCGGCTACGCCCGTCCCTTTAGGGGGCTGGTTTTGGCCAGCCAGTCCAGCCGCCATGGCACNGATCATGATCAGGGCCAATCCGGCCAGAATGGGAACGCGGAATTTTTTGGGCATTTTTTTCCTCCTAGATTTATTTTATATAGTTTAACGCAGTTGAACCCTTTACCCATCACGGCTACGGCCTCTTCACTCCTGCTTTTCATTCCGCTAAAACCCAGCGTTGAATTTCAGGAGATGAGCTTGGGCAGAGCGGCTTCGACCTCCAGCCACTGCCGCTCATCCAGCTTGGCGCCGACCACCTCTACCACTTTACCCGAGAGCAGCGAACCGATATTGCCGCAGATGTTCAAGGTGTAACCATGAATCAGGCCGTATAAAAATCCGGCGGCGTACAAGTCGCCGGCGCCGGTAGTGTCCACGGCCCGGGCCGGGATGCAGCCGATTTGGTGATGTTCATCCTTTTGCCTGATCAGCGAACCGTTTTTGCCCAGCTTGACCACGGTGATGCGGCATTGGGGGGAAATTGTGACCAGAGCTTCGTGCGGGGAATTTTTGCCGCTGAAGGCCATGGCCTCTTCCTCGTTGGCAAAGACAATGTCCACGTATCTGGCCACCATGTCCTGCAGAAAGTCGATGTTCTCAAGGACCACGTTGTGACTGGCCAGGTCGAGCGAAACTTCCAGCCCGGCTTCCTTGGCCAGCCGCACCGCGGTTTCGAACAGCCGGTGGTTCTGCACCATATAGCCCTCGATATGAAAAATATCGTAGCCGCTGAACAATTCCGCATGCAGGTCAGAGTCTTCCAGTTCCACCGCCGAACCCAGAAAAGTGGCGAACGTGCGTTCAGAATCGGGAGTGATGAAACCCAACGCTCTCCCAGTCTGGGCGCGGCCGAAAAACATATGCGTGTTAACACCGTGTTTCTTCATATCCTCGTCAAAAAAAGTTCCAAAGGCGTCATGGCCGATCTTGCCGATATAACCGGTTTGGATTCCCAGGCGGGCCAGGCCGCTGATGGTGTTGGCCGCCGAGCCGCCGCAGGTCTCCTGCTTTTCCAGGTGGGCGATCCTGGCCAAAATGGCATTGATCTGGGATTCCTCTACCAAGGTCATGCAGTTCTTGGGGAGCTGCAGGGAGCCCAACAGATGCTCATCAGAGATCTTAACCAGAATGTCAACCAGGGCGTTGCCCAGACCGAGTACTTTTTTCATGGATTTTCCTTAGCACGAAGGGGCTCGCACCTTTTCATAGTTTCGTGTTAGTGATCTTTTCTATTTCGTTGCCGGCCCCCATTTTGACAATCACGGCGTTCAGCGACTCCAATTCCTTTTCCGCGATCAGGGCAAAAGCCGCGATAATGATCATGTCCCCAGGCTGAACCAGGTGGGCGGCGGCGCCGTTGACCACGATTTCTTTGGAAGAGCGGGGCCAGGGCAGCACGTAGGTGGAAAAGCGCGCCCCGTTGTTTATATTGTAGACATCGACTTTTTGAAACACGCGCAGGCCGGCTTTTTCCATGATATCTTCAGCAATGGCAATGCTGCCTTCATAATTGATATCGGTACTGGTGACAGTAGCCCGGTGTATTTTTGAAACCAGAAATGGAATCAGCATGACAAATCTCCTAATAGTAAATTGTCGATAAGACGGGTTTTGCCGACGCGGATGGCGGCGGCAATCAGTGTATTTCCCGGTTGGATGACCGCCAGTTCTACCAGGTCCTGCAGCCGCGCCACGGCGATATAATCGATATGGATGAGACGGTCTTTGGCCAATTCTTCGGTCATGGCTTTTTTCAGTGCCGCCGCATCCCCCACCCCGCCGTTTATCATGACCCCGGCGGCAGCTAGTGCCTGGGGCAGGTGCCGGGCCGCGAGCCTTTCAGCCGGGGCGAGATAGACGTTGCGCGAAGAAAGGGCCAGGCCGTCGCTGTCGCGCACGATCGGCAGCACCCTGATTTGCACAGGCAGATGTAAATCCCTGACCATCTTCCTGATGATAATCGCCTGTTGGGCATCCTTCTGGCCGAAATAGGCCCGCTGCGGGCCGACCAGGTTGAACAGCTTGAGCACCACCGTGGCCACGCCGCGAAAATGGCCAGGGCGTGATTTCCCGCACAAGACCGCATCCAAACCCTCGACACTGACATAGGTCGCGTAGCCGGGCGGATAAATTTCCAGGGAATCGGGCATGAACAGCAGATCGATTTTTTCCTTTTCCAGCAGGGCGATATCGCGTTCCGGGTCGCGCGGATAACGGTTTAAACCCTCGTTCGGACCGAACTGGGCAGGATTGACGTAAATGGATACCACGGCCAGGTCGTTCTCCTGCCGGCATTTTGCTACCAGGCTCAGGTGCCCGGCATGCAAAAATCCCATGGTCGGCACAAAGCCAACGCTTTTATGACCGGCCAACGACAATGCTTGGGTCAGGCTTTCTATGGTACGGCAAAATTTCATTGGAGAAATTCGTCGATATCTTTGTGCAGATGGTAGCTTTCCCGGTCATCGGGAAAAACACCGTTCTGCACGTCGCGGATATAATCCCGCAGAGCTTTCAGCCACAGGGCGTGCGTATCGGCGTACTTGCGGACGAACTTGGGCAGGTACATGCTGGTCAGTCCGACAAGATCTGGAAAAACCAGCACCTGGCCATCGCAGAAAGGGCCAGCGCCGATGCCGATGGTAGGAATACTCAGATTTTCGCTGATTTTTTTAGCCAGTTCCTGGGGAATCGATTCCAAAATAATGGCGAACACGCCGAGCTTTTCCAATTCCAGAGCGTCGGCGAAAATTTCGCGGGCTTTTTCGCGCAGCTTGCCCTGGACCTTGAATCCGCCCAGTTGGTGCACCGATTGCGGGGTCAATCCCAGGTGGGCCATGACTGGGATTTCGGCGTTCAGCAGGGCTTCAATGACCCGGAATCTTTTGCGGCCGCCTTCGAGCTTGACCGCTTCGGCCCCGCCTTCTTTGACAAAACGGCAGGCGTTTTCCACGCTCTTTTCAATGCTCACATGGAACGATTGGTAGGGCATATCACTGACCACCAGCGCTAGCGGTTCGGAGCGCGCGACCATCGAGGTGTGGTAAATCATTTCGTCCATGGTCACTTTCAGGGTGTTTTCATGTCCCTGCAGCACCATGCCCAGCGAATCCCCGACCAGGAGGATATCGATACCGGCGTCGGCGGCGATGCGGGCGGTCGGAAAATCATAGGCCGTCACCGCCGTTATTTTTTCGCCCTTGACTTTTTTCTGGGCCAGGCGTAAAACCGTCTTTTTTTCCAAATCAGGCTGGCGCATAGTAGCTGATTCCTGTTTTATGATTTATTATTTCCGTGATCAGGTTGTCGATTTCCTTGCGGTTTTCGAAATCGATTTTTTCGACATTGACCACCAGCAGCGGCGATAATTTGTAGTTGAAAAAGTAATAATTATAAGCCTCGAAAATTTCCCGCCAGTACTCACTGGGCATCCTTTTTTCAAGCTCGCTGCCAAACTTGTGGATGCGCTGGATCATTTCAGCGAAAGAAGTCTGCAAATAGACGACCAGACCGCAGGGAACGATTTTTTCGGAAAAAACATGCAATATTTTCTTATAAATATCAAGATCCTCGTCGCTGAGAATCGTGTGTGCATAGATGCCGTCTTTGTAAAAAATGTAGTTGGCGACCGTGGTTTTTTGAAAAAGATCCTTCTGCTTCATTTCCAATTGCTGGTTGAAACGATTGATCAAAAATATCAACTGGGCTTTGAGGGCCAGGGGATTGTAGCTGGCCGAAAAAGATTCGTAATATTCCTTTAAAAAAGGGTTGCCCTGGTTATCCAGAACCAGCCGGGACTTGAACTCTTCGGCCAGTATCCTGGCCAGCTTGGTTTTCCCGGATTTGATCAACCCTTCCACGGCAATATACTTTAAATCAGTCATCTGTATTCATTATACCATTTACAGGCAACGCTGTAAATGAATGGTAACTGGCGTCACCCCATTTTTTCATAATCCAAAAACCTGATGGTTATTTCATATTTAGAATTGGCTTCAGTTTTCATATGGAATGATAAATTCCCGATCGAATACATCTAAATACCCTATGGGATTCTGCTTGGTCTCACCTGAAATTACTGATAGGACTGAAAGGAAAATCAATTTGGCTCAAAGCTTTTTCCAGAAGATCGGTTAAAGTGAGTTTTTTGGCCCATGATCGCAAGGTAATTCGTGTCCAAGATTTCCCCCTGACCCCGATTGACTTCTATTTTTATATTTTGATATTTTATAATCAGGATGTAAATTTAATTTTCTGGAGATAAATAAAAACGGATACCTTTATGAAAATTCCGTTTCAAAGCCAGTATAAACGCGACCCTCACCATTGATAATTTTTTAAGCAAATGCCATTTAACAGCCAATGGCAAGTTCCAATAATTTTCACATTGTTTTAAACCATTTTGTTCACAAAAATCAAAAACAATAGAATTTTTAGTCGCGACATATATTCTTTTGTTACCTTTGAATCTTATAATCAGCTCTTTAATCAAGGCTGAGCCAACTCCACAACCACGATAAGATTTTAACACAAAAAAAGTTCCTGGCTCTATCCAATTTCGGCCAAAAGGAACCGCGCACATTATCCCTAGAAAAATATTATTATTATATGCTGCCAGACCATAACCCTTGGCAAACATCTTTTTAAATAAAGGTCGGAAATAACCCACAACAGTATTTTCAAGGACAGCTTCCTCTTCAATTTTTTTTAAATCTTCTTCTGCTGGAAGCGTCTCTGTAAAAACAAGATTCATCGTATTACTGAGGGGAAATTGAGGAAAAATATTTGCAATGTCAATAGTGGGCAATGATTTGAATATCCGGAGCTTTTTTGCAGCGCATGATTGTACACCCTTACTTCTTTTCCTGCAGGCAAAGTATTTCTTTTCATTATTTTAAAGGGACTGTCCTGCTTTCCTAAAATGAAGACTGAAACTGATGCCAATTACTGCAGCATTCCAAATACCAATTAAAATATATTTGCCTAAATTTATTCCGACCGGCTTGTTAGTAATGATTAAAGGA
>JGI24136J36422_10000877_pt1 | contig 11131 bp, 8 predicted proteins | sample BarGraNGADG00212_2_FD_36422 | JGI IMG/M metagenome (IMG submission 36422)
ACACCAACTACTAAAAAATAAGAACCGATAAGGCATTTTTGCCTTATCTTCCACTTTTTTTTGTTTTTTCTCTCGCCTTTTCGCTAGAAAGTCCCACATAGCGGAAGCTATCGGCAAGCAACGGCGCCAATACCCATAATAGTGTCCTGAGCGAAATCCCACACAACGACTGTTTCTGCGTTGTTCGTTATCTCAAGCTTTCTTGTTCCGGTAATTTCGCCAATTTTGGCCGCTGCAATACCAGCTTCCTCGAAGATGTTCACTATCTTGCGCACGTTCTCTGGTTGAGCTGTCACCACAAATCCCATTCCTGGGTACATGCGGAGCCAAAGGTGCATATCCATGCCATTGGGGATCGGAATTCGATCAAGTTGAACTAAAGCGCCTTTTTCGGAGACTTCAAGCAACATAGCAAGTGTCCCGAGCAATCCGGGATTGCTGATGTCCTTGCCTGCTGTCACTAAGTGCTGTTGCGCCAAGTGAGGCATAGTTTCCAACTGTCGGCGGATGATTTCAGTATGTTTCATCGTTGTAGTATCCCAACAGAGACTACACGATGGATGAACGCGACCGTCCAAGTCAACCGCAGCAATAACGTCGTGCCCTTCCCGGGCAGTGCAGCTATAAATGAGCGAGTCGGTCTTTGCTGTTCCGATAATAGCAACGTCGAGTGCGTTGTAACTCGTATCGGGGTGCAGGTGCCCACCAACAACTGGCACGCCGAATTTTCTTACCGCTTCGCTCATTCCCGCCAAGACTCGGTTACAAACTTCGGGCGAATTCGCCGAGAAAACGTCGACCATTGCGAGTGGGGTACCCCCCATCGCCAAAATATCGTGAATATTAACAAGCACAGCACAGTAGCCAGCCCATTCNGGATCTGCATCCATAAGCCTTGACCAAATACCGTCGGCAGCCAATAAGAGCGATTCATCGCCGCGTTCGATTACAGCTGCATCCTCCCCGAAATTGCCTGTACTGAGGTCCTCATCGAACCATTTCACAAGCGGACCTATTGCGCGCTTCCGTGCGACGCCTTCAAAATCACGAAGCGACTGCGCTAGTTCGTCCAGTTTCATATCGTTCACAAAACATTAATAGACATAAGGGGTTCTTATATCCTTATACCGCTTTATCTCCTGATTTCTGCGCTCAATTTCTATGGACTTAGTCGAAAAATACCGTCCGCGCACTCTTTCAGAAGTGAGAGGCAACCACAAAGCTTTGGAAGAGCTACGCAAATGGGCATTGAACTGGCCGTCTGACAAATCAGCAGCGTTGCTGTACGGCAGGCCGGGCACAGGCAAAACCTCTGCTGCCGTCGCATTGGCAAATGACATGGGATGGCAGTTACTCGAGCTCAATGCGAGCGACAAGCGGACGCAAGGAATGATCACAGAAACGGCAGGAGAAGCGTCAAAAAACGCATCGCTTCTCCATGCAAAGAAACTGATACTCCTTGATGAGATAGATAACCTGCACGGTACTTCTGACCGTGGCGGCGCAAAGGCGGTCACCGAACTGGTCAAAAAAACACGCGAACCAGTAATCCTGACCGCCAATGATCTCTACGGCGTCTCATCGACGCTGCGCCGATACTGCACACAAATTCCCTTTTTGGCCATCAGAGAGGAAAGCGCACTAAAAGCACTTCTGGATATTTGGTATAACGAAAAAAGAGAAGCCCTCCGCGCCCGAGAAGCTGTTGCTGACCTGATGGTTCACCTCGAAGAACCAGATCAGATTCGAAGCAATGTAGCTGAGCTCACAGCAGTTAGAGATGATCTTGAGCTTCTCGCGCAACTTAGCTTTGACCTCAACGTCCTTACGAAGATTTCCGAAGCTAGGAATGCCGTTTCTAACTTGATGGCCAACCTTGAAGAGGCACAGCAGACCCCAAACGATGCAATTGGACTGAAGGTAGTCAGCACTGATTTAAATGTACTAACAGACTTTTTTTTTGAGCTCGGAATACTGCGAGAGGCGGTCTCGGACGTTAGTCACTCGTTAGACACTGTCAATCTGCCCTCGATCGAACTAATAGTGAAGAACTCTAAAGGTGATCTGCGATCAGCAATCAACGACTTTCAAGCTTTCATCGGCGGAGCCACTGGAGAAACCGCAGCTCGTGATCGAGCTGAGTCCACATTTAACCTGATGAGAAGCGTCTTTAGTGATCGGGACGCTAAAATGCCGCTCACCATCTCATACGCAGTCGATGAAACCCCAGAAGACCTTGTTCACTGGATAGACGAAAACCTTCCACGCGCTTTAAAAGGGAAGGGTCTGGCGCGCGCATTTCAGGTCTTAAGCAAGGCGGACATCTACCTCGGGCGAACCAGAAAGCGGCAAAACTACGGCCTGTGGAAATATGCTAATGAACTTATGACCTCAGGCGTAAACGTAGCTGCTCGCACAAACCATGAGCAAAGCAACACCGCAACTAAATATTCACCCCCTACCCATTGGATGCGTCTCGGACAAACACGCTCCAAACGTGGTTTGCGGGACGGCGTCGCATCAAAAATTGCCTCCACAAACCACATCTCCGTCGCCCGAGCACGAGAAGAGATTCTTCCGTTGTACAGAGAGTATGCACTAAGAGATCCGGCTAGGATAGTGGCAGCACTAAATCTTAATGCTGAAGAGCTTTCGTTCTTAATGGATGTCAAAAAAGACGCCGCAGCTGTAAAAAAAGGACTTAAAGATGCGGAACAACTGATCAGCGAAAGCATGCCCACAGATGAACAGATCTCGAAGCATAGCTTTGCCAATTCCGACGCACAACAGCCCTCGTCTGAGAATCTCACCGATTCAGCGTCTAAGCCGCGAATACAGCACGATAGTCAACAGATCGCGAGTGACGGCAGCGCAAATCGAAAAAATGGCCCACATCACGGCCAAAAATCCCTTGACGAGTTTTAAGCGCGATCGATGGTAGTGTTCTCTGCCATTCGCTCGTTAAATCGCTTTAAAACCTGCACCATTACGCTATTTTGTAAAATTGCTTCTTGAATATGCTTCTGCGCACGTTTTTTAGCATAAGCGTCCTCAACGAACTCTATGCCCGCATATTCTACGCGTGTAAGTATAAGTCCTAAAGCAGGCGCTGATCGGATCCCTTCAGTGTGCACTTTTGGGTTCAACATATTGCCAAACCACTCTACGCTTTGTAGTCCGTTGCCCACAAACGCCAAGGCACTTACAAGTTTTCTCATCATGTTCCACACGAAACTGTCAGCCGCAACCTTAATCACCACACAGCCACCCGACACCCGAACATCTGATGAGAGGATCTCTCTGACAGCAGAGCGACGCTTATCGAGACTGAAGTTTTGAAAATCATGAACTCCGACTAAGAGATCAGAGGCTTCCCGCATTGCACTTACGTTGAACTGTCCATCGCACAGGAAATATTGATATTCACGCAAAACCGCGTCACGCCGGGCATCGAACGTCTGGGGTACGTCAGCGCGTGCCCACGTCCAGATCTCATCCGGAAGGTGAGTGTTGATCAGACGAGGAACTGCTAAGCCGCTAGCCTCAGTTTCAAACGCTATGACTGCGTCAAGAGCGTGAACCCCTTTATCAGTTCTACCAGAGGCTGTAAAATGAGCGGCATCGATCTCTTCAATCAAATGCGCAAGGCGCAGGGCTTCGACTACCCCCGCCTGTATTGTTGGTAGGCCTGGTTGCACTTGAAAACCCAGATACTGAGTCCCAAGGTACGCAAGCCGCATGGCTACTTTTGACTTTGTCATAGATCGCTTCAGTTTATAGGGTGTTCAAACCCCTTTAAAGCTTTCAACAATTGCGTAGAACTATCCGAACAAAGTATCCTCTGTGGCCCTTGTCTTGTGGCCGGTCAATTCAGTTGAGTCCGTGCGTTTCCACCGCACATAAGCCGCACCAAACATAACAATTTATTTACCGGATACTCGTGATTAGCATAAAAGGGCAGTCCATCAGGAGTTCACCCTGAGCTGCTTCTGCACGAGCAGAAGAAATGACGAAAGCGATCCTAGGGTTTGAAAATGGCGTCGGGTTAGTAGGAAAACATTTTGGCGCCAAGCAGGCCATAACGGGCGAGCTTGTTTTTGCTACCCCCTATACCGGCTACGTCGAAGCGTTAACCGACCCTTCTTACAACGGTCAAATCTTGCTTTTTACCTACCCGCTGGTCGGTAACTATGGCATAGATTACGAGGACTGCCAATCAGACCGTATCCAAGCTGAAGGATTTATCATCAGAGAGCTATGTGAGCACCCCACCAACGATAAAACGCTTCACGAGTTTCTCAAGGTCCATAATATTCCGGGGATATGGGACATTGATACCCGAATGATCACTATCATGATTCGTGACGAAGGCGCGATGCGGGCAAGCTTATTGCCATCTACCAGAGGCAGCGACGCCGATGTAAAAAGGGCGATTGACCTTGCGCGCAATGCGCCCGATATATCGCATCTTGACCTCCTGTCAGAGGTTACCTGCAAAGAGGCCTACCGCATTCCGGGCAAAGGGAAACGTTTCGTGCTTATGGACTTTGGTGTCAAGCGAAACACATTAAACAATCTTAAGCGTCGAGACGTTGACCTCATCGTCGTGCCTGCAGATACGCCAGCACAACAAGTGGCAGACTACAAACCTGATGCGATACTGCTTTCCAACGGTCCCGGCGATCCTATGCAAGCTAAAAATGGGATTAACGTGGTGCGTGAACTCGCCGGACAGCTCCCTATCTTCGGAATATGTCTTGGACATCAACTTATAGCCCTCGCACTTGGTGGAGAGACTTTTAAGCTTAAATTTGGACATAGAGGCGCAAATCAACCCGTTTTAGATCTACGAACGCAGCGTGTATACATTACCGCACAAAACCACGGATACGCCGTCAAACACGAAGAGGGAGGGGAGATGACAGTAACGCAAGTGAACGCTAACGACAACACCGTTGAAGGCATTCAAAACGAATACCTGCGCATAATGAGCGTGCAATATCATCCAGAAGCTTCTCCCGGTCCACATGACCTTGAAAAATCGTTTTTCGACCATATCACAAGAGCCGCTCGAAATTCGTTGTAACGGCGCCGATCCATAATGAGCACTCACAAATCATGCCCAAAAGAGCAGACATAGAAAAGGTGTTGCTCATTGGTTCTGGTCCGATCGTAATCGGGCAAGCAGCAGAGTTCGATTTCAGCGGGAGCCAAGCGTGTACCTCCCTTCGCGAAGAAGGCGTAAAAGTTGCATTAGTCAACTCAAATCCAGCGACAATTATGACAGATCCGAACATGGCAGATGCCGTGTACATCGAACCGCTCAAGCCTGACATTGTTGCCGCGATCGTAAAAAAAGAGCAGCCTGATGGGATCATCGCAGGTCTTGGAGGCCAAACGGGCCTCAATATTACGGCCGAATTGGCAGAGATGGGCGTTTTAGCTGAAAACGGCGTTGAACCCCTCGGAACGCCACTCGAAACCATCTATTTGGCTGAGGATAGGGAACAGTTCCGAAACACCATGGAAGGCATTGGGGAAGAGGTCCCAAGAAGCTACGCGGTTTACGATTCGAACGACTACCAATGGTTGGCCAGCGAACTGGGGTTGCCGGTGATAGTCCGGTCGGCGTACACGCTCGGAGGCGGGGGAAGCGGGATAGCCAGAACTGAGGCTCAATTAAAGGCCATAATCGAGGGGGGGATAAAAAAATCACGCATCGGCCAAGTTCTGGTCGAAGAAAGCGTCCTCGGATGGAAAGAGTTCGAGTATGAGGTCATGCGCGATTCGGGAGACACCTGCATTACGATCTGCAATATGGAAAACATCGATCCTATGGGTGTGCATACGGGCGAGTCAATCGTCGTGACTCCTTCACAGACCCTGTCTGACGTTGAGCATCAGATGCTGCGAAGCGCTTCAATACGTATCATTAGAGCGCTCAAAATAGAAGGTGGTTGCAACATACAGTTCGCTTTTAAAGATGGGGAGTACCGCGTTATAGAAGTGAATCCACGAGTCTCTCGTTCATCTGCGCTTGCGTCAAAAGCGACAGGGTACCCTATCGCGCGCGTTTCAGCAAAGATCGCTATCGGGATGCAATTAATCGAAATCCCGAACCGGGTTACCAACGAAACGCCCGCNTCNTTTGAGCCGACTATCGATTANACGGTNATCAAGATACCGCGGTGGCCTTTTGACAAGTTTACGAGCGCGGATAATTCCTTGGGAACGGCAATGAAGAGCACCGGCGAAGTGATGGCAATNGGTCGAACGCTTGAAGAGTCGCTCCAGAAAGCTATCCGGTCGCTCGATTTGGACTTACCGGTTTCCTTTTCTAAAGATCCCATTGACTTGTTATCCATCCCGACGGACAAGCGACTATTTCAGATCTATAGCGCGCTCAAGAATGGGCACACTATCGCAGAAATAGCACGAAGCACAAGCATTGATCCCTTTTTTATAAGGAAGATTCTGAATATCGTCGATTTCGAGACGTACCTCCAAGCAAAGTACAGAAACGGTAAAGCCAAGAAAATGAGCGCTGACGATCTGCGACGTGCAAAGCGTCTCGGATTCACTGACGAACAAATTGCTGAACTGACCGGCTTTACCCGTGAGAAGGTCACCGATCTTAGACACCAGAGAACGCACGACGTAAAGGTGACGTACAAAATGGTTGACACATGTGCGGCTGAATTTAAAGCGCAGACTCCATATTACTACTCGACTTACGAACAGCAGAACGAGATCGTCCCCACAGATAAAACGAAGGTGCTTATAGTGGGGGCTGGCCCCATCAGGATAGGACAAGGAATTGAATTTGATTATTGCACCGTTCACGCGGTGCTCTCGCTACGAGAAGAGGGAATAGAAGCGCACATTATAAACAACAATCCTGAGACGGTTTCGACGGACTATGACACGTCAGACAAGCTCTTCTTTGAACCACTGACGCTAGAAGACGTAATGAACGTCATTGAACAAGAGGAGCCGCAAGGCGTTCTCGTGCAATTCGGTGGCCAAACTTCCGTAAACCTCGCAATCCCTCTTGAAAAAGAAATTAAACGAAGAGGGCTGTCGACCAGAATCTTGGGCACGTCCCCTGATTCTATCGACATCGCAGAAGACCGAGATCGGTTTTCACGGCTGTTAAAGCAGCTTGCTATACCCCAGCCAGAAAGCGGTTCTGCGACGTCACGCGAAGATGCAATCCGAATAGCACGAGAGATCGGTTTTCCGCTACTGGTCCGGCCGTCATACGTCCTCGGCGGTCGTGCTATGGAGATTGTTTACGATGAGTCCCAGTTAGACCGTTATATTGAGGAAGCAGTGAAGGTATCGAGACAACACCCTGTGTTGATTGATAAATTCTTGCAACACGCGGTGGAGATTGATATCGACGCGGTTAGCGACGGAGATCAAGTTCTTGTGCCGGCCATAATGGAGCATATCGAAGAGGCAGGGATTCATTCTGGCGACTCTGCTGTCGTCATCCCTGCTCAATCAATTGATGATATGACCCAAGAAATCATCAAGGATTACGTGACGAAGATCGCCAAGGCGTTGAACGTCGTAGGGCTCATCAACCTTCAAATTGCAATAAAAGATGATACAGTCTATGTTCTTGAGGCCAATCCGCGCTCGAGTAGGACAATCCCATACGTATCAAAAGCTACGGGCTTGCCGCTTGCAAAGATCGCTGCCAAAGTGATCGTGGGACACAGCTTACGTGACCTTTGTCCAACAGAGCCAAAGATGAAGCACGTCGCTGTTAAAGAGGTCGTACTCCCATTTGAAAAGCTGCCCGGAGTCGATCCAATACTAGGTCCTGAAATGAAGAGCACGGGAGAAGTCATGGGCATCGACTACGACTTTGGAAGGGCATTCTACAAGGCAGCCCTCGCAAGTGATAACGAGCTACCGCTCTCAGGCACGGTCTTTATTTCGGTAAGGGATGAAGATAAACCAGAGCTCTGTAGCATCGCAAAATCGCTTTATAACGCCGGATTTAAACTGTTAGCAACTGAAGGAACGGCAAACTTTCTGAAAGCTCACGACGTTAAGGTTGAAAGAGTGCCAAAACTCACCGACAGCCCTGAACTTCTGGAAATGATGCGCGGCAACGGGATACAATTGATAATCAACACCCCAACGTGGAAGCAATCACGACTTGACGGAGAAGTATTACGACGTGCAGCTGTTGACCATGGTGTGCCGTACATCACAAGCGTCCAAGGAGCGCGGGCATCAGCCGACGCTATTCACACCATGCTTAAACACTACGACAAACCCAGAGCTCAGAATCTCACAATAAGGCCCATAAACAACTATATCAGCGATTTGTGGCCTCAGACCTAATTGCAGTGGCAATCTACTGCTTATAGTCACTACAAAGCACGGAACGATTTAAGTATAGTTCCTCACCTCGAAAGCTGACTTGCTTTTAAGAAGTCACGCAACTATTGCAAGTAACAAAAGCGCGTTCATTTACGAGATCGTGCCTAACATCGATCATATTTTAGCGCGACTGCACTCAGGATTCTCAAAAACAAGACCAAATTAGTAGGGTATAGCACTCAACGAAAACACTTTAAGCCTGCGCGTTTATTGTGAAATGATAGTATGCAGCGAAGGTTTGAAGCCGTACGAACTAACACCACACTCCAAAACCTTTGGACGCGACGAGTAATCGCGTTCATTATCGACTCGCTGATTCTCTTGATCGTATTCGCCGTGTTAAACGCAGTGTTGGCAATTATTTTGTTAGTACCTCTATTAGTCTTGAACTTGGATGCTTATGGCGGATTCTTCTCTGGGTTTTCCGCTATATTTGGCCTCTTTATCGTCTGGGGGTACTACGTCGCGCTAGAGGGGTCTGCAGGAGCGACGATCGGCAAGCGATTTATGGACTTAAAAGTAAAATCACTCAGCGGTGACATGAGTTATACAAAGGCTTTTGTAAGAAGCTTCACCAAAGCGTGGCTGCCAGTTTTCACGGCTCTTTTCGCGCTGGATCTCATAGTCGGATTCCTTACTCAGGGGGATCCAAAACAGCGGTTCTCGGACACGGTCGCCGACACTGCCGTCGTTCACGCGCGCACTTAAATCAGCTCCAAAACGTGCAAATTGTGGAAGACATAACAAGGTAATTGCAATGAGTAAAGTTGTGCTTTCATTCTCTGGAGGCTTGGACACCTCAGTTTGCGTTCCCCTCCTGAGAGAACGATATCAATACGAGAAGGTCATTACCGTGACCGTTGACGTCGGTCAACCACGGAGCGATTTAAAAAAAGCAGAGGCCCGCGCCGCTACACTCAGCGACAAGCACTACACTGTCGATGCGAAGGAAGAGTTCGTCGAACAGTACTTGTTTCCGTTGATTAAGGCGAACGGCAGCTACGAAGGATATACACTCGGACAAGCCATTGCCCGTCCGCTCATCGCAAAGAAAGTGCTTGAGTTGGCAGACCGAGAGCATGTCTCAGCTGTCGCACACGGTTGCACCGGAAAAGGGAATGACCAGCTGCGATTTGAAGCTGTCTTCCGTGCGTCAAAATATAAGATTCACGCACCGATGCGAGAACTGAATCTTACACGCTCAGAGGAAATTGAATACGCGCTAGAGCACGGAATCGACGTACAGACTACCTTTGAAAAACCGTACAGCGTGGACGAAAATCTGTGGTCGCGCTCCATTGAAGGAGGTCGCCTTGAGGATCCCTCCTGTGTCCCACCGGACGACGTCTTCAAGTGGACGACCGCCCCAACGAAAGCAAAGGCTCAGCTTCAGTTGAGCCTCGATTTCGAACATGGTATCCCCATATCATTAAATGAAACCAAACTAAGCGGCTTAGAGCTTATCAGAGAGCTTAACGACGTAGCAGGTAAGCAAGGAATCGGACGGACCGACCTTATGGAAGATAGGATCTTGGGCCTGAAAGCCCGAGAGATCTACGAACACCCCGCAGCGACTGTCATTCTGACAGCTCACAAAGACTTGGAATCGCTTGTGCTGACGCGAAAAGAGCGGAAGTTCAAGGACCTCGTCGATTCCGAGTGGGCAGAGCTTGCCTACGAAGGCTTGCTAGACGAGCCGCTCTACGATGCTCTTGAAGCATTCATTAACCAGACGCAGGAAAGGGTAACGGGTTCAGTCACAATGTTGTTGCACAAAGGACTGGCAAGCGTCCGCGCTCGCAGTTCGCCCAACGCGCTTTATTCAGAGAAGCTCGTCTCATTCAACGATAAGTCGCTCGACCAACGCGACGCCGAAGGATTTTCCAAATTCCATGGTTTTCAAAGCCGTGCATACCGGAAGTTCGTCAAATAATGACATAGACAAACCGAAGGAGCATCAAACGCGGGGACGAACACAATCAAAAAGAGGGATTTGAAAAGATGCCTCATGAGGCCATTGAGCGCTATTAGAGTGTGTTAAAAGAACTTGCGGAGTTATAGCCTTGGGCGTGTATTTGACACTAGAACAAGTTCGAAGCACACACGATGCAATGATCTAAGCGATTTATGGTGAGCGTAACAGCTGTCTTAACCCTGGCATCTATGAAAATCTTCTTGCGGATTGCCTTGACCGCCCACTAACAAAACATTCTAGGCTATGCGCCCTATCCAGACATATTCCTAAAAGCTGCTTCCCTGATCGAATGTATCATTAGCACGAATGCGTACACCGATGGTTCTAAGAGGACTGGTTTCCTAGCGCTCGAGCTATTTTTAGAGCAGAATGGAGACGTTATAGATCCAAAGGCACAAATAACGAGTTTTTGTTAGCTATCGCACGTAATGACGTAGATCTTACGACGATGACAGACTGGCTTCAATCGCACTCACTACAGAAATAGAGGGGGTTGACTACAGGTCAGAAGTATCATCTTACTACAGTAGGCCTTCTCGTCGGTGAAGCACTTGCTGACGGACTTGGTGTTAGAGTCGGTGAAGGACTTGGTGAAGGACTTGGTGAAGGACTTGGTGAAGGTGACGGCTTTGGGGTTGGGGTTGGGGTTGGGGTCGGGGTTGGTTTTGGAATGATTAGCAGCACACCTGCTCCTCTTGACCCAGCATAATCAGCATTGCCCTTATATTCCACAACAATGTGATGCTCCCCTATGGA